>Ga0194133_10006502_pt1 | contig 14345 bp, 11 predicted proteins | sample TA2KigOf40mmetaG_FD_155448 | JGI IMG/M metagenome (GOLD analysis project Ga0194133, IMG submission 155448) | Freshwater microbial communities from Lake Tanganyika, Tanzania - TA2015055 Kigoma Offshore 40m | ecosystem: Environmental > Aquatic > Freshwater > Lake | place: Tanzania: Lake...
AATCTCCGAATACATTTCCGGAAATAATACGCTGATTAACCTTTGTTGATTTTTGAATCGCTGCGAGATAAGCGGTTTCAATGGCCTTAAATTTTTCTTTTGCCAGGTCTTTTTTACCTGTTAAATACCCAAACAGCAATAACCACTCGGCTTTACCAAGCGGATGCGTTTCACTCCAATCGAAATTAGAAATGCACCTGATTCCAATATCTTTTAATTTCTTTTCATTAGGAAAAGGCCCAGAAAATGCACTGTGGATGATAACTTTCGCACCGCTTTTTACAATTCTTTCGGCATGGGGCGATCCCTCGTTTCCGAAAGATGTAATGCTGCCAGCATCAAATGCATTGAGAAGAATTTCGTTGTACACGTGTTGGATATCTTGAACAGCTACTACCTTATCCAAGCTATTTAATTCTGCTAACATACCAATGTGTGTGGACGAAAAAGTAGCCAATGCTGCCCCGGGAACAATTCCGCCTTCTCCAATTTTGATAGTTTGAAGCAATTGATCATTTGAGGGATTTAGGATGTCAATTTGCGTGTATCCTGGAAATTCAGCTATTCTCAGCCATTTACTGTAACGGCAAATGTTGTCTTTGTTTTCAATTGCCTTTAATTTTGGTTCTCCCGAGCATGAGGAAAGTAGAAACAACCATACAAAACTAAAAAACCATAACCTCATCAATATTGCTCTGAAGAATTGGGAAAATCCCCGGATTGGACGTCTTTAATAAATCTTTGAAAAGACGTAATCATTTGATCGTAAAGGTTGTTGTATTTTCGCAGGAATCGTGGACTGAATTCATTATTGATTCCCAACATATCATGTACAACAAGCACCTGACCATCCACAGCACCCCCAGCACCTATACCAATTACTGGAATTTTTACCTCTTTCGCCACCCTTTCCGCTAATTTCGCAGGGATTTTCTCTAAAACAATTGCAAAGCATCCGGCCTCTTCTAAAGCTCGAGCATCTTCAAGAAGCCTCGAAGCCTCCTCGTCTTCTTTGGCACGTACCACATAGGTTCCAAATTTATAAATAGATTGAGGTGTTAGTCCCAAATGTCCCATGACAGGAATGCCTGCTGTAAGAATTCGCTTTATTGATTCTAAAATTTCTTGTCCTCCCTCCATTTTCACTGCATGTCCTCCCGATTCTTTCATTATTCGAATGGCACTTGACAAAGCTTCTCTGGAATTTCCTTGGTACGAACCGAACGGCATATCGACCACAACCAATGCACGATCCACTGCCCTCACCACAGAGGAAGCGTGATAAATCATTTGATCGAGTGTAATGGGCAGCGTCGTTTCGTGACCGGCCATAACATTGGAAGCAGAATCTCCCACTAATATCACATCAACGCCCGCCGCGTCAATAATTTTCGCCATTGAGAAATCATAACCCGTGAGCATAGAGATTTTTTCGCCTGCTTGTTTCATTTCATGCAACGTATGCGTTGTAACCTTTCTGACTTGTTTGTGTATGGACATAACTACATAAGTTTATTTGATTAATTCCTGTTCAGCAAGAAATGTGCGTACATTTCTGTCGATGCGCCGCTCAATGTTCTCTATGTCACTCCTTACAAAAATGTTTCCCGTAATTTTTTCATATAACTCAATGTATCGCTCCGAGATGGTTTTCACGAATTTATCGGGCATATAGGGAATTGTTTGACCTTCTTTTCCCTGAAACCCATTTTCCATCAACCACTGCCTCACGAACTCCTTGGATAATTGCTTTTGTGCCTCACCCTTTTCCTGTCGCTCCGCATAACCATCCAAATGGAAGTAACGCGATGAGTCAGGCGTATGAATTTCATCAATCAAGGTAACTGTCCCATTTCTCAAACCGAATTCGTATTTCGTATCAACGAGAATTAATCCTTGTTGAGCCGCCATCTCACTTCCACGTTGAAAAAGTTGGTAGGTATACCTTTCCATAGTTTCATAAATTTCCCTCGGAACAATACCTTTTTCCAAAATGTCTTCACGAGAAATATCCTCATCGTGACCTTCATCAGCTTTTGTCGCAGGTGTAATAATTGGCGATGGAAATTTGTCATTTTCTTTCATACCGTCGGGCATGGCAATCCCACAAAGCGTTCGCTTACCCGCATTATATTCTCGTGCTGCGTGCCCAGCCAAGTAACCACGTATCACCATTTCCACGCGAATGGGCTCACAGGCAATCCCAACCGCTACCGATGGGTCAGGGGTTGCTAGTAACCAATTTGGACAAATATCCCGAGTTGCCTCTAAAAAATATGTTGCGACTTGATTCAATACCTGCCCTTTGAATGGAATTCCTTTCGGTAAAATATAATCAAACGCAGAAATTCTGTCTGAAGCGACCATCACGAGCAACCCATTATCCAAGGTGTATACATCCCTTACTTTTCCATTATAAACTTTTATTTGCCTTGGAAAATTGAAGCTTGCCTTTGTAATCGCTGTCATCTACTTATTATCTTTTTTCAATTGATTTTTTCTCTCCGTCTCTTCTGCACTGTCGAATGCTGACACAATGCGTTTCACCAATCTGTGACGAATTACATCACTCTGTCCAAGACGCACAACACCAATTTCCTCAACATCCTTTAAAATATCAAGTGCATAGGATAATCCTGAGCGCTGGCGATGGGGTAAATCTACCTGCGACATATCACCGGTGATGACAAATTTTGCGGTCATTCCCATACGGGTAAGAAACATTTTCATCTGCATTGTAGTAGTGTTTTGGGCTTCATCCAAAATTACAAAAGCGTTATCTAAGGTTCTTCCGCGCATGAAAGCAAGGGGAGCAATTTCTATAATTCCGAATTCCACCATATCGCTCAATTTCTCTGCAGGTATCATATCGCGAAGGGCATCGTAAAGCGGCATCAAATAGGGATCAAGTTTTTCTTTAAGGTCACCTGGTAAAAAACCAAGATTTTCCCCAGCTTCAACTGCAGGACGCGTCAATACAATACGCTTCACTTCTTTAGCTTTTAAAGCGCGGACGGCTAAAGCAACAGCGGTATAGGTTTTTCCGGTTCCCGCAGGTCCAACGGCAAAGACCATGTCATGTGTAATTACGGATTGGACTAGTTTTCTTTGATTTACGGTACGTGCTTTAATTTTAGTTCCCCCATTTCCATGGATAATGGTCTCAGAACCGTTGTCGTTGCTCAACAGAGTTATGCCATCACTAAGCATTAAATTATCAATATTATTCTCCGTCAACGAACTGAATTTCAAGAAATGCTTTATTACCAAGTCGAATTTATTTTCAAATTCGTCCATAACCTCCTCATCACCGCTAATGTTCACCTGATGGCCTCTTGCCGTTACTTTTAGTTTAGGATAAAAAGATTTTAAATGCCTAAAATTTACATCATTCACACCGAAAAGTTCGGCAGGATTAATTCCTTGGATTTCAATAGTTCTTTTTCCTGTCACACGTAAAAATTAGGTAATGAATTACTGAAGATACACGAATTACATTACTTTTGGTAAAATTATAAATTTATTGCCATTAAAGCCTTGATTTGATATGCAAATCATCACGTTAACAACTGACTTCGGTTTACAGGACTATTATGTTGCGGCAACAAAAGGTGCTATTTTGCATCAGATTCCGAATGCGAATATTATCGATATATCTCATTCCATTCGGCCTTTCAATGTTGCTGAAGCTGTTTTTCAATTAAAATGCTGCTATTTCAATTTTCCCCCTGGAACTATTCATATAATTGGTGTTGATTCTGAACCTATTTTCGATGATAATAATCCAAGTTTACCAATGGTCATGCAGTTCAAGGATCAGTATTTTATTTCAAATGACAATGGATTTTTTGGGACTTTCCTCGAAGATGAGCTTCCTCAGGCTCTTTATAAATTGGAAAAATTCGCTTTTGCAGAGGATTATTATAAATTTCCGACGAAAAATACATTTATTCCATTGGCCGCGCAAATTAGTAAAAATGGCGATTTAAAGGAATTGTGCGTTGAGACAAATAATTTCAAGAAGGCATTCATTCAAAAACCTACGATTGAACATAATCGCATGCTCGGCAGCATTGTAAATATTGATGGATATGGGAACATCATCACAAATATTACAAAAAATGATTTTTACAGATTTGGGACAAATACACCATTTATCATTTATTACGTGAATAAAACCATTTTCATTGATATCATTTCTAAGACATATAATGATGTTACGACCGGAGAGAAAGTGGCCATTTTCAATAGCAGCGACCTGCTTGAAATAGCTATCAATAAGGGGGCAAATGGCAGTACTGGGGGAGCAAATAAATTATTTGGTGGAAGAATTGGAGATGTCATTACCATTGAGTTTCATCCGCCGGGATCTGCAAAAGATATTCATTCATTGTTCTAGATGATCACACGCATTGTTAAATTGACTTTTGAAGAGGACAAGGTGAACGACTTTTTGAACCTTTTTGAGACGATAAAATGGAAAGTTGCAACATTTCCTGGTTGCCAAGGCATGAATTTACTGAAAGACAACGAACATTCGAATATTTTTTTCACAGTTAGTGTTTGGGAAAATGATGAGGCACTAAATAATTACAAGGAATCAGAACTTTTTTGGACTATCTGGCCCACTTTAAAAATCTATTTTAAGGAAAAAGCTGAGGCTTGGACCCTATCAAGCAGTTTTTGTTCTACAAAATAATCACAAAAAAACTTGATAAGCATAAAAATTAGCATACCTTTACATAAATTATAATTATTTAAAAATGAGTAAAGGAACAGTAAAATTCTTCAATGAGGCAAAAGGTTTTGGATTCGTTGTTGAAGAGGGAACGGGCAAAGAATACTTTGTGCATGTTACCGGGTTAATCGACAAAATTCGTCAAGAAGACGAGGTCGAGTTTGATCTTCAAGAAGGTCGTCGAGGTTTGAATGCGGTTAATGTAAAAAAAGCATAATTATTTAGTTTAAATCTTTTCAGAGAGGGCTTTATTTTTGAGGCCCTTTTTTTATTTTTTATGAATCAATACCTTTACGCTCAAATTTTTTTTGTTCGTGAATGGTCAAAGTAACTATTTTTGAAGATTGGAAACAACATGAGGGTATTATTTTTCAAAGAAATCAGTAGTTTTTTAAACTCATTAATAGGTTATGTGTTCATCATAATTTACTTGGTGAGCTGTGGCCTTTTTCACTTTGTTATCGACAGTGAAACCACAAATCTGAATCTGTTCTCCAATGCCGAAGCTAATCTTATTCCCTTTTTTGGCTTATCCCCCTGGATCTTTCTTATGTTAATCCCGGCAATTACCATGCGCTCTTTCGCGGAAGAAAAAAGAACAGGAACTATTGAATTACTTGCCACGAAACCTATTTCCGATTTAAAAATTGTTCTAGCCAAGTATTTAGCTGGGGTTGCCTTATTGATTATCGCTATTTTGCCTACGCTAATTTATTATTTCACCATTTATGAATTGGGAAAGCCGGTAGGTTCCATCGATTCAGGTGCCACATTTACATCCTATTTAGGGCTAATTTTAATTGGTTCGGTTTTCGTTGCTATCGGAATTTTTGCAAGCACACTTACCAGTAGTCAAATCATCTCTTTCATTGTGGCGATGTTTCTCTGTTGGTTTTTTTACGACGGGTTTGAGCGGCTGGGAACATGGGCGACATTCAAGTCATTCGATTACCGAATTAAATACATAGGGATGACTTTTCACTACGAAAAAATTGAAAAGGGTGTAATCTACCTACGTGATATTGTTTATTTCCTCTCATTAATCGTTGTCTTTCTATTTGCCTCATTACACATTTTTAGAATCAAAAAATCTTGAAATTCAATCCATTACGCTATCTATGAAATTATTGTATAGCAGTTCAATTTTGATAATAGTCATAACAGGGGTTATTCTTGTCAATGTTCTGGCGAATTTCTCTTCAGAAAAAATAGACATGACCGAGGACCAGCGTTATTCCTTGTCTGAACCAGCGAAAAATTTTCTAAATAAGGTAAAGGTTATCGAAGGGAAAGTGTTTGTTGAAGTTTACTTGGACGGTGAATTACCTTCAGCATTGCGCTCGTTTAAAGAATTAATAAAAGAAAAATTAGAAAATTACAAGGAGTATTCGAATGGAAAAATAGATTTCAAATTCATCAATCCAAAAAGCGATGTAAACGGAAAACCGAACGAATTGGAAAAGGAAATTTACAATGAAGGAAAAGGAGTGAAACCTGTGGAAATTAATTATAAAGATAATAAAGGCACACTCAATGTTATGCGTATTTGGCCAGGTGCAAAAATGACGTATAACCAAAATGGTGTGACGAAAGAGGCCTATGTGCAGTTCATCCCGCCAAGACCAGGTGGATTGACAAGCTTGGAAATGATCAGAGGCGCGGTGGATAATTCCTTTAGCGATGTTGAATATGTACTAGCTGCCGGTGTTCATGAACTTATTTTAAAGAAGAAAAAGCGCATTGGTTTTCTTCAGGGTCACGGGGAATTAAGACCCGAGGAAACCAAAGCTGCCAAATTATTGCTTAAGAATTTCTATTACATGACTGAGGTTACCATAAACGATACCTTAAATAAACTTAATGAATTTGATGCGCTCATTATTGCAGACCCCAAAAAATCATTTTCAGAGAAAGATTTATATATCATTGATCAATTTGTTATGAAAGGAGGTAAATTGATGGTCTTCATGAATACCTTACATGTCAACACAGACTCGCTGGAAATTAATCTTGGAACACAATCCTTGAGGCAAAGCTTTCTCAACCCAAACCTATCGGACTTATCTCTTAAAAATTTAATTTTTGACTACGGAATTAACATAAAAGATAATTTAGTGATTGATGCCAATTGCTATCAGCACGTCATTAATCCTCAATTGGCTAAGATGCGACTTGCATCAAACAAAGCGACATTTCCTTTTTTGCAACACGTTATGCCAACGGCAGCTGATCACCCGGCCGTTAAAAATCTCAATAGAATTTCTCTAAAGTTTGTAAATGAATTAAAATCGAGTAAGAAAAAAAATATTTACTACAGAGAAATATTGACAAGTTCAACAAATTCAAAAGTAAGTAATGACGCACCCATTGTCTCATTTGCGGATCATATGAACTACGGTGAACCTCTGAAAATTGTTGAAGAACCGGAAAGTGAAAAAAATCGGGTGGCACTTGCAGCAGAGGTATCAGGAACTTTTACAAGCTATTTCATTGATAAATTAGATCCTTCATTCGTGAATAACCGAGAAATGAAGTTTATTCCGAATAGCGTTAAACCAGGTAAAGTTATAGTTTTAGGAAACGGAACTTTTCTTGCCAATTCGATTGATTCTGTACGATATTCTAACGGTATTTTACGTTATCGGCCAATTGGGAATAATGATTTGATTATCGATCGGCATCTTGCCAGTTTTAAAATGTTTTTTCCTATTGATAATGCCACTTTTCTTCAAAACCTTGTGGACTATATGTTAGATGAAAACGCAATTTTTGAATTGAGAAGTAGAAAGTTAACTATTAAGGAACTAGATCGTGCTAAAATTGCAGAAACAAAGAATTACTACACCTTATTAAATATTGGAATACCCGTGTTGCTCATATGCCTCATTGGATTAATCATGACTTGGTACCGCCGGAAGAAATATACACGAAATTAAACATGTCAAAACGCTTCAAACGAGTTATCTACCTATCTGTAGGTCTTATCAGCTTGGCTGTTCTGAGTTATCCCACATTACTCCTGCTGAATCCAACAGATAATGAGACTTTTGATCCCTTATCTTTTGCCATTGATGATACTAACTCAATAAGTAAAATTATTATTACCGATGCCTTCTCAAAAACTTTTGAACTAAACCGTTCCGGCGACAGTTGGGTTGATAAAAATGGTCAATGCGTTTTTAAGGAGGGAGTCCATAACATACTTGAGGCAAGCGCCAAAATTCAATTTAAAGCCTATCTCAATGAAAAAGCCGAGAAAGTGTTTTATAAATTAATGCAGACCAACCACATTAAAGTTGACTTTTATCAAAACGGTAATTTTTCAAAACGTTGGTACATTGGACCGAGTGCGCAAGATCATAACGGCCAAATTATGATTTTGGAGGGCCCAAATAAAGAAAAAAGTAATCAGCCTCTAATCATGTCGCTACGCGGGATTAGTGGAATCATTGAGCCAAGGTTTTTTGCCGATCCTCGCAAATGGTTGTGCACTGGTATCTTCAACTTGGAATCTGAAAAAATAAGTAAGGTAGATGTATCGTTTTCGCAAGAAAATTATCGCAATTTTTCAATCGAGAATTTTGGATCTAATTTCAGTGTGAAATCGAATGGAATAGCCTTAAGCGCTATTGATACTTCCAACGTAATTCGTTATTTACAAAAGTATAAGAGAGTGAATTTTGAATCTGCAAATTACGAATTAAATAAATTACAATGTGACAGTTTACTAAAAGCGGTGCCGTTCTGCACACTTTCTTTAACCGAAAGAGGGACAACATCTCCAGTAGTCCTTAAAATGCATAGAATTCGCGTTAATGAACCCCAAGAAAATGAATTCGGTGAATTAGTGAATATGGATATGAATAAATTTTGGTGTGTTCTGCCTACTAAAGAAATTGTGAAATGTCAATATTTCGTATTTAATCATTTGATTTTAGGAGATGTATATTTTCCAGCATTATCTTCACAATTCCCGAAACAAGACACAAAGAAGCTAGTTCCCTCAACTAAAAAGACGAAATAACTCTTATTCGTAACTTTTTATTCTTCTGTTCGAATAAGTCCTAGATGATATTTCTGAGAAATGTAGAAAAGTTTAAAAAGAATTGGAAACTTCTGTTAAGTCCTCTCTTGTTCTTCATAATTGATTTTATTTATCGATTTCAACAATTGAAAGAATTCGATTCTTTTCAGCTTATTTTCTATTTTATTTCTGTTTGTCTATCCTTTAGTTACTTCATTTTTATATTTCTTTTGCTCCGAAGTATAATTCATAAACGATGGTTATTTTACCTAATTTATTTTCTAATTGGGCCTCTTTGGTTGTTTTCTTTCTTTGGATCCTTTCAATTCGAGTCTATGAATGGGATTTTCCCAAATTACCATACCTTTTTATTTATTAGAGAAGAACCTTATAGCGCTTGGACATTAGCTACATACACGTTAAATTTATCGATTTCTTTTATATTATTGGTTGTGATAATTGGTATTGGATTATTATTACGGAAATTTATTCAATCATCTATTCCATTAATCTCAAACCGAAAATTACTCGTTTATAGCGTAGTGCAGTTAATCGCTTTCGAAATAGTTAGTATTTTTCAACCTCGGTACGATCAATGTGCAATTGCAGATGTTAATTTTGCCATGAATATTCAGCGTGCTGTATTTGATTTCTCTGATTACTCAAGACCCGGAGGTGGGCTAAAGGAAAGAGAAATTCCTAACATTGAGCCTACCCTTGTACCAAAGAATTTCAATGTTTTGGTTGTAATATTTGAATCTGCGAGAAAGAGAAGTATGGGACTATACAATAAAGAACTGTCAACTACTCCTTTCCTAAATGAATTCGAAAAAAAATACGCAAGTAATTTTTATAAATTTTTAGAACCCAAAACAATTGCAACATCCACCATGCTTGCGGTTCCTGCAATTCTAAATGGGATAGGTCCATATCAAGACAAATCGCTTATGTTCAGTCAACCGTTGATATGGGAATATGCCAAAGCTTTGAACTTTAAAACATTTTTTATGTCGTCTCATCAACTTAGCATGTTTGCTTTTGATGACTTTTATGACCAAACATCACTTGACTTTTATTACCATCAGGAAAATTCAGGGAATCCATTATTCAATGAATTAGGAATGGACGACAAATTTGCAACCGAGCAACTCACAAAAAAATTAAGTGAATATAAGGATGAGCGTTTTTTTGGTGTAATTCAATATAACACGACCCATTACCCGTATACTGTTCCCGAGGAATTTATGAAATGGGGTGACGAAACAATAATGGATGAATATTATAATGCCATGTATTATCAGGATCAATTGTTAAATAGAGTGATAAGTCAAATGGAAAAAGAGAATCTTATGTCTAATACAATTATTCTCTTTGTAAGTGATCATTCTGAAGCCATTGAAGAACATAAAAACATAGGCCATTTAGAGACGAATTATATTGAAACACTGGACATTCCAATGATGTTATACGTTCCGGATGGTACATTAAAAAATGAGGAGTTGAATTCGATTAAACTAAACCTTGGAAATCTCACCTCCAATATAGACGTAACACCCACAATTTTTGATTTATTAGATTTAGAAAAAAACGAGAAATTTGCTCCTTACAGTAAAAATTTCACTGGCTACAGTTTATTGCAACCTGTTCCTGAAAACCGGTATGTAATCACCTTTAATTCTAATACTTATGCCAATTTCAATACTGGGATTTCCATTTTAAATCAGAAATGGCATTATTTATATCGGACCAATATTGTTCCAAATAGAGAAGAATTATACTTTTGGAAATCAGATCCTTTAGAAGCACAAGACTATCTTTTTATGATGCCTTCCAACATCAGAAAAGACATCGCTCATGAATTTGAAAAATACCCCGAGTCTGCACGTTTTGGACCGTTGGTAAGGGAAGGTATTAACAGAAAAAAATAATACTATTCATTCTTCCAACTTCCAGCATTCTTGATGTATGGAACACCAGCATTTCGTAATTTATTCAATATTTCATTCAAAGAATCTTTAATTCGCGTATACTGTTGAGTTGCTTCAACCAGTTCTAACTCTACTATTGACTTATTTGCTCGGTGGGTTTTTGTAACACCCGTGGTATTATCATAAAGTTGATATTCCAACATTCCAAAACGAGATGAAAGCGATGGAGCTGTTTCAAATTCACGAGAAGACTTTATGTTATCACCGTATACCAAGGTATTCAATTGACGATAATCTTCTCTTAATTTTTGTATGTTTCCTGAAAGTTCCAATGGAACATTTGTCGCATCCACAATAACCTTACTCAATTGATTGATTTGATCCTTTGATTCAGCCATTTGAGTTGTCAAAATACCTATTTTTCTGTTCAACTCACGAACTTCTTCTCGAAAAATAAATAACTCTTCGGGATTTTTTGCAAGCAGCGTTTGGTTATTTAATCCTTTGACTTGGAAGGAAGATTTTTCAATTAAAAGTTCTGATTTTTGCTCATTTGGGTTAACATAGTAAACACTTAAAAAATAGGTTCCTGGTGTAACGAGTAATCCACTTCCCCCGCTACCAATTGGGTTGGTAGATTGTGTTCTCAAATTCCAATTGAACATGTTAACTCCTTTTGACGGAGCACTAGTTGTTCTTTTAATTTCTTTTCCTGACGCATCTACGATAGACCAAACTAAATAAGGGTTTGTTTCAAGTTCCTCTTTTGCCAAGTCATTGAAAGTAGGATAAAAAACATCCTTCTTTGCTTTTTCTAATTCCTTTTCTTTCTCTTGTCGCTTATCTTTTAAGGACTTCCAAGATTCATTAAAATGTAAATAAAAAGTTGTACCAAAACTCGGGTTTTTCGAGGACCACATGTTGTGACCTTGAAATCCTGTACCTTCCAATCCAAGAGGATCCATTGGTACATACAACAAAGCTTCTTTAATTGGGAACAAATGTGCTCGTTTATCCAACGTTTCCTTCTTTAGCTCTCGTAACATCGAATAATTATCTAAGACATAAAATCCGCGTCCAAAAGTTGCTGCAACCAAGTCATTCTCTCGTTTTTGAATGTCTAAATCGTAAACTGCTATTGTCGGAAGCCCTGCTAATTTCGTCCAGTTTTGACCTCCATCTGTGGAGAAAAAAGCACCAAATTCAGTTCCTACAAACAGAAGATTAGGATCTATATGATCTTGTTTGATACAATAAACATTTCCTCTTTCCGGTAAATTTGAAGCAATAGAAACCCATGATTTCCCTTTGTCTGTTGATTTCAATAAATAAGGTTTGAAATCACCATTTCGTTGCGAATTAAATGCGGCAAATACCACATTCTCGTCGTGTGAGGATGCCGTCAACATATTTACGCGCGTCTGAACAGGAACCCCGGGAAATTGCTCGACTTTCGTCCATGTCCCTCCATCATTTTCAGAAACTTGAATGAGGCCATCATCAGTTCCCACATACAAAAGACCTTTTTTCTTTGGCGATTCATCCAGTGCTACCACATTTCCATATACCGTTGTAGAGGCATTTTTCATAACGGCATCAATCGTCCATACTTGACCCATTACTTTCAATTTATTCCTGTCAAGTTGACGTGTTAAATCTGGAGAAATTGTTGACCAATCGTCTCCTTTGTTAGTTGATTTGAATAATTTATTTGCTGCAAAATAGATGACAGATGGATCATGAGCGGAGACCAGAAGCGGAGCGTCCCAGTTCCAGCGATATGCCTCCTCCCCTTTTCCCGGCATCGGCTGAATTGGCACTTTTTCACCAGAAACTTTATCATAACGAACCAGCCAACCATACTGAGCTTGCGCATATACGATTGCGGGATTCGACCAATCAATCGCGGATTCAAATCCATCTCCCCCGTTGGTGATAAACCAATCAGAATTTAATACCCCTGCCACATTGGTGGTTGCTGAAGGTCCTCCCATTGAGTTATTATCTTGCGTTCCACCATAAATATTGTAAAAAGGTGTTGCGTTATCAGTAGTTACCTTATAAAATTGGATAATCGGAAGATTGCTGTAATACCTCCATTCTTTGGCATGTGTATATGTTTCGTATATTCCTCCGTCACATCCAACTATCCAATGTTCGGTATTATCAGGATCAATCCAAATAGCATGGTTATCCACGTGTTTTGAAGCCTCACCAGTTTTTACAAATGTTTTACCTGCATCCTCACTATGATGCAAGTACGTATCCATGGCAAAAACCTTGTTTCTATTCAGCGGATCTACCATAAGTTCTTGGTAGTAATTTCCACTTGTACTAAAATCGCCTTGTTTGGACCAACTTTCTCCCTTATTTGTGGATAAATAAACCCCTGCTTTTCCGTAACGTGCCTCAACAATGGCATAGATGTAATTTGGATCCGATGGTGCAACTGCTATTCCAACTCGACCCATATCTTGTTTAGGTAGCCCAGCCGAAATTTCTCTCCATGTTTTCCCTCCGTCAGTAGACTTATAAAGAGTTGATTCGGGTCCACCTCCGATATATGTCCATTCATGTCTTCTTCGTTGATGAGCCGAAGCATATAAAATCGTAGGGTTTTCAGGGTCAATTGCTATTTCTGCTATGCCTGTTTCATCAGAAACGAATAAAGTTCTTTCCCAAGTTTTTCCTCCGTCGCTAGTTTTATAGACTCCACGTTCGCCACCGCTGCTCCAAAGCGGCCCATAAGCCGCCACCCAAACTGTATTTTCATCTGTCGGGTGAATTATAATATTTCCAATATGTTCAGAAGTTTTTAAACCCATATTCACGAATGATTTTCCACCATCCAAGGATTTGTAAACACCGTCTCCGTATGCAACAGATCGCTGATTATTGTTCTCACCAGTCCCTACCCACAACGTATTTGGGTTTGAAGGAGCCAATTCAACACAGGCAATTGAGTAAGACCCATAGTTATCGAAAATTGGGGAAAAAGTAATTCCGTGATTTGCTGTAACCCAAACACCTCCGGAGGCGGCTGCCACATACCATTTATCCTTGTTATTAGGATGTACAGCAATATCCGCTACCCTCCCGGAGGTCAAGGCCGGACCTACCATACGAAATGAAAGGGAAGCTACCGTAGAGGCATCATAGAGCAGTTTTGTACCTTCCTTTTTGTCACTTTTTTTCTGTGACGACGCATTGAAGATTATTAAGAAAAAAAGCAAATAGGTAAAGAGTATTCTCATCGCAGAATTTTTGTGCAACAAAATTACTCAATAAAATAAAATTCTAACGAATCAAATGAAAGAAGGTGTGACCATTTTCCTCGATATTATTTGGTCCCACAATACGGTACGTTATGAAATAAACACCATCTGTTGCTTCTTTTCCTCCTGAGGTGCCGTCCCACAAAGCATTGGGAGTATTAAGTTCCGTCATTTTAATGCCCCATCTATCGATTATAACTGCTTCCTGAGAAATGGCATTTTGAGAAATTATTCCATAAAAATCATTATCACCGTCTCCATTCGGAGTAAAAACATTCGGTACAGAGTATTCCAAGGGTAAAAAAGGTACTGCCGTAATTGTATCAAACCAAGAGTCTTCGCATATTCCATTGGATGCAATCAATTCAATGATAAAAGTT
>Ga0194133_10006503_pt1 | contig 14343 bp, 13 predicted proteins | sample TA2KigOf40mmetaG_FD_155448 | JGI IMG/M metagenome (GOLD analysis project Ga0194133, IMG submission 155448) | Freshwater microbial communities from Lake Tanganyika, Tanzania - TA2015055 Kigoma Offshore 40m | ecosystem: Environmental > Aquatic > Freshwater > Lake | place: Tanzania: Lake...
AATTCCGACTTTAACCGCATCAACCCCTGCATCATACAAGGCTTTTGAAGCTTCTTTTGTAGCAATGTTTCCTGCAATAATTTCTTGCTTAGGAAATAATTTTTTTAATTCTTTAACGGTTTCAATTACTCCTTTTGAGTGTCCATGAGCTGTGTCTACCACCAAAATATCAACATTAGCTTCGATCAAACTTTCCGCTCTTCTAATACCATCTTTTCCAACCGATGTGGCTCCGGCCACAAGTAATCGACCTTCCTTATCTTTTGAAGCAAAAGGAAATTGTTTGGTTTTTTCTAAATCTTTACCCGTCATTAAACCAACGCAATTTCCATTTCCATCGACGATAATTATTCGTTCAATTTTGTTTTTATGCAATAATGCTTTGGCATCACCCTTACTAACGCCAACTCGCGCTGTAATTAAACCACTTTTAGTCATAAGTTCTTTTACGGGCTGTTTTTTATCTTGAGCAAACCTAACATCGCGATTAGTTAGAATACCTACGAGTTTTTTAGAATTTTTTTTGACAACGGGAATTCCGGATATTCCATATTGATTCATAAGCAATAATGCATCGGCTAGAGTCTCATCGGGCGTGATAGTAACGGGATTTAACACAATTCCAGATTCAAATTTTTTGACCTTTTTTATTTCGTCAGCCTGTTCTTTAATTGAGAGATTTTTGTGAATACAACCAATCCCTCCACTCTGAGCCATAGCAATTGCAAGCCTACTTTCTGTAACAGTATCCATCGCAGCAGAGATAATCGGAATTTCTATAGATATGTTTTTGGTAATTTTTGTTCTGGTACTGACATCTGCGGGAAGAACTTCAGAGTATAGTGGCTTAAGCAAAACATCATCAAAAGTTAATGATGGGGCAAGAGATTCGTTGATTTTTCTATTATTTGTCATATTAGCGCTACTTTTAAAGTTATTTACTTCTTGTTTAATAATTCAAAAAAATTAAAAATTTGTGAAATTTTATCGAAATGCACCTCAAACCAGATGTAGCAAACGATTATCAACCACTCTAAATTAAAAAACAATCTTAATTTATGATATCCCAAATTGAAAAACTCTGCCTAGAAAAAAATATTAAATTAACTGAAAACAGAAAAATAATCGCCAAAGTAATCTCTAAAAGTACCGATCATCCGGATGTTGAAGAGGTTTATCGTCGAGCCCAAAAAATTAACAATAATATTGGCATAGCTACAGTTTATCGAACCGTAAAAATGTTTGAAGAGGCTGGAGTGATAACTAAACACGACTTTCTAAATAAAGGCAGAGCAAGATACGAAGCTCTCGAGAATGAAGATCATCATGACCATATTGTCGATATTACTAACGATGTAGTTATAGAATTTTTTAATGAAGAAATTGAAAAACTTAAGGAAAAAATTGCTAAACAACATGGCTTTGAACTTGTTGGACATAAGCTTGAACTGTATTGCCGACCAATTGCTAAATTGAAATAATGTTAACAAAACAATTATGGCGGTATACACAAAAATTACCAAAACAGAGTTAGAGCAACATTTATGCAATTATGAAATCGGCGGACTTATTGATTTTCATGAAATAGTTGAGGGCATCGATAATTCAAATTACATAATCAAAACTTCAACTGGTAAATATATTTTTACAATTTTTGAATCTCGAATTGATAAAGAAATTTTACCATATTTTGTAAACCTTAAGCAACATCTCTCCTCAAAAAACATATCTTGCCCAAAACCAATTTCTAATAAAAGTGGCAATAAGATTACTGATTTTAAAAACAAAAAAACAATCATTGTAACCTTCTTAGAAGGCTCAAGTTTAAAGCCTCATCTTGATGGATACTACTATAATATTACCCCCAATAATTGCCTTCAAATTGGAGAAATATTGGCAAAAATGCATGTGGCTTCGCAAGATTTTGTTCAGTTTCGCTATAATGATTTGGGGGTTGATGGTTTTGAAAAATTATATCAAAAATTTAGTCATTTGTTGGCTGATTATGACAAAACTTTGGTTGATCTAATTCCTCAAGAAATAACTAACTTAAAAGCACTTTGGAATCCAAACTTACAATCATCCGCATGTCATTTAGATTTATTTCCGGATAATGTTTTTTTTAAAGATGGCAAAATTTCGGCGGTGATAGATTTTTATTTTTCTGCCAATGATTTACAAATTTACGACTTTGCCATAATCGTAAATGCTTGGTGCTTTGACAAACATAGTTTTAATCATCAAAAATTTATTTCAATCGTAAATGGTTATCAATCTATAAAACCCTTCACTAAGAGCGAATTAGAATTCCTTCCTACCGCCCTTAAATGCGCTTCAATGCGGTTTTTAATTACTCGCTTAAACGATTATTTTTTTACACCGAAAAATTCACTTGTTAAAATTAAAGATCCTCAAGAATATAAACAAAAATTACTATTTTTCTTACAAAACAAACTATAGCCAATGATAGATTATTATTTCTTAGGCAAGGACTGCATTATTGATGGAGATCTTGCAAATCGCGAAAACCTCAATCAAAAACTTAAAGAGCTAAATTTTGAATCACCTCATGTATTAATGCTCAATCAGGTTCATGGTAATCAGGTAAAAATTATCAACGATGCCAAGCAATTTTATGGCGATCAAAACTTACCCAAAGCCGACGGAATTGTTACAAATCAAAAAAATATTATTCTTGGAATAATTACCGCCGATTGCGCACCAATTGCGCTATGGGACGATGAAAATCAAATTATAGGTTTATGTCACGCTGGCTGGCGCGGAGCCAAATCTGGAGTCATAGAAAACACAATTTCTGCGATGAAAATACTAGGAGCTTGCGATATAAAAGCTTCAATTGGACCTATGATTCAACAATATTCCTACGAAGTTTCTCAAGAATTTTTTGATGATTTTATTAGTGAAAATATCACAAATAAAAAATTTTTTAGAACTGGCAAAAATGAAACCAAATGGCTTTTTGACTTGCCCAATTATGTTTTTGAAAGAATTTCCAGAGCTGGAGTAAATGAAATCGAGAATTTGGGAATCGACACTTACACTAATGCCGAAAAATATTTTAGCTTCAGAAGATCAAAACAAATTTCGAATGATGATAATGGTAGAAATATCACCATAATTGGGGCGAAATAAATATATTTTTAGAGCGTTAAACCGAATATTTTGCCCAACCAAATAAATTAAAACTGTGAAAACTAGATGGATTCCCTGATTATAATCTCTCGCGCTAACTTTATATAAGCTAAAGAACCCGAAGATTTAGAATCATATATTACACCCGGAAGACCATAAGATGGGGCCTCGGAAAGCCTAACATTTCTCGGTACATAATTTTCATAAACTTTATCGCCCAAAAAACTTCTAACATCATTTTCAACCTGTTCGGTCAATTTATTTCTTCGATCATGCATAGTTAGAATTATACCACTAACTCTCAAATCTGGATTTAGATTTTCCTTAACTAATCCGACAGTATTAAGAAGATGGCTAAGCCCCTCTAACGAAAAAAATTCACATTGCATTGGAATTAAAATTGCATCCGAAGAACTAAGAGCATTAATGGTTAGTAAACCCAATGATGGCGGACAATCAATAATGATCGCATCAAAATCGTAAATAATTTCAACTAATGAATTTTTAAGTAAATATTCGCGATTCTCAATTCCAACCAATTCAACTTCGCAAGCCGATAGATCAACTGTTGAAGTAATTATTTTGAGATTCGGAATTTTAGTGTTTAAAATTGCATTTGAGGCAGTGGACTGGCCAATAATAACATCATAAATAGTGGTTACTCTGACATCGTTTTCTATTCCCAGCCCAGTACTAGCATTACCCTGAGGATCGAGGTCAATAAGCAAAACTTTTTTTTTGACCGACGCGATAGCGGTCGCAATGTTTATTGCGGTTGTAGTTTTTCCGACCCCACCTTTTTGGTTAACGATAGAAAAAATTTTGGTTTTTTTTGAATTTTGTTGATGGTTTTGGATCATTTTAGGGCGTAAATGGAATTTTTTATCGATTAATTTAAATTAAACTAATCGTAATAAATTTGTCAATTCGTTTCACATGAAACTTTATAATTTTTACAAACTATAAGCAGAATCGACAAATAACCAACCCAAGACTAAAAATCAGGGTTCTTTAACAAGGTTGCAGGCTTCAACAATAAAATTAAAATTGAGTTTTATATTTTTCTTAAAAAATTTATGTAGATTGTTGAGCCAACCGAATTCAAGATTTCATCCCCACAAGTAATTGAATAGCAACCGCCCTTGGCTAGTGGATATGGGAAATTATTTACAAAAATATCGAAAGCGATTTTGTTGTGGTAAGAAAACTTATTATCTCCAAATAAATCAAAATTTATCGACAAATTTGGGAAATTTTTTTGCAAAAATACCATCAGCTCGCGGGCATTTTCGAGTTGTTGGCTAATATCAATATTGCCATAAATATTTTGAATTTTTGACGATAATAAATCGAAATTGGTATTATTTAAAATGATTTCGGCAATTATCGCACTAAAATCGCCTCCATATTTTTTGACATCAGAAATTCTTTTATTAATTATCGCATCTTTTAAAACGTTATTTGCTGAACTTTTGATAGTTGTTAAAAAAATATTTAAAAAATCGGGAAGGGTGATTGTAATGCTAACATTTTTGATATTTTTCAAAACATTTAGCGTGTCATTTATTACTTCGTAGCAAGACTTAAGGCTATTATCGCCTATGATTTCGCAACCAACTTGGGTTTGTTGTCTCTCATAATAAAGCTCATCACTGTTAAGATTTATTATATCACCGTAATAACATAATTTTAAGGGAGTTTTGAATTGCGCTTCAAAATTTGAGGATACGTAATTAGCAATTTGAACGGTAATATCATTTCTAAAAAAAATATTTTTCTTAGAAATTGGATCTATAACCCTAAAAACATTCCCGATTTCTTTCTCATCATAACCATCAACAAATTCAACAATTGAAGTTTTTATCAATTCATAACCATTATTTAAAAAATTATCCACCGCGAGTTTGGTAAATTCATAGTTTTTCTTGGCCTCGATTGAAATGAGATCATAAAATCCAATTGGTAAAATTCTATTTGTACTCATAAAACATGCTTTTGATTGATAAATTCCTTAATTTTTAGCATATCCAGCCACGCGGTTTTTTTCTTGGATGGCTGGCGCATAAGATAAGATGGATGAAAGATGGTAAATATTTTAGTGCTTTTTGATAGATAACTGGGCGAAAAATCAATAAATTTTCCTCTTATTGAGCTAATCGTATCGTTGGTATTTAAAATCGCACTCATAGCTGTGGCGCCAACCAAAATTATGATTTTTGGATTAAAAAGCTCGATATGCTTCTCAACGAATGGTCTGCAAATTGAAAGCTCTTCATCTGTAGGTCGGCGATTTCCGGGAGGACGCCAAAATATCACATTGGTGATGTAATAATCTGAATCTCTTGCAAGACCAATAGATTTAAACATGGAATTAAGTAACTCTCCAGAATCACCACAAAATGGTATTCCACGCAAATCTTCGTGATTTCCGGGAGCTTCACCAATTACCATAATATCAGAGTTTTGATTACCATCACAAAAAACTGTATTAGTGGCCATTTTTTTTAGATTGCATCCCTCAAAACTACATACGAAATTTTTAAGTTCATCGATATTGGAAGCTTTGCTAGCTAATACTTTGGAAGAATTTATGATTTCATTTAACGACATAAATTTATTATTTGGATTTTCTAATAAAAATTGATCATCCTTAGGGGTGGCGACCTTTTTCGCAATTTCTGATAAGGCCTCAGATGTTGATGGAATTATTGAAATTGAATTATCATAATTTTTAACTTGCATAGATTTTTCAGATACAGGGCTAGGAGTTTTTTTAAGGCTATTTTTTTGAAATAATCTATTAACAGCCTGATCTGAATAAAGCTCTTCGAGATCATTATCATGATAAAAACTAATTACTTCTTGCCAGTTTGATTTTTTAGTCATTTATATAATTTGTTTAATAAACTTCTGGAAATCATCAGTTTTTTCGAAATTTTTATAAACCGATGCAAATCGAACAAAGGCAACTTTATCAAGCTTTTCAAGCGAATTCATAACCATTTCACCAATTTTAGAGGAATGAATTTCAACTTCATTTTCAATTTCAAGTTGACGAACAATATTGTTCACTAATCTCTCAACTTGCAAATCAGAAACTGGTCTCTTCCTTACCGCCATCTCTACTGATTTACGCAACTTCTCTGGATCAAAAACTTTTTTATCACCATTCTTTTTAATAACTAAAATTTCTCGCAGCTGAGTCCTCTCAAAAGTTGTGAATCTTGAGTCACAAGCTGAACAATATCTTCTGCGCTTTATAGCTTCTCCATCATCAGATATTCTACTATCTTTAACTTGGGTCTCCAAATTTCCGCAAAAGGGGCATCGCATACTGGAAAATAAATTAATTTTATGAAAAACCTTTAATAAATATTTTTAGGTAAAAAAGTCTTAGTTTTTGATTTGAAATTCAAAATATTATTAATTAACAATTTAGAATCAAAATAAATAAAACTAACTATAAGATCACTAATAATTTAATGATTAGTTTAGATTATATTTGAGGGAGAGGGGGGCACAAGATTAGAAAATTTAGAAACCTCTAAAAGTTTAATAAAAAATTTTTAGACATTTACTAAAACCAAAAGTTTATCTTCGGATTGCATTTCAGCGAAACCGCCGGAAATTGCGATAGATTTGATGACGTTATTCAAATTATCAAAAATTTGTATCTCTCCGACTCTCAAATTTGATATTATAGACTCATGACCCCTCATAACTCCTATATCGCCAGAAATCGATGGCAAAACTACCATTTGGCACAACCCACCAAACAAGACACCTTCGATTGAAGTGATTTCAACTTTAAAATCTGCCATATAAAAAGGTTTTAAAAATTGAAGTTATTTACTTTCTTTAAGCGATTTCTCGCCCTTAGCAATTGCCTCATCTATATTACCTACCATATAGAAGGCTGATTCTGGCAGGTAGTCATATTCTCCGGCACAAATTGCTTTAAAGCCTTTAATGGTATCCTTTAAAGAAACAAGCTTTCCTGGTGAGCCAGTGAAAACTTCGGCAACATGGAAAGGTTGAGACAAGAAGCGTTGAATTTTTCTAGCTCTAGCGACAGTGAGCTTGTCTTCTTCTGATAATTCATCCATTCCAAGAATTGCAATAATGTCTTGAAGAGATTTATAGGCTTGAAGAATTTTTTGCACCTCACGAGCAACTCCATAATGTTCTTCACCTACAATTCTTGGATCAAGAATTCTGGAAGTTGAATCAAGTGGATCAACTGCCGGATAAATCCCGATTTCGGCAATTTGACGAGATAAAACCGTTGTTGCATCAAGATGCGAAAACGAAGTTGCGGGAGCAGGGTCGGTCAAATCATCAGCTGGAACATAAATTGCCTGAACCGAGGTTATTGAACCATTTTTAGTTGAAGTGATCCTCTCTTGCATAGCGCCCATTTCAGTTGCCAACGTCGGCTGATAACCAACCGCCGACGGAATCCTGCCTAAGAGCGCAGAAACTTCAGAACCAGCTTGAGTAAAGCGAAAAATATTATCAATAAAAAATAATACGTCTCGGCCTTCTTTATCTCGAAAATATTCGGCTTGGGTAAGACCCGTAAGAGCAACTCTAGCACGAGCTCCGGGTGGCTCATTCATTTGACCATAAACCAATGCAACCTTGGAGTTCTTAAAGTTTTTGGTATCAATAACTCCCGAATCAATCATTTCGTGATATAAATCATTTCCTTCACGAGTTCTTTCACCAACTCCAGCAAAAACTGAATAACCACTATGGGCTTTGGCAACGTTATTAATTAATTCCATGATCAGCACTGTTTTACCAACACCAGCCCCTCCAAAAAGACCGATTTTTCCGCCTTTAGAATATGGCGCAAGAAGATCAATTACTTTAATACCTGTTTCAAGAATTTCGGTTTCTGTGGCTTGTTCAACTAATTGAGGAGCAGAGGCATGAATTGGATAAAGTTGAGAACAATTAATTTCACCTTTTTCATCGATTGGCTCTCCAATTACATTCATGATACGCCCGAGAGTTGATTCGCCAACCGGCACACAAATTGGACTTTCAGTATCAATAACCATAGCCCCTCTAGTTAAACCATCGGTGGAATCCATAGCAATTGTTCTAACGGTTTTTTCACCAATGTGAAGAGCAACCTCAAGAATTAGTTTTCTTCCTTCATTAGATACTTCTAGGGCGTTATATATTGCTGGCAATTCGCCACTCTCGAATTCAACATCAACAACCGCAGAGATAATTTGTGTAACTTTACCAGTGTTTTTTCCAGTATTTTTCTCAGTATTTTTCATTTGTAATAAGATTTTTAAATAATTTTTTGCAAGGTAAAAATAGCTAATACAAGCAAAAAAGCTTGTGAATTTAGTTATTTAATATTTGAGAATTTTTATGAATTTGGGCGCCAATTTAGGCATTTTAAATAATAAGTGCAAGAAGAAATATTGATAAAATTTTAAGTTTCTAAATATTAAATTCTTAAATAATTATGCAGAATTTTTAGAAGAATTTTAGAACTTTTAATAAAATAAAATAAGCTCAAAAATTACTTTAAAATATTTACATGGCCCATCTTGCGTCCAACTTTGGATTCTAACTTTCCATAAAGATGAATTTTGGCACGAGAATTATTTTGGTATTTTGTGATAGAATTAACATCGTCACCAATCAGATTTATCATTTGACCGCTTGAATGAAAGCGCGTTTCACCCAAAGATAATCCTTCGCTTATACTGCGGATTAATTGCTCAAATTGCGAAGTAATTGAAGCGTCCATAGAAAAATGTCCAGAATTATGAGGGCGGGGTGCTAATTCGTTAACTAAAATTGAATTATCGACAATAAAAAACTCAACCGCCATTAAACCGACTAAATCGATTTTTTCGGCAATGTTTGTAGCAATTTTTTGGGCTTTAAACTTTTGTGGAACAGAGAGTTTGGCGGGATAAATACTGCGATCTAAAATACCATTTTTATGAATATTGGTAAGCGGTTCATAAACTTTAATTTCGCCACTAATTGACCTGGCCACAATAACGGAGGCTTCGCTATCAAATTTACAAAATTTCTCCGAAATCAGAGGCATACCTTTAAGAGACTCAAAAGCTTTTTCGCAATCACTTTCATCACTCAATACAAACTGCCCCTTGCCGTCATAACCCATAATAGCCGTTTTTATAACAGCTTTTTTGAAGGTTTTTAGAGATTTTTTTAAATCTTCTAAACTATTTATAATTGCATATTCGGTGGTTTTAATTTGATTGTCGTTCAAAAATTTTTTTTCAAGAATTCTGTTTTGGGTAATTTTTAAGACATTCGATGATGGGAATAAAACTGAATTATTTTCAACAAATTCGACGGTTTCGAGTGGAATATTTTCAAACTCAAAGGTTGCAATATCGATAGCATCACAAAATTTCTTGAGAACTTTTTTATCTAAATAGTCACCAATTATGGTGTGATTGGTGACATAGCTCGCAGGAGAATTTTCTTGATCAGTGAGAACAACGGTTTTGTAACCCATTTTGTGAGCATAAAAACATATCATTCTACCCAATTGTCCACCGCCAATAATTCCAAGAGTTTTTATGGGGTTTTTTTCAGGTGTTTTCATTTAATTATTATAATACATTTCAAACTCAACTGGATGAGGCATTTGCTCATATCTGTCAGCTTCAGATAGTTTTAACTCGATATAAGCGTCAATTTGCTCATCGGTAAAAACGCCACCTTCAAGCAAAAACCCGCGATCCTTATCGAGTGCTGAAAGAGCTTCACGAAGTGAGCGAGCAACTGTAGGGATTTTGCGCAATTCTTTTTCAGATGAGTGATATAGATCTTGGTTTTTTGGTTCACCGGGGTGAATTTTATTTTTGATACCATCTAAACCTGCCATCATCAATGCAGCGCAAGTTAAATAAGGATTTGAAGCTGGATCAGGAAAGCGAGTTTCTATGCGTCGAGCCTTTTCATTTGTAACATGCGGAATACGAATTGAGGCTGAACGATTTTTAGCCGAATATGCCAATAAAACTGGAGCCTCATAACCCGGAACAAGTCTTTTGTAGCTGTTAGTAGTTGAATTGGAAAAAGCATTGATGGCTCTTGCATGTTTAATAATTCCACCAATATAGAATAAGGCTAATTCTGAGAGGTCAGCATGTTCTTTACCCACGAAAAGATTTTCGCCATTTTTCCAAATTGATTGATGGACGTGCATTCCCGAGCCATTATCCCCAAAAATTGGTTTAGGCATAAAAGTAGCGGTTTTGCCAAAAGCATGACAAACATTATGCACAACATATTTAAATTTTTGTATATTGTCGCCAGTTCCGACCAAAGTAGAATATTTAAAACCTATTTCAAATTGTGAGGTTGCAACTTCATGATGATGAAGCAATGGCACTAATCCGACTTGACGCATTGCCTCGACAATTTCTGCGCGTAGATCTTGACCGGTATCAATCGGAGTTGGAGCAAAATAAGCACTTTTGATTGAAGCGCGACGCCCAAGATTTTTCCCATCTTCATCTTTAGAGGTATTGTGCGGAGCTTCTTCGGAGTCAATTTTATAAAAGTTCCCGTAACTTGAAGCTTCAAATCTGACGTCATCAAATACAAAAAACTCTGGCTCAGGACCGAAATATGCAACATCCCCAAAGCCGCATTTTTTAAGGTAATCCTCGGCTTTTTTGGCGGTAAAACGGGGATCGCGCGAATATCCTTCGCCACTGGCAGGCTCGATAACATCACAAAATAAAACAAGAGTTGCATGAGTTGAAAATGGATCAACAAAAGCACTATCAAGTTGAGGCATCAAAATCATATCTGATTCGTTAATTTCTTTCCAAGCTTTTACCGAAGAACCATCAAAAGCAACGCCTTTGGTGAGAGCTTCTTCATCAACCGCATCAACACAATGAGTAATATGCAACCATTGACCAGAATAATCAGTAAAACGAAAATCAATAAATTTAATTTCGTTATTTTTGATAGTTTCAAAAATAACATTAACCGCAGAATTTTTAGACATAAATTTTTTAAAGATTTGGGATTTTTGAATTTTTTAAATGTGAAGGGGTTTAAAAAATTAATTTCGAAATTAATTTCAACGGGGACTAATTTTTAACATCTCTAAAAATAATGTATAGGAATTTTTTAGTTTTTTAAGAAAAATTTGTAAAAAATTTGAGTTTTCAGTAAATTTTTTAATATTTTTTTAAATTTTTAATAAAAAAATTGACCTATTAATAAAATTTTTGACAAAAATATAGTTTGATAAATTTAATTAAAATTTTGCAAAAAACTGAAATTAATATAGGGGAAATATCGAAGAAATGGCGAGCCCGAAACGATTCGAACGTTCGACCCACAGCTTAGAAGGCTGTTGCTCTATCCAGCTGAGCTACGGGCTCTAGTAGAATTTTTATTGAAAATTATTGAGATAAATAAAATTTAAACCTAAAAAATTAAAGTCCAGGGATAATAGATTTGTAAATGTTTTTTTCAAACTAATTTTTAACCTGAGTTTCTTGGACCAAAAATCGCCGCTCCTAAGCGAATATAATTTGCCCCCAAAGCAATTGCTTCTTGATAGTCAAGACTCATTCCCATCGATAAATTTTTAAGATTTAAATCACGCGCTGATTTTGTCAAAAGCGCAAAGTAAGGCGCAGGACATTCATTTGCAGGGGGGATAGCCATAAGACCGACAACATTCAGATTTAATCCTAGACAAAATTCTAGAAAGTCGGGGAGTTTTTCAAGTGCAATTCCAGATTTTTGCTCTTCATCTCCAATATTAACTTGCAAGAAAATTTCGGGTCTTTTGCTAAGTTTTTGTTGCTGTTTAGCAATTTCAAGAGCTAGTTTTTTATTATCAACGCTCTCAATGCAATCAAACAATTCAAGGGCTAATTTAACTTTATTGGTTTGTAAATGACCTATAAAATGAAGTTTTGTATTTGGGAAATCTTGTAAAATTTTTGGCCATTTTTGCTTGGCCTCAGTTACATAATTTTCACCGAAAATTTTACAACCGCAATTAATTGCCTCGATAATATTTTCGCTTGCAATAGTTTTGGAAACGGCAACAATTTTAATGTCTTTAGCTTGCTTATTAAAGGTTGCGCAGGTCTTAGCAATATTTTGATTAATTAAATATAATTTGTTATTTATCATGGATTTTCAAAAAATATTTGAGATTAAAAAGATTGCCAAAAATCTTAGAAAAAATTCTCAATTTCGTGAAAAAAATAATTATGCGCAATCATGTTATTTGTTCACCGATGGTAAAAAAATTGATGATTTAAATCAAGTTCTTAAAAAATTACCTCGTGGATCAAATATTGTTTTTCGAGAATATAATTTAGAAGCGAAAGATCGACTTAGTTTAATACAAAAATTATTACCAATCATAAAGCGCAATAATCACAAAATATTGATTGGTAAAGATTTTGAAATTGCAACAAAAATCAAGGCTCAAGGCGTGCATTTTGCAGATAAAGATTTGACAAAAAAATATAACAAACACTCATTAACGAACTTTAATTTATGGCAAGTTCGTTCGTTATGCCTTCGAAAAAAAATTATTTTTAGTATCGCTCTTCACAATTTAAAACACCTTAATTACATTAAAAAACTCCAACCAGATATCATTTTTTTATCACCGGTTTTTGCGAGCTCTAGTCATAAAAATCAACGATTTATTGGTTTTTTTCAATTTGTAAAAATGATTAAAATAATACTTCATAAAACAACACCGAACTATCTCAACAACATAATTCCACTTGGAGGAATTAATTTGCATAATTTACGCAGATTAAATAAGGTTGGCGTTGCAAAATTTGGAGCAATTGATTTTTTTAGCAACTCATGAAAATTACCCCCATCATACTAGCAGGTGGCTTTGGAACCAGACTATGGCCCGTTTCAAGACAATCAAAACCTAAACAATTTTCAAGTTTTTTTGGCGATAAATCTTTATTCCAAGAAACCATTTTGCGTTTTAATGATCCTCAAAAATTTTCTAAACCAATTATTATTTGCAATAACGAGCATCGTTTTATGGTCGCTTCTCAACTCGACGAAATTCAAACTTATGCTCGCGCTATAATTCTTGAACCATCTTCACGTAATACAGCTGGGGCAATCGCTACCGTTGCTCACTTTATTTCTCAAAATAACCCCGATGAAATTATGCTGATTTGCCCAGCCGATCACTTAATTAAAGATACTCAAAATTTTACTAACGCAGTTTATAAAGTTGCAAAATTGGCACTTGAAAAACTCCTAATAACCTTTGGTATCAAACCTCAATACCCCGAAACTGGCTACGGATATATTTTAAAATCATCAGCTATCAATGATAGTAATGCTTTTATGGTTGATAAATTTATCGAAAAACCGAGCGCACAAGTGGCTGAGAAATTGCTAGAAAACCCAAATTGCTATTGGAATAGTGGAATATTTTTATTTTGTGCCCGAACTTACTTGGAATCATTAAAAATTCTTAACAATGAAATATTTGAAATCGCTAAAAATTGTCTGGCGAAAGCTCAAAAAGATTTAGATTTTATTCGTTTAGAAGCCAAGGAATATGAAAAATGTCCAAACATTTCAATCGATTATGCGATTATGGAAAAAGCTCAAAATATTGCTTTAGCGCCTTTGGACATTGATTGGAGCGATGTTGGAAGTTGGCAATCACTTTATAGATTAAGCGCTAAAAATTCGGATCAAAATTATATCGAAGGTAAAATTATAACTCTAAAAACTTCAGATTGCTATATTCGCTCCGAAGGTCCTTTAGTGGCTTGCTTGGGAGTTAATAATTTAATCATTATTGCTACCAAAGATGTGTTTTTAGTCGCCAATATCAAAGATTCACAAAGCATTAAAGAATTATTTGAAACTGTAAAAAATTCTTTTTCTCAATATTGTCTAGATCATCAAACTTGTATTCGACCATGGGGAAGCTTTGAAACAATTGATATTGGCATGAATTTCAAAGTCAAAAAAATTCTTGTAAATCCGCACTCAGCATTATCTTTGCAGAAACATAGACATCGCGCCGAACATTGGGTTGTTGTGCGCGGAACCGCATCAATTACGCGTGAAGACAAATATTTTGAACTTAAAGAAAATGAATCAACTTTTATTCCCCTTGGACACAAACATCGTCTTGAAAAT
>Ga0194133_10006505_pt1 | contig 14338 bp, 4 predicted proteins | sample TA2KigOf40mmetaG_FD_155448 | JGI IMG/M metagenome (GOLD analysis project Ga0194133, IMG submission 155448) | Freshwater microbial communities from Lake Tanganyika, Tanzania - TA2015055 Kigoma Offshore 40m | ecosystem: Environmental > Aquatic > Freshwater > Lake | place: Tanzania: Lake Tanganyika...
ATGTATGAGGGGCGGTTGACGAGAGTGCGGCAGCAGGTTTGGCAGGAGAGTGAGGAGGCCCGGGACCTGGGTGCGGGGCGGCAGGAGAAGTTTTCCCCCGCGGAGGTGGAGAAGATGCTATCGCAGCCCGTCGGGGAGCTGCGGGGGGGCGGCTAGGGAACAATCGCCAGCGGCAGCTCCGCTCGCAGCTGCGGATAATTGACCAGACTGGCGGAGAGTTTGGCAGAGCCAGCGGGGAGCCGGCCGCGAAGGGCTTGGAACGGGATGGTGAGCTGGTAGTTCAGGCGCTCCCCAGGATTGAGAAAGCTGTAGCCGGCATCGGGGGCGAACTCGAAGTCCTCCGACCACGTATAGACGATTTTGCCCTCGGCATCGCGGACGACGGCCTCGCAGCGCTGGGCGGTGGGGAAGTAAAGGATGGTGCCGGTGTTGGCCCCGTTGGTGACGGTGAACTTCAGGCTGATGAGATCCTCGGGCTCGGGGTCGCGGATTTTTTTGAGGCTGAGTTCGCCGGGGGTGACCTCGAGATTGGTTTTGAAGGCCTCGAGGTTGAGTTCGTTGGCCCCTTCGAAGCGTTTTTTGGAGCCCTCGATGAGGAAGCCGCCCTTGATCAGCCCCGGGGCACCTTGGAATTTTTGGGGCATGGTGTCGCGGGAGGCGTCAATCTCCGCCCGTCCCACGGAGCCCATGGCCATTAAGAGGATTAAAAACCTCATGCCTCAAGATTGTCCGAAGATAATGAATCTGACAAATCGGGGAGGGCGGTGCCGGGTGTCTTGTCGCGGGTCACGTGTAACGCGCAACCAGCAACCCGCAACGGATATGGGAGATCGTTGACAGGAGATTGGGAGGTTCGTGAAGGTGAACGTGAAGGTGAAGGTGAACGAAGTTCGTGAATGGGAAGGAATGGCCCCGGCGGCGCGGGGCCTACAGAGCCGGGTATTTATGATTACGTTCACGATATAGATGGAGGGTTTCGAGCGCAAAAGGGCCCTACGGAAGTTCAGGTTGGGAATCAGGATTCGTGCGCGAGGAGGTTGTGTTTATCTTAGGATGATGATCCGGATTGTTCCATGTTTGGTTGGATTGGTGCTATGGATCGGGGCGGCGGAGAAACCGCCGGTGCTGTTGCGGGTTCATCTGCAGGCGCCGGAAGGGGCCAAGGGGATGGTGACGGTGCCGGTGACCCTGTTGAACCCTCCTGAAACCATTGCCATCCGCAACATTCCCGAGGTTTCCGAGAAGGATGTTCGTCAGGTCCGAGCCCTAGCTGACGGCACCCTAGTGGTGAACTTTGATGATTTTGGAAAAACCAAGTTGGAGGTGGCCACGAACACCGGGCGGGGTCTGATTCTGGTGGTTATCGTCAATGGACGCGTGGTCTATGCGCCAACCATCGACACCACCCTTACCCAAGGCACCTTGGCCCTGCCCGTCGGGTCCATCCTTCCGGATGAGATCCAAGCCCTCAATGACGCTAGAAACCGTGACCGCGCCCAAAAGCTGGGCGAGCTTTCCCGGCCTTAATTTTTCACATTTTTTCTCATTTTTCCGATTTCTAACCCATTTTTGATTCGACCCCGGATGGCGGGATGGCAGAGCTGACCCATGAAACCGAACGGTAGCTGGTGCCTAATTCCCATTCTGCTTTGCGTTTGGCCGTCCGCCGGCTGGTCCAACGCCCCGGAGTCTGCCACGGGGGATCTATCTTATTCCGAGACCCGCAACGAAGCGGAAGGTTACGCCTCCGGCATGGCTTCTCCCGGGGGAGGGCAATTTCTTTATAACCCTCGGACGCAACGCCTCGAAGTCCGGGATTCGTCGGGGGCTTTTCTTGATGAGATGCCTCCCGGAACCATCGGTAAGGCGGTGGATGCCGGGAACCAGGAGTACCGAATCAGTTTTGGTCGTGATGAACTGGATCGTTTGAGCATCCTGGTCCGCCCCGGACCCGCCATGCGTCGACCCGTTTCGCTGGATCTTTTGGGACGCAAGAGTGTGCTCTCCCCGGACGCCTCTCTCACGGCGACCCTTATCCCCGACGGCAAGGTGATTTATGAGGCCTCCATCTGCGGCCAAGTTTATTACATCGACCAACTGGGTTCCGTGCAGGGAAGAGTGAGCCGGCAGGCTACCCCCACCCGGGAAATCGCCGTGCTGGCCCAGCCTTCCTCCCCAACGGGCGGCTTGGTTCCCAACGATGCGGAGCCTGAGGAGCGGTTTGAAAGAATGAACGAAGCGGGCAACGCCATGAAATCCGCCGTGCTGACCTTTTTTGGTCTGCCGGATAAGGAGCCGACGACCAAGGCCAAGGTTTATCGCCTGAAAGGCAGCTCTCCCGGTGCTCCCAGCGGCCCTACCCCCGTCAGTGGGGCAAGCGCCCCTTAAGTCCTTTCCGGTCCCTTTTTCCGGTCTCGTTTGATTCACCCGCCGGCTTGGGGTGGCTTTTTATAAAATTATTCACCAGTTTTTATTTCCATAAGAGTAGTATTTTATAAAGGGGTTGACGGAAAGGAGACAAGATATAGTGGTTGATAGGTGGAGATATACCGCATCTTGCCGAATCCTAGAGCTTCAAACACCAGCCATAGAGTCGCTTGTGGTGTTTTGGAAAGAAGTCTAGGCAGTTGGCACCACGGCCATTCCAGAAGAAATCCGGCCATTCATGTTCAGCTGATTTCAAATGTTTCCCATCGTGTTTCACAATCCGTTTTGATTCCTGGGACAACCTGGGCGAGGCGGTTGCTGCGGCGTCTGGGTCTCTGGATTGCCACCGGGCTCAAACTTTATGGGGCGGTGGCCCTTCTTTGGACCAGCACGGTCCGGGCCAATCCGGTGGGAGAGCAGGTGATTGGCGGAGCGGCGACGTTTGAGCGGGTGGGGAATTCCCTCACCATCCAGCAGGGAACCGATCGCGCCGTCATCAACTGGAACCAGTTTTCAATCGCCGCGGGCGAGACCACGAAGTTTGTCATGCCCAGTTCCAGTTCCGCCGCGCTGAACCGGGTTCTCTCCGGCAACCCCAGCGCGATCTATGGGAACCTGCAGGCCAACGGGCACCTCTTTCTCATCAACCCGGCCGGCATCATGGTGGGCCCCGGGGGATCCATCAACGCCGCCTCTTTCCTGGCGAGCACGCACGACATCGATCCCGAGGCCTTTATGAAAGGCGGGGATCTGAACCTGCTGGGTCACTCCGCCGCCTCGATCCTCAACCAGGGAAAAATCGAGGCCAGCAGCGGAGATGTGTTTTTGATCGCGCAGCATGTGGAAAACGAGGGTCAGATCATGGCGCGGGACGGCACGGTGGGTATGGTCAGCGGCACGCAGGTCACCCTCCAATCGGTCGGGCCTCAGGGTTTCAAGGTGCGGTTAATGGATGTTCCAGACGAGCAGGCCAAGGTGAAAACCAAGGATGGCGTGGCGGACATTGTCAACGAGGGGGTGATTGAGGCCGCCAATGTGATGCTGGCATCCACCGGCAACATCGGTTCCCTGGCGATCAACAACACGGGCACGATCCGGGCCACCGGAATTCAGGCGAACAACGATGGGAGTGTCTCCTTGATCGGCGGCCAAGGGGATGTGGCTAACTCCGGGGTGATCGCCGCCTTGCGCAAGAATCTGGAGGGCGGGCAAATCGGCGGAGAGGTCCAGATCGCGGGCCGGAATATCACCACCAAGGAGTCCTCCCTGGTGACGGCGGCCGGGGCCGCTGGCGGGGGCACGATCCGGATGCGTGGGCTGGACACCACTTTGGTCTCGGGCCGAACGGAGGCGACGGGATACGGGGATCTGGCCAGCGGCGGGCGGGTGGAACTTTTGGGGAAAAATGTCGGGTTGCGGGGTGGCGAGGTGAACGCGGACGGCGGGGCCAAGGGCGGCACCGTGCTGGTGGGAGGTGATTATCTTGGACTCAATCCCGAGATTCCCAATGCCAAGGCCACCGTGATCACGCCGGATGCGCGGATCTCCGCCAACGCCACGGTGAACGGAGATGGTGGAAAAGTGGTGGCTTGGTCTGACGAATACACGGGCTTCTTCGGGACCATCAAGGCACTGGGCGGGCCGGAGGGCGGTAACGGTGGCTTCATTGAGACCTCCTCGAAAAACAACCTGCAGGCTTTCGGCGAAGCCCAAGCCTCCGCCGCCAAAGGCATCCCCGGGGAGTGGTTGCTGGATCCCTATAACGTTACGATCACCTCCCAGGCTCCCTCCAGCGGGGGCGGTTTTAATGGACAGAACCCGGACCTTTTCACGCCCACGGCCAACAACGCGAACATTTTCAATGGCGACATCAACCGGGCGCTGGATGCGGGGACCAGCGTAACGATTACCACCGGGCCCGCCATCACCGTGCCCACGCCCCCGGGTGCAGGAGAGCCCCCCGGCAACATCACCGTGGCGGCTAACCTCACTAAAAGCAAAGACACCCCGCCCGATTCCCCTGATGTGGTCCTGCGTTTGCAGGCCGCCAACAATGTGGTCGTCAACGGTGGAATTACCATCAGCAGCACGGCGGGAAGCATGGGCATCGAATTGCTGGCGGATTATGACAACAGCGGGACCGGATTCGTGGATTTGCGGGACAACGTCACCTTGGCGAGCAACTCCGGCAACATCGTCCTGCAGAGCGCCTTCGGGTTGACGGTGGGCACTGATGTTTCCATTGACGCGACGCTTTCCCTGGCCACCTCCAACGCCCTCTGGGGCGGACAGAGATTTTCCGGGGACGTGACTTTCCGTGCTTCTGCCACCACCACCCCCACCAGCATCGGCGTGGGTGGCGGGGGTGGTCTACTCCAGCTCACTCAGGGGATCGTGGATAGTGTTTCGCTTTTGGATCCTACCCTGGCCACCACCGCGCGGGCGGGTACCTTGATCCTAGGATCGAGAAGTAGCGGCACATTAACCTTGGGCGCACTGAGTGCCCCGAACGGCCTTAACTACAACGTGTCCCTGGTTGCGGGTAGCGGGGGCATCGCCCAGGTCTCTGGCGCCTCCGGCCTAGAGGTGGGGCAGGCCACGGCCATCTTGGATACTTCCGGTAGAATTGGCACCACCGTCCTACCCGTGCGTCTTGCCACGACTCGGCTGGGGATTTTTACCGAAGGCCCTTCTTTTGATATTATCTCATCCCAAATCCTCAATCGCCTGCATGTGGAGACAGCAGGAACCACCGGAAGTGGAGCCTTCGACACCATCCTATCCCAATTCAACATGCAAAATATCTGGGATGACAACGCGACAAGCTACGCCACCAGCAATTTGAAGTATGATGTGGTTGAAATCGCCGGCAATACCACGATCGGGAACACTGGCACTGGCCCGGACGGGGTAATTAAAAACACGGGTTTTACGGTTGCCACGGGGGCCATTGATTTTAGTTATGTTAATACCAGCACTCTTACTGGAGCTGGCAACGTCAGGATCGGGACGGCCGGCACCATGGCCAATCCGGCTGGAAGCGGGGTTACTTTCACGGGGGCGAGGACCGGAATCCCCTTTGGGATCATGGCAGTGCAAGACCCTAACGGGCCCGCGGGTCCCTGGGGAGGCACCCCTGGGAAAGTGAGCCTCACCATGAACGGTACCATGTTCCTCGATAACGCGCCGGCGATCTATCAGAGCGCCTATGCCCCCGTCCCAGGATTCCCTGCAATCACCAGTATACAAACCGGCGGAATTTTCAGCGGTGGTGGTGATCTTACCATTCTGGCTAAAGATATCGATTTCCAAAACACTTCCGGAACTAGCATCCTAACCCTTCCCAATTATGACCAGCCGGGCCGCTTTTTCGTTGTTTGGGGCCCGCAACAAGGGGCTGCCCTGAACGCTTTTTCCCCCGTGCTGAACACCACGACCACAACCGCTCCGGTCACAACCACGTCTTTTTATGACTTTGGGCTTCGGGCAAGCTTGGCTTACGCTTCGAATTTTGGCCAGATCTCCGGCTCCAGCGGCTCGATCACGATCAGCGCTGCGCCCTCCGCCACTGGGCCGACTCCCATTATTTTTACCGATCCGCTAACGAACGTCGTGCAGGGGCAAATGAATATCAGTGTTTTTGAGACATGGTCAATGGAAGCTAAATCCGTGCAGATCGGTTCGGCTCAAACCGGGGATATCACGCTTGGAACGACTCCCATCATTGATGGTTTGGAATACACTTACTTTAATGGTATTGTTACGATAGTTGTCGGTGGGGTGTCCTATACCCCACGTTATTTTGAGAACGGCTTTGCCGGCACCATCGATGGAGTTTTTGCCCCGCCCTACAACCCGCGGGAGTCTTATCGCCCCCCGCCCCACGTCGAGGATATTAAAGTCAGTCTAGTGTCAGGAACCGGGGGGGTGGACATGGATGTCCGTAGCGATGTCAACGTCTCTGGTTTTAGTGTCACAGCGATTTCGGGTATCAATCTGCAGGGCTATCAGCGAAACGATAACTATGCGCCGGTAATCGAAACTGCTTATACAGAAACCTCTAAGGATGGTTCACAGTTTGATTTTTTCAGCGCCCGGGTGGGTCGGACCTATCTGGATAACCAGAGTTCCTCCGGCGGAACCTTGGTAGCCCATTTTTCCCAGGATGGCCTGATGATCTCCGATTCCACGGAGGTGATGACCGGCCGCGCCGTCATGCAGCCCGCAGTTTATGGTGTCAACAACACCGCCGCCGGCAGTCTTGGGGTTGCCGGAATCCAGATTGATCCCCAATACACCAGCCCGTCGGGAACCGGTTCTTTTAACTTTTCTGCAGACTATTCCGCCAACTTCCAAGTGATTATCGGGGCACCGGATCTGGCTGAATTGGCCCCTGGAGTCCCTTCGGTGCAAGCCACGGGAACTTTCACAATTGACGTTAACGGCAACCCATCCGTCGTTATCAATAATCCGGGCTCTGGCTACCTGAAGCCTCCTTCCGTGGTGGTTTTAGCTCCCAAAAATGCGAACGGGGGCACCCAATCCGGGTTTCAGCAAGCCGGAGGCCTTGTTCAAATCAACGGGAGCGGATCCGTTACCCAAATTACCCCGGTTTTGGATGCGGGCACGGGCCTGACCCTGGGCGGAAGTGGTTATCTTTCCGCCCCCGATATTAGTTTGGTAGGCGGAGGGATTGAGCTGGGTTCCGCCCGGGCTGTGCTGGATGAATTTGGAAGGATTGGGGTGGTGGCCCCGATATCGGCGGGACTTGGCTACACGTCTGCCCCGGTTGTCAGCATAACTGGGGGCGGGGGCGCGGGAGCCGAAGTGGCCGCAGTCATCAACAATCGCGGCCAGTTGACCCCCTATAACGTGGATTTTGGGGGAAGCGGCTTCAGATCCACGCCTACGATCGTGATTGAGGATCCCACGGGACAGGGATGCGGAGCGATCGCCCGGCCGATCATGAGCAGTCAGAACAACGGGGTTTTGGTGGGCATTATGCCGGTGGTCGGCGGTTCGGGCTATGTGCCGGGGACGGCTTTGACCGTTCGGATTCTGGGGGGAGATCCGGACGTTCCCGCCACGGCTTCCGTCGTGGTTCCAGAGGGAACGGACAGTCTGAGTTCGTTCGTCATCAAAAATCCAGGCTCGGGTTACACTAGTGAGCCTACGATTTCGCTCAGCGGAGGCGGGATCCGGCCGGCCCAAGCCAGGGCGGTGGTGGATCGCGACCCTTTGTCCGGAAATTACGGCAAGGTGGTGGCCTACGTCTTGGCGGATCCCGGCTTGGGTTACAAGGGTGCTCCTACCTTGGTGGTGGGGGCAGGCGGACCCAGCGGACAGTTTGGGGAAGTGGGAGCCCGCACCGACAACGTGGATTTGGCGACCGGTTCCGGCTCGATCACGCTCCGGTCGTATCGAGAGCTGGATAATGACCGCGATAACCTGCAATTTCGCCCGGTGACGGTGCTGGCTCCCGTAGCGACGGGAGATTCCGGAACTGGGGAGGGAAGTGCGGCCGTGAGCGGTTCCATTCTGCTTCAAGCGGCCGGACAGGTTTCCGCCAACTACCGGGGCATGGTGACCACCGGCGATGTTTCTCCGTCCGCCGGGGGGGTAGGGGAGATCGCCTTTTCCGGTGATATCACCGTGCAAGCCCAACGAATCTTGGCCCAAGGCGGCATTCTGAGCGAATCATACGGTGGCAGCATCGGATTTCCTGTGCAGATCGGCAGTGCGCCTTCCTACGGATCCACCGGGATTTTCACTTTCACCGGGAACGGCTTTTTCCGGACCCTCTCCAAAGAGGAGGGGGCCGTCTATGTATTCGCCCCGGCCCCCTACCAGCTTGATTCGCTTTATGGCAAAGGGCTGAATCCGAATCTTGCTGCGCCCGCCATACTAAAGGTTTCCAATGATCTCACGGTTGGTGGAATTTCCACCCGGGCCAACTTTGAGAATCCGGTGCGGGTGGACGTGGGTAGCCCGGAGGGCCTATTAAATTTCCGATCTACGGTGGTAGCAGGCGGTGAACCTTTTGTGAACGGCGGGCAGGTGACGTTCATCACCCGGATTCCCGACCAGCGGGTATATGCCTCCGCCCCGACGGTGGAGATCGCCGGAGGGGGTGTGATTCGCGCCACCGCAAGAGCCACGGTCGAGGAGGGGCGAATCACGGCGATTGTGCCGGTGGAGGGTGGAGACGGGTATGCCGTACAGCCCGGCATTACCATTGATGGGGGCGGTGGAACTGGGGCACGGGCCAACGCCGTCGTGGATTTTGATCCGGCCAGCCCTACCTATAAAAAAATCATTGGGATTGAGATTATTGACCCGGGCTCGGGGTATACCTCCAGCCCGACTGTCACGATCGGGGCGCCCAGCGGGTCGGCCGCCAGTTTCGGCGACGGTCAAATTGTGACGGGAACCGTCGGAGGTGTGCAGGGAGTCGTCACCGCCGTCAATTTGGTGGGGGATGGTCTTGCGGCCGGGCGGCAATCCCTGATTAATCCGGCCTTAACTCCTGATCCCAATGGCCAAGGTCTAGGTTACTTTGCGGCGCCCAACGTCCTCATCTTTGACCAGGCAGGGCAAGGAATCGGTGCGGTGGCAACCGCCACCGTCAATACCTACGGACAAATCACGGCCATCAACGTGGTGAACGGAGGGCGTGGCTACATTAATCCGACAATCCAGGTTGGGCCACCCGTGACGCTGGCCACGGCCACGGCTAACCTTAACGCCGCCGGGCAGATTGATTCCTTTACGGTAGGTAATGCGGGAGGCGGGTATACAGGGACGCCGCAGGTTCTGGCCCGAACAACTTCCACGGATCCGTATAATTTGGATATCGACCATGCCGGCTTCTTTTCTGACCGGTTTGACTTTTCCTCCCTCGGAACCCAACTGGTCACCGCCCAGGTGGTTGGCCTAGGTCCGTTTACGAATCAACGTCCGGTGGACGTGGGCACGTTGACTCCCGGGGCCACCTCTTTTGTCGCTGCGGATGTCCTTCGCTTCCAGGCGGAGGCCCTGGTCTTGGGAACCCGCAAAGCAGATGACCCAGCCTACGGTGCGGGCATCATCACCGTTTCCCAGACAGTCAACGCACAAAGCTTCCTGGTCGATGCGCTGGCCCTTGCGGGAACCCGGCAAATCCGCGACCTTGGGGGGACCACCGGCCTACAGTTTGGCAGCGTGGCCATCGATGCCGGGGCACAGGTCACCCTGACCGGGGCTGGTAATCGTATCAAAAACTTCGCCGGAGTGATCCGCGACACCGGCCTGGCGGAGGGCGCCTCTTTTACGGTGGCCTCCCGATTGGATTCGCAAGAAGTGGGGAACGCCTGGCGGGTTCCCTTGCCGCTTAACATTAATCAGGTTCTGATCGACGCGCCTGAATTTACCGGTCAGCAGTTTTATTACGGGATCGAGACGCAGGACGGGGATATCAACGTTCTCGCTAACGACATCGAGCTTTCCCAGATCAACGGGTATCTCGACACGACCGGGGGTGAGGCCTACCGCGTGACCACTTCCACGGTCACTTTGGCGCCTTTGTCAGGCGGAGGTTCGGTCCCGATCCAGATTTATTACTCCACTCCTCCGCTTGAAACCGGCGCCCAAGGGGTCACCTCCATCCAGATGGAAACCTTCGGTAGCGGTTATACCACTCGGCCCACGGTTACGGTCAGTCCTCCCGGCAGCGGATCGACCGCCACCGCCACCGCCAATATGGTGCTCGGTGCGATCCAAATCACCAACGGGGGCACGGGTTATATCGACGTGCCGACCGTCACTCTCAGTGCCCCTGATTTGGTCAACGGCATTCAGGCGGAGGCCGAGGCCATTGTGGACTTCCGGGCCACGGTTAACGGACTGGCCAACCCCAACTTCCGGAAGGTGACGGGATATCGGATCACCAATCAGGGTTCTGGCTACATTAATAGTCCGAGCGTGGCCTTTTCGGGAGGTGGTGCCACCGCGCAGGCCTCGGCAAGCTCAACCCTCGTGGTTCAAAGCGTGGATGTGGCCGGCGGGCAGGCGTACACCAGCACGCCGACGATCAGCTTTAGCGGCGGGGGAACCGGGGCCACCCAAGCCACCGCCTTCGCTTTGGGCGGATTCCTCAATCTCACCATTTCCAATCCGGCCCGACCCGAGCTCGAACTGGTGCGTGCGTCTTCCGTGCGCATCGGGGGGAACACCTCTGTGCCGATTGAGGTGGGAAGCCCCGACGGATGCGACGATTCTCTCAATATTTACACCTCGGCCGGAGCGATCACTCTCAATACCAATTTCAAGTACAACTATGGCCTTTTGCCCTTTGCGCCCCGCACCCTGGTACTTTCCTCCCAGCAGGGAATTTCTTTGGGGCTTTCCCAAATCCCACCTTCTCCGCAGCCCATCCCGGCGACTAGCAGTATTCAAATTCCCAATCTTAGTGTGATTGCCGGAGGGGCGGTTAACCTGGGGCAGTACGGCCAAGCCACCGCCAATGCGGCGATTACTTCGCCGGGCGGGGGGCTGACCTCCATATCCGTGGATTATGCGGGGCTGGGCTACACCCAGGCACCGACGGTAAGTCTGGTTTCCGCGGATGGAAACGGTGCGGGGGCCACGGCCACCGCCGCCATTAATTCGAGCGGGCAAGTTACGGGAATTACCATTACCAGCGCAGGTTCGGGCTATACTACCGCCCCGCTAGTGAGTTTAACCGGACCGATGGTGACGGCCGCCGCCACACCGGTGATGGGGGTGGGCAACGTGGCGATTACCGATGGGGGAACCGGCTACACCAGTGTTCCATCGGTGACGTTTGTGGCAGCCCCTGGGGACACCGGTAGCGGGGCCACTGGCACCGCGGTCGTTCGAAATGGCCGGGTGGTGTCCGTTACCATTAACAATCCGGGCACCGGATATTCAAGCCAACCCACCGCAGTCTTTAGCGGTGGCGGCGGCACCCCGGTCACTGCCACCACCTACCTTTCCGTGCAGAATTATAACGTGACGAATCCGGGAACCGGCTACACGCAGAATCCCGTGATTACCTTTAGCGGGGGCGGTGGATCCGGCGCCTCGGCCACCGCCATCCTCAATAGCAGTGGGCAGATTACGGGCTTCAATAACCTCAGCGGTGGCAATTTTTATACATCGGCTCCGACCATGACTCTCACCGGGGCCCCCAGTGCCCCGGCTCACGCGGTCGATTTCATTTCGGGTCTAATGACCGGAACCGGAAACTCCTTCCGCTTCTCCCGTGACACCGGGACGCTAACCGTGGCAGACCTTGGGTCTCTGGGCGGGGCAACCGGGATTACCACGGCCAGCGGAGGTGGAGTCTTTTTGAGTGCGCCCATCCTTGAAATTCCGATGATGGCACCGCAGTTGGTCGAGCCGGCCAACACTTCTCCCTACATTCTTAACGGGAATGGGCAGGTGGTGGTAAATCCTGCGTGGAACCCTTTTTATGTCACCCCGTCGGCCATCAATAGCGGCGGTTCAGTCTATTTGACCTTCAGGGACGCGGCCGCCGGGCGGATCTCCATCGCGGTGGTTCCTGATTTCGACAACAACGCTTGGAATAATCCCCAACCCACCGGTAGCGTAGTTAATCCCGTTATTCAGGCCGGCTCGGCCAACGCGGCGGTGGTGCTGACCGCCAACCGGATCGAGATCGCAGACGACGGATCCAACAACGAGCCCGGGCTTCTTTATCCAGCCCTGATCGCCGCCAACACCTCCTCCGGACGGGTGGTTCTCCAGCCGTTCTCAGCCAACACGGACATACTGTTAGGCGGAACCAAGGGCGCTGATTTCAACTTCACGGGGACAGAACTCGGAAATATCCAGGCCAACGTTCTTCAGGTCGGCAACAGCACGGCCGGGAATATCAGCGTGGAGACCCTGATCCAATTGGATACCAACCGACTGCCGGGCGCCTTCAGTTTAATCGGCAACGGCACGATCAGTGATCTGGGGGTCGGCAGCTTGAGCGGCATCCAATATGGCGGCGGTCTTCGGCTTTCCGGGAACGGGGCTATTTCATTTGAATGTCTGCTCAATCAATTCGGCACGGTGGCGGCTAACTCACAGGGCACCATCGCCACGCCCCATGATATAACCCTGACCTCAACCGGTTTCTTTATCGGCACTGCGGACACATTGACCGGGATTACCGCCAACGGTAGTCGGGTCACTCTACAACCCACCAGCAGTGTTCCCATCAACCTAGGGACCAAGACCTTGACCGCGCCTGCGGTCCTCTATGGGGGCACGGGGTACACCACCGCACCCACCATGACCATTGCGGCCCCGCTGGCGCCGGGAACCCAGGCCACAGGAACGACAACGGTGGCAGGGGGTGTGGTCTCTGGGACCGCCTTGACTAGCGCCGGCAGTGGTTACACCGCAAATCCTTTGGTCACGCTCAGCGGGGGAGGGGGAAGCAACGCGAGCGTTTACGCGACCTCTGACTTTAGCTTCACCGATGCGATGTTGGATTTAGTCACCGCCAACACCCTGCAGATCGGGCGGAATGATGGGGGCTTAGCCTCTGGAGCCATCACGATCAGTGCGGCGATTTCCCCGGCCAACGTTAGCACTCTCTCCCTTTGGACCGGGGCGGGCGTGGCGGACAATGGCGGGGTCACCGGAATCCAGGTTGGCTCACTGGCGATCCGCGCCGGGGTCGGCAACGTCGTCCTCAACGGAACAGGCAACAACGTGAGCAACCTGGCCGCCGAGGTGGTCAACGGAAGCCTCTCCTTCACGGACAATCCCAGCACCGGCTTCCCGTTGCCCCTGAATATATCGGCGGTGGACGGCCTCTTGGGCATCGACACGCGCGGGGGGGACGGAGCCGTGACGCTCACGGCTGATGATATGAATATTCTTGATGCGATCGTTGCCGGAACCGGGGTGATCACCCTGCAGCCGCTTACCCTTTCGACGAATATCAGTTTGAATGATCCTTCGAATAGTCTCTCTTTGACTGAAGCGGAGCTTCAGCTGCTCGACACCAGCACCACCGTGGTGATCGGGAACCCGCAGGGAACCGGCACGATTTCTTTGGGGGGAAGCGGGAATATTGACCTTAGCGCACAAACCTACTCCCTCACGCTTCAGGGTGCCGCCAGCCCGCTGATCTTTAATGGCGGCCTGACGCTGGCCAACAACAAGACGCTGACCCTCAATCTCGGTACCGGTGCGGTGACCAGTCCTTTCGCCGGTCGGGATGTAACCATCGGTGGTGGAGCCGGCACGCTGGCGATTTCATCAGCTGGGGCGGTGGGTGCTCTAGGGGCTCCATTGACCACCGATCTCGCCATTTTGTCTGGCGCCACGATCAATCCAGGAGGGCTTTATCTTTCCAATGTAGGACCTCTTACCATCACCGGCCCTCTCAACGTCACGGGAGATGTGGATATTACCCAGGAAGTCGGGAACATGGTGGTTTCGCAGGCGATCAACACCCAAGGAGGTTTGGCCTTAACCTCCTTGACCGGCACCATGAACGTGACCTCCAGTCTCACAGCTGGGGGAAGCGTGGCTTTGACAGCCGGGGGCGGTGATATGACTTTGGGATCTGCCGTGACGGCGGGGGGAGGAGTGACTGGAACTGCCTTTGGTAGTATTACCATCAATAACGCGGTGAATTCCGGGGGCGTCGTCAGCTTCAGCTCAACCTCAGCTGGTACCGGCATCACGGTGGGGGTGGGGGGATCGATCACCAGCACCTTGGCGAACGGACTCACCGGCACACCCACGATTCAACTGACGGCTGACAATCTAACTCTAACAGGAACATTGGGGGCGGTTAATGACAGCGGTGGAATCCTTCTCCAGCCCTTTACGGTCACCAAACCGATCGAGGTTTTTGGCGCGGCAGCAAGCCTGCCCGGAGCTT
>Ga0194133_10006508_pt1 | contig 14331 bp, 8 predicted proteins | sample TA2KigOf40mmetaG_FD_155448 | JGI IMG/M metagenome (GOLD analysis project Ga0194133, IMG submission 155448) | Freshwater microbial communities from Lake Tanganyika, Tanzania - TA2015055 Kigoma Offshore 40m | ecosystem: Environmental > Aquatic > Freshwater > Lake | place: Tanzania: Lake Tanganyika...
TTTGTAAATTCAAATTAAGGCAACATAATTTTGATTATCAATTTGGACATTCAAAGATATGATATGATGAAAAAGAAAAGTGATTGTAAAACATATATGTTAAAAGTATATGCAGATAGCAAAAAAAGCCTAATTAACTTTCAGCAATTTTCAGAAAGGCTAAAATAAGATTTTAACTTAATCTAGTCAAAAAAGTTTTCTGACTCATCTCAACTTTCTCCGGATTGACCCTAAAGAAGAATTTCAAGTATTCTAAAAACCGAGTGAAGACTTTTTAAACAAAAAAAAACACTTTGGAATGTTGATACTTCAGTTGAATGCAAAAACTTGGCTCATTTCACACTGAGATTAAACGGCTTTTTCTGGAAATTATCCTGAAACTTTTTGTAAAAATAAAAGCAAAAAAAAAGGTTTTTTTTAAATTGAAATTATTCAGAAACTATTTCACATTAATAAGAATAATTTTTAAGGCAAAATTTATCAATTAAAAGATTCATTTAAAGTAAAAAGTTTGATCATTTTTATAAAAAAAATCCAAAAAATGATATGGATTATTACAAAAACTGGCTTTGATAAGTTTAAAAAAGTTTCAAAGGGTTTATATTTTCAGGCCATATCCTGCTCTTTTATTGTTTTTAGACCCTTTTCCACAAAATTTATTGCTTTCACTCCTCTGTAAATTCTTGTAATTTCATTTAATTCTGAAAAGCAAGGCCAACTTTGTTGGATACTTTCAAAAGAGAGCATGTCTGTCATGAATTTATCCAAAAAAAGGGTCAATTGATTCTTTTTGGCCACATTCAATTGACAATCTGAGCTGATTTGATAAAATCTAATGAGAAAATTGAACTTATGCCATGGTATACTACAAAAATAACTTTCCAACATGATATATCAGTTATAAAAAATGAGTAAAAGCCTTCTAGACTTCAGTAGGATACAGAATAAAATTGTTGTTTGAAAATTACAAGTAGGTGAAATCCAGAAAAAAGTCTTGATTTAATCGATTCCCTGCTTAAAGCAATGCTAAAATTCCTTGAGTTAATTTATCTGGTTCTCTGCAAGAAAGGCAATAAAGTTGCAAAGAGAGTGACACTTTTATGTGCGGGGTTGCTTTTCTTGATCAGGTTCTGCCCACACCTTCAGCCTTTCATTTGGGTCCAGGTTACAATCAGAGGTGATTTCAGCAGCTTAAGTTTTCATGAAAAGTCAGACCCACTTTGGAACTCCAAGAGGTAAGTAAGAAGTTTCTTAAATTTGTTTCTACAAAGTGACATGAAAGAAGTTTATAAATTTTGAATGACTGTTTCAATAGATGAGATACTCAAAAAAATTCTTTTATTAAGGGTTATTTGAATATTGATCTATTTTAAAGTAATTGCTTTGAATTTTCAAATTTGAAGACTTCAACGCAAGTATCTCAAAGAAATGAAAACTTTGGAGTTATTATAATTAGCTTTTAAGTTTAAAATTCAACATGAAAGGTAAAGCTACTTGCTGAAATAACTTGGGATCAAAACTTGAACAAAATTTAGTATAAGAAAGGTTTGGAAATTGCAAAAAATATTTACCTTATGCTAATCACATCATGGCAGTTTAGCTATTACCAAATGAAAGGGGAGTTTTTCTGAGCTGTTTTAAACCTAAAGGATTGGTTGATAACTTTTGTTGCTTATTATCACACCTTGGTATTACTATTTATATTTAGAGTTATAGTAAATGGAGGTAATCACCATGGAAAACTGCTTGAAATCCAGGAAATTGAGGGGTAAACGTGGTCTAGGGCAACTGATTGGGAACTAATTTGTAAACTTGTGGGTTCGATCCCAAGCAATGCCAACAATTCTTCAACCCAAGATTGAAAAAATCAACAATAGGCAAACCCAAAATTAAACGGAGTAAATTTAAATTATAAATATGATTACCTTAGATAATTCTTCACAGAAGTCTATAAACAGCACCAGATTGTTATAATTCCCTTCGTAAAATAAGATACATTGTATGCCAACTTTCAGGTGTATCCGCCCGCTTTCAGGCGTATTGCCCCTGTTTACACAATGCACACCAGAATACACTTCTAAACAGTGTCAAAGTTAATTGTTGTACAGTAGATCTTTTTTATCATTCTTAACCTCTTTTTGTATCTTTTTTTTATCACATAAAATCATGTAGGTAATTGTAAGACACAACTTTCAGTGATAGCAACTGTTGCAAAGGGAATATACCACTTTAGGGAATGCCAGAACATCTTTTAATATTAGGTGCATTTATGGCTGGGATTTTGAACTTTTTTTGATGATTTCACTAAAAGGTTGGTGCCTAGGATTGAAATCTCTTTAGATCAAAATTTCACAGATTTTCAAGTCCTTGGGATTTAAGTCTTAACTTCTAATTTTATCTATTTAATCTTCAGAACATAAAAAAAGATTGAAATTTTTTTAAAGACTTTTATGTACAAAAAAAAAGATTTTGTCCCAGTTGGTAAGGAAGAACAGGCTGAGGTCAAAGAAGAAGCAAATGCACGAATTGTTGCCGACATTTGCGGTGTGGACCCTGAGTGGCTTATAACTTATTTCTGCAAGCCTAAGCTAAAGGTTGGTACAGAATGGGTCTCTAAAGGTCAAACATGCTCAGGAGCAGCAAGCTCTGTATCTGGCATTGGTAGGTCTATTTATGAGCGTGTCTTCAAATTCATTGTTGAAAAATGTAATGAAACTCTAATTGACCCTACTATGAAGAAAGTTCAGTACATTGGTTGCCTGGACATTGCTGGCTTTGAGATTTTTGATTACAATGGATTTGAGCAAATTCGTATCAACTTCTGTAATGAAAAGCTTCAGCAATTCTTCAATCAACACATGTTTGTTTTGGAGCAAGAGGAATATGTCAGAGAGGGTATTGAGTGGAAAAATGTTGACTTTGGTATGGATCTTCAAAAATGTATTGACATGTTTGAAAAGCCCATGGGACTTCTTGCAATCTTGGAGGAAGAGTCTCTCTTTCCAAAAGCAACTGATCAGACATTTGCAGCCAAGCTTCATTTATGCCAAAACTATGGGACACTTCTTTGGTTGGGTATACCTTTTTGCTAAAAACAACTTAATGGTTATTAATTCAAGGTGCAAAAAATCTAAAAACATCTGAGGCAACCAATTAATCAACTTTTGCATTGTAAACATTTTCTAAAGGTTTAAAGGGGTGCAAAACAACTTGTAATTCTCATATTTGTTTCTAGAAGTGGATTGGGATCTGAATTTAACATCAAAAAGGATAGCCCGACCAAATATTTTTTCTTATTTTGCCCATTTTCACTTGGAAAGTGACAAAAAACACCAAAAAACTGATGTCGTTTGGCACTTTAAGGACAAAAACGGACAAAATTTGAACTTATTTTTGGTCAGGAGATGTGTGTGAAAACTTTCATTGGGGTTTATAACCATCTATGCAGTTACCTAATTGAGCTAAGAATAAAAGGCTATGACATCTTTTTCTTTACCCGACTGAAAAAATGGCCGTGTATCCACCCTTACTTTTACATCGAAGGAAAAAGGGTGTGTCTAACTGCTTTTTTGCAATTTTTGACGTCTAATGCACCCTTATTTATTATTCAACAAAATGTGTAGTACCATTATACCATTGGATCAAGTCAGTTAATGGTGGGTACACCTCTAAGACCCTATATGGTGTCCCTTATTTTTGGTCGGGTATGTAATATGAATATCTGGCCAGTTCGGAACACAGAGTCAAAGGTTTTTGATTGCCAAGTCCAGAACTTCTAAATTCAATCCACTAGATCTTAGCCTAAGCTGAGTGCTGTAACCCAATCTGGGGGAGTGTTAACATAGAAGATTTAGTGATCCACCTTACTAACCCTTCTGGTTATACTTGTAATAAGAGCTTAAACCTCCTTTTAACTTTTACATGTTATCATGGGTTGTTGTAATCTTGCTGTGTAATACTTGGCTAACAATAAGATTATCATATCAATCACTCTGATTCAAAGTTATTGCTTATACCTTATTTTTCAATATTTTTAATGAAACGTTCGTATTATTTCACATTTCCTCAAAACTCATTTCAAGGCAGTTTAACGCAAGCTATCTCTCATTCTCAGACGTAACTTCCTGCACCAGCAATATTTCTCTTTCTTCACAGACGTTCCTCCAAAAAGTGAACAAAAGATGCCATTTGTTTGAATACATCTTGTATTTTGTCACCCTTTTGCTGTTGACTCAGACCTAAAAAATGGCTCACGCGCCACCATCAATAAAGATTTCAGAATTGATTATATTCTTGATTGGGAAGGTCGTCACCGGGTTTCTGAGTGTGCCTTTCAAGAGGTCAGCCCTAGGTTATCACACAGATCAGAGGTTAAGTTAAACTACTTTGTCAGAGCACCACACTCGCTCGTTAAGATTTATGGATGGAATCGGTAGTACAATTGATCGCAAACCTCTGATCCTAGGTCACCTTGAAATCTGCAAAAAGGTGTCCTGGCCTTCACCAAGAAAAAAATGTCATGTAAAGCTTGATTTTAAGGGGATTTTTGGTCAGTTGGCTGGCCTCAATATTTTCCCTTTTCAAAGTGAAAGATTGACAATACTTTGATATATTAAAAAAAGCATTTAGGGATTGAGTTACTTTTTTATCTTCAAACTTTTTTTCCTTAAATATTCAAAAAATTAGCAAATAAAAAAAGTTCATAAATTCATATCTCAATCATCAAGATTTTAACCTTTAACATGTTTCTTTTGTTTGAAATTAGGATCTTGAAGCATGCCAGGCCACATAAAGAAGAGTGATGGACCAGATCCAGACCCATCTCCATGGCTCTGTGTCTCCCCTGAGCTGAAAATCAAACTCAAAAGCAAGCCCTATGATCCTAAAAAGTCATGCTGGGTTCCTAACAAGGCTACTCATGGTTACGATGAGGGGCTCATTGAATCAACAGAAGGTGACAAGGTCACTGTAGTACTCTTGGAAAGCAAAGAGGTTTCTTTTCCTATTAAAATGAATTGAAAAACACTTTCAAACAAATGAGTTTACTTTTTAGAAAAAAGTCTTCAAGTCAGACCAGGTCGGTCAAGTCAATCCACCAAAATTCGACTGCTCCGATGATATGTCTAGCTTGACTTATCTCAATGACGCCTGCGTCTTGTGGAACTCTGTGGTCAGATACAAGAATGAGCTCATCTACACCTACTCTGGTTTATTCTGCATCGCTATTAATCCTTACAAGAGGTTTCCAATTTACACCCAAAGGACCATGGAGATCTATATTGGTAAGAGGAGAAGCGAGTGCCCACCGCATATCTTTGGAGTTGCTGAAGGCTCTTATCAAGGTATGAATAATGGTGGTAAAAATCAGTCTATTCTGATTACTGGAGAGTCAGGTGCTGGAAAAACTGAGAATACCAAGAAGGTTATCTCCTACTTTGCAAGCATTGGTGCTTCGGGCAAGAGAAAGGAGGGTGAACCTGGTCTTGAAGACAAGATTGTTCAGACTAATCCTGTCTTGGAAGCCTGGGGTAATGCAAAAACTGTGAGGAATGATAACTCCTCAAGATTTGGAAAGTTTATTAGAATCTGGTTCAACCAGGCTGGAAAGCTATCTGGTGCAGACATGGTAACTTACCTTCTTGAAAAGTCTCGCCTGACATTTCAAGCTGAGCTTGAAAGATGCTACCATGCCTTCTACAATATCATGTCTGACCAGGTGCCAGATATAAAGGCAAAAGCCTTGCTGACTGACAATATCTATGATTACTGGTGGGTTTCTCAAGGAAAAGTTACTGTTGATTCCATTGATGACAAGGAAGACATGATGTTTGCCAATCAGGCCTTTGACATTTTGGGATTTACAGAAGATGAGAAGTATAACTGCTACAGATTGACAGCTGTTGTGATGCATATGGGTAACATGACCAAGGACTTTGTACCAGTTGGTAAAGAAGAGCAGGCTGAAATCAAGGATGATGGCAACTCAATCAAAGTTGCTACCATTTGTGGAATCGACACTGAATGGATGATCACGTACTTTTGTAAGCCAAAGTTGAAGGTTGGTACAGAATGGGTCTCAAAGGGTCAATCATGCTCTGGAGCAGCAAGCTCAGTCTCTGGTATTGGTAGATCAATTTATGAGCGTGTTTTCAGATTCATTGTTGAAAAGTGTAATGAGACCATTATTGACCCAACAATGAAAAAGGTTCACTATATTGGATGCCTTGACATTGCTGGATTTGAAATCTTTGACTACAATGGATTTGAACAAATCTGTATTAACTTCTGTAATGAGAAGCTACAACAGTTCTTCAACCAACACATGTTTGTACTTGAACAAGAAGAATATGTCAGGGAAGGCATTGATTGGGCAAATGTTGATTTTGGTATGGACTTGCAGAAGTGTATCGACATGTTTGAGAAGCCTATGGGTCTCTTGGCCATCTTTGAGGAAGAGTCCTTGTTCCCCAAGGCCACTGATCAAACCTTCGCTGCCAAGCTTCATGAAAATTTGCTTGGAAAGTGTGAAAACTTCCAGAAGCCATCTCCAAAACCAGATCCCAATGCCCATTTCGCTGTTATCCACTATGCTGCAACTGTGTCATATAACCTGACCAGCTGGTTGGAGAAAAATAAGGATCCCCTTAATGACACTGTTGTAGAGCTCATGAAGAATGGTTCAAACAATCTCTTGATCCGATGCTTTGAGGATCATCCTGGACAACCTCTGGAAGCGAAGAAAGATGGCGGTGGTGGAGGCAAAAAGAAAGGTGGTGGCAAAACTGTAACTTCTTTCTACAAGGGCCAGCTTGATGACTTGATGAAAACTTTGTACGCCACTGAGCCCTCATTCATTCGTTGTGTTGTACCCAACACTCACAAAATTCCAGGAGGAGTTGAGCCAGGTCTTGTTATGCATCAGTATCAGTGTAATGGTGTATTGGCTGGCATTGCAATTTGCAGGAAGGGATTTCCCAACAAAATGGTGTACCCAGAGTTCAAAGTTAGGTACAACATACTGGCTGCCCAAGCAGTTGCAAAAGCCAAGAATGACAAAAATGCTGCAAAAGCTGTCCTTGATGCTATTGCCTTGGAAGCTGAGAAATACAGGCTTGGACACACCAAAGTATTCTTTAGAGCTGGTATTCTTGGTTACATGGAGGAAGTCCGTGAGGACAGGATTGGAAACGTTTTGTCTTGGCTTCAAGCTCAAGCAAGAGGAAAGGCATCACGTCTTGTCTTCAAGAAAATGCAAGATCAAAAGCTTGCCTTGTACTGTTGTCAAAGAACAATCAGAAACTACTACATTGGCAAAACCTGGCTTTGGTGGCAATTGTGGCTTGCAATCAAGCCCAACCTTAAGTGCACAAAGTTTGCCCAATACAAGGCTGAGTATGAGGAAAAGATAGCTATTGCTGAGGCAAACATTGATAAAGCAATCGCAGAGTGTAAGAAGGTTGTAGCTGAACACGAAAGGCTCATGAATGAAAAGAATGAGTTGGTGTTGGCCCTGCAAAGTGGTGGGTCTGCTGTTCAGGACATCATTGACAAGACCAATAGGATTGAAGCTATGAAGAATGACATTCAAAAGCAGCTTGATGATACAAACAACAGAATCAGAGGAGAGGAGGAAGCCAAAGCCTCACTTGAGCAACAGTCTCAGAAGGTTCTACTTGATGCTGACAGACTTCGTGGCGAAATCAAAATCTTGGAATCACAGATGGAATCTTGTGAGGATGACAAGGCAACCAAGGATAGCCAGATCAGAACACTCAAAGAAGAAATTGCTCACCAAGAAGAGCTCATTGCTAAATTGCAAAAGGAGAAGCGAGGTGTTGGAGAGTCCAGGCAGAAGACTGAAGAAGATACTCAGGCAATGGAGGACAAATGTAATCATCTCAACAAGGTTAAAGGAAAGCTTGAACAAGCTCTTGACGAATGTGAGGATGCATTGGAAAGGGAGAAGAAGGCTAAAGGAGATGTTGAGAAGCTGAAGCGCAAGGTAGAGGGTGATTTGAAGCTGACACAAGAAGCTGTTTCTGATTTGGAGAGAGTAAAAAGTGAGTTGAATCAAACAATTCAGCGTAAAGAGAAAGAGCTTGCTTCTATGTCTGCCAAGATTGAAGATGAGCAGACACTTGCCAGCAAGTACAGCAAGCAAATAAAGGAACTTCAATCTCGCCTTGAGGAACTTGATGAGGAACTAAGCATTGAAAGGCAGAATAGAGCTAAGGCAGAGAAGAACAGAGCAGGACTTTCAAGAGATATTGAAGATCTTGGTTCAAGACTTGAGGATGCAGGAAACAACACTGCAACTCAAATTGAGCTTAACAAAAAGCGTGAGGCTGAGCTTGCAAAGCTTAAGGCTGAATTAGAGGAGTCAAACATTGCTCATGAAGGAACACTTGCAGCTCTCAGGCAGAAGCACAACAACAATATGTCTGAGCTTGGAGAGCAAATTGATAGCTTGAACAAGATGAAGGCTAAGGCAGAAAAGGATAAGTCAAACATGGAGAGAGATTTGCAAGAAACAAGAGGCTCTTTGGAGGAAGCAATGAGGGACCGTGCAAACCATGAGCGAAATGGAAAGTTGACTCAAGCTCTAATTGTTGAAGCCAATCAAAAGCTTGATGAATTGGCCAGAGCTCTCAATGAAGCTGATTCTTCAAAAAAGAAGCTCCAGGTTGAGAACCAAGACCTCCAGAGGCAGATTGATGAGACTGAAAATGCTATTGCTGCTCTAGGCAAAGCAAAGATTTCTCTCACAACTCAATTGGAGGACACAAAGAAATTAGGTGATGCTGAAGCTAGGGACCGTGCTTCTTTGCTGAGCAAGTTCAAAAATATGAACACCGAGGTAAAATAATAAATGTTAATAAGAGTTATTTAAAATCTAATTAATATGTTTAATTTAGTTGGAAAACCTTCGCGAAAGAATTGAGGAAGAGTCTGAAAAGAAATCTGATGCACTTAAGGCTCTCTCTAAAGCTCAGGCAGAGATTCAACTTTGGAGGTCAAAGTTTGAGACTGAAGGTCTTGGCAGAATTGATGAGCTTGACAGCAGCAAGCAAAAGCTTTCAGCAAGACTGGCTGAAGCTGAAGAGACCATTGAAACCTTGAACCAAAAGGTTGCAAGCACTGAGAAAACTAAACATCGTCTAGAGGTTGAGCTTGAAGATCTTCAACTTGAATATGAGCGTGTCCATGCAGCTGCAGTAATAACAGAAAAGAGAGGAAAGAACTTTGACAAGGTCTTTTTTCTTTAATTTAACTCTCATTTATTTGAAACTTTAACTAGATAAAATGTAATTTAGGTGATTGGAGAATGGAAGGCAAAGGTTGATGATCTGGGAGCTGAAATTGAGGCCAGCCATAAAGAATGCAGAAACTTCAACAGTGAGCTCTTTAGACTAAAGGCTGCATGGGATGAAACCATCGAGCAACTTGATGTTGTCAAACGTGAGAACAAAAATCTGGCTGATGAAATCAAGGACCTTTTGGATCAGCTTGGAGATGGAGGAAGGTCTATTCACGAGCTTGATAAACAACGCCGCAGATTGGAAGTCGAAAAGGAGGAGCTTCAGGCTGCTCTCGAAGAGGCTGAGGCAGCCCTTGAGCAAGAGGAGAACAAGGTTCTCAGAGCTCAACTTGAATTAGGTCAGGTGAGGCAGGAGATTGACAGAAAGATCCAAGAGAAAGAAGAAGAGTTCAATAATACTCGGTAATTTTTATGCACAATGGAACCTTCTCATGATGTATGATTTTGACTTAATTTTTTTCTTTAGCAAAAACCACCAGCGTGCCATGGATTCACTTTCTGCATCTCTTGAGGCAGAGGCTAGAGCAAAAGCTGAGGCCCTTCGCATCAAGAAGAAACTTGAGTCAGACATAAATGAGCTAGAGATTGCTCTTGACCATTCAAACAAAGCCAATGCTGAGGCTCATAAATCAATTAAGAGATATCAGGGACAACTTCGTGATGTCGAACAACTCTTTGAGGATGAAAGCCGCCAGCGTCAAGAAATTTCAGAAAAGGCTGGTCTTGCTGAGCGCAGAGCAAATGCCCTCCAAGGTGAACTTGAGGAGAGTCGTGCTCTTCTCGACTCTGCTGATAGAGGAAAGAAGCAGACAGATCTTGAGCTTGCTGAGGCCAGATGTGCAGTCAATGATATGATCACCATTAACTCAAAGGCAAATGCTGAGAAGCGCCATCTTGAGTCTGCCATCCACACAATGCATGCTGAAATTGATGACATGCTTCACCAAGCCAAGAACTCTGAAGAAAAAGCTAAGAAGGCAATGATTGATGCTGCAAGACTTGCTGATGAGCTAAGATCTGAACAAGAGCACTCTTCTCAACAAGACAAGGCAAAAAGGGCTCTTGAAACTCAGATCTCTGAGCTGGAGCACCGCCTTGCAGAGGCTAATGAGTCTGCAGCCAAGGGTGGCAGAAATGCAATGGCAAAACTTGAATCACGCATCAGGGAGCTTGAAATTGAACTTGGCAGCGTACAATCTAGGACGTCAGAGACCTACAAATCCTTCCAGAAGGCTGAGCGCCGCATCAAGGAGCTACAATTCCAACAAGAAGAAGATCACAAGAACCAGGACCGTATGTCTGAGCTTGCAAACAAGCTTCAGCAAAAGATTAAGACCTACAAGAAGCAAATAGAAGAAGCAGAGGAAATTGCTGCACTCAACTTGGCCAAATTCAGGAAGGCTCAACAAGAAATGGAAGAGGCAGAAGAGAGGTCAAAGTTGGCTTCATCTCACCTTACCCTTCACTAAAGCATTGCTTAACCCAACTTTCCTTTTAATGTTTCTCTATCAGACTTTTAAATGATCATCAATAGACTAAAAATTTCTAAATTTTAACTTTTTGGTGAATATTTCTAAGCCTGATTTATTGCAAACTGAAGAAATAAACAAAAGCACAAAATCTTATTCTAATCATTTTACATAAGTCAGGCCTTGCTAGGGGAAGGTTTGGTGCAAGACAAACATACGATGGAAATTCCTCAACACTCCCCCAATCTCAATACCCCTCATGTTACTATGATGCCATACTTTTAAGACTAAAATAGGTTTCGAACACTCAGATAGCCATTTGCCATATAACAATTATTGTTTTACTTGCATTTTAAGAGCGGCTTAGACGACCCGCTTCACTCTGCGGCCTTGCCCTCATTGCAATCACCAGACGCGACAGACGTTAGGGTTTTATATATAATGAACCGGTTTTTGTTTTGACCACTTGGCCCAGGTGGGCAGATGGCTTGGATTTTTTCATGCTAAAATTGTTGAAGGCACCCACCTTGACATTTTTTTGCAAACTGTTGAGGAATTGGAGTTTTGGGGGGTCCCAGGTATAGATATGGGACTGGATTGTAGGGTAGAGGCAGTGATGGATTAAGGCCAAAAAATACCCAGGATCAAAGCCTGGTTAGCCCCTTATTTACTGCGGGTCAGAAGTATGCTCGGGTTGGGTCAGGCCATATACCTGGGAATTGAAGAGTCCTCCTGACAACCTTAGAACAAGGGTTGCCACAAACATTAAAAGAAATGACAAAAAAATCTCTTTGAATTTTGAAAAAACCTTGTGACAAAGCAAAATTGAACTTACAGGAAGAAGAGGGTGAAGAATTGCAGGTTTTCACATGACAAAACTGTCCCTTGTAGTAACTTATTATATTCAGCATAAAATAAACTTCCTCTGAAATATTTTTTGTCATATATTATTCATGAAATGTTTTGATCACTAGGCATAATCTGAAATAATCAGAAAGGAAATAAACAGGAATATAAAAAAGGTAAAATATTTCAGCATGAGCAAGTTTGATGTGTACAATTATGTTTGTTTTTGATTGAAAACATCTTGTGATTAAGGTTATTTCTTTCTATTAGGGATTCTTTTTACAATTCTTAAGGTACCAAGCCTGGGTTTTATTGTTGAATCCTTTGACATATCATATTCACAAGGACCCATTAAAACCAATTATTAATATATATAAAACCCTAACGCCTGCCCCGTCATGGAGGCAGGAAGTGGGCGTGGCAAAAAAACAATACGATAACAAACCACTAAAAGGGGGGACGGCTTGCCGCACAAAAATCTTTTAGTCTTATACTAAAGAGTATTACAGAGACTTAATCCATTTTATAGGGAGACAGGGTTGTCAAGTAGGTTACGTGCCGGATTTCCATCCCAGCTGCCTAGGTTCATCTCCTGCCCTGGGATAATTTACCTTAAAAATGATCATTTTGTGCACCCTACATGATTACGAATCACCAGGCTTACTATAAAAATTGAAAAAGTGTATACATAGATAGCCCAGTATAGGATCTTGGTACTTAACATTATTATCACGCTCAAACCATCTATAAAATTTCTGAGTGCAATCGATCCATATATGGGGTCCTGTTTCAAATATTGATAATGAGGCTTGCGCTTTTATACATAAGTTGACTTGTTATTCTCCCTGACTCTTACACTCTAAAGTAGAGCTGGATAATTAGGCAATATCGCTTACAAACAAACTTCAATAAAATACGTGAGATTTTAAAAGAATGCTTCCAAAGACAACGCTAGATATTATCTCGAAAAGAGCGCCACCAAGAATGCGGCCTCGCTACATCTCTGCATTGGCTACAATCAGTCTTTACAACAACTCTGATACAAGATTGGCAAAACAGCTTAGAGCATCTTCATGCATCAATGATAGGAGGCCTAGGAGAGCAAAATTCAGTGACACCTCCAAAAAAAAAATTGGAAGACAAGCTTTGGAAAACAGACTGATGCATATCGACTTTGACTGGATAGGACCAAAAGTCTGCAAAAGCTATATTGATATACATATTTATTGTACTCTTTGTTTACTGGGCAACCAATTAGCCATTAAGGCATTTGGTTGTCCTGGACGGCCTTTTTAAAAATGTAACAATTCATTTTTCTTCAAGGTGAAGGCTTAAATATACGAATACGAATTTAAAGGTTAGCCTATGTAGGTTCATTTCTTACTTATCTTTTATATTTTGTACTCATGAGAATAAATTATTTCACATTTTTTCTATACTCTATTATTGTGTGAAAGCTTTGAAGGAGAGATGTGAGATTGTTTAGGATCCATGCTATCCCGTATCAAAGATTGAATAAGGTTTGTTCTCAACCGTTCTTAGGGCAAGTCTACAAATATTTTTACAACCATGATGCTGGGATTCCCAGCCAATGTCCTGTGACCAATGTGAAACTGAGCCCCCCCAAAAACCTTTTCTGGGGTGTTGTTAAATAGTTTGGTATGTAAGCTGTTCCTGACTTTAAATTATTGTGTGTTGTCTTTTGTCATAGATGTAGACTTACTATTCCGAGCGAGAGGCTGTAGCATGTCGCAAGGAGTTAGATAAGCAATGTGAATCTCTGTAACACTTATCCCATGACTATGAGGATTTAAAGCCCCTGGTCTTATAATAAAAATGCTAGGTATTTAAATATGCTCATAATACTTTATTGAGGTAAGTTTAATATACACATAATGTAAAAGGAATTTCCTTAGAATTATCACTTAGCTATCTACTCAATATGACTTACGCCTAAGCACATGGAGAATAACTAGCTCCTAAGTCTAAGGCACGCAATCCTTTTATTGGCATGTGAGACAGGAGTGCGCTGATCAGGGGAGCTCGAGAATCAGATGTGGGTTAAAGGTTGCGTGATCGCAATAATATTTTACCATAACTTAAATCTAATAACTAAGATCCGTGTGTGCCATCTACATAGATGTCCAGTACCAGGGATTGACCCCGTAATGCATGAATTCAAGGATTGATCCAGTTACACAAAGGCCACAGTTTTAGTTTTCTAAAGTTGTTGATCTTGCATTAACATTGGATGATCATGCACCAGATAATTATTATTATCCTCCACGAACGAGCAAAACAAAGCAAAAAGTTAGAACTTTCACTGTGGTAAATCTCTTGCTCGTTTAGTGGAGAGGCATGCCATCCATCTCAAACTCATCTCTCAGTTTTAAAGCTAGAGAGCTGAAATTTTCATAAAGACTCTTCACATAAATGCCAAAAAAGTAACAGATGGGATTTTTGAAATTCTATCTGGGGGCTGAGATATTATCTTAGTTCATAAAATGGCTGTTGCCTTAGATGTCATTTTGTTGTTCGCTTATGGAGGATTCTGCATTTTTCAATTTTTGCATAAATGGAATTTAACATTTCAGATCATGTAAGTACGCCTTGCAAATTTATTTCCTTAAAGGCACACTATTTGGCCCAGTGTCAATGGATGCCTGGAGGTGTCCGCTGAAGTATGATCCTCGGACC
>Ga0194133_10006510_pt1 | contig 14329 bp, 15 predicted proteins | sample TA2KigOf40mmetaG_FD_155448 | JGI IMG/M metagenome (GOLD analysis project Ga0194133, IMG submission 155448) | Freshwater microbial communities from Lake Tanganyika, Tanzania - TA2015055 Kigoma Offshore 40m | ecosystem: Environmental > Aquatic > Freshwater > Lake | place: Tanzania: Lake...
GAAATATTGTCATCTCTCGAAATTGGGCTAGGATCAGAAGCTATAACCTTCATTCGGAACGCCGTCCCATAGCTCGCTACAATACGCCCGAGCCTGCCATAGCCCACAATCCCTAGAGTCATCCCGCTTAGCTCTCGCCCCTTAAAAGGGTCACGACGCCAGTTCCCACATCGGACATCAGCAATTGCCGTGGGCATTTTACGGACAAGTGCGAGTAACAGTCCCCAAGTAAGTTCGGCTGTTGCGGTTACTAGGTTTAAAAAACGTGACTCACCTTTTAAGCTAAGTACTTCTATGCTGCGCTTAGCTGCAGCCTCTAGATCAATATGATTTAAACCTGTCGTAGCGGTCGCAATAAACCGCAGCTTTGGTGCGGCTGTCAGCAACTCCTCATCAACTTGATAGCCAAGTCGAACGATGAGGCCCTCGGCATCGCTCAGTTCCTTGAGAAGATCGATTCGTGAGAGTTGGCAATCTCTAACATTAGCGAAGGAATTAAGCAATTCCCGCGCATGAGCTGAGTAGCCCCGTGGCTCTGCATTAATTATAACTGGTCGTTTTATATTAATTTCTCCTCGCTTGACTCAGCAAGTAGGTAATCGTTACTAATTTCCGGGACACGAACCTGCTTCACGGAAAACTGCTTTTCGGACTGTACCGGAGGAGGGCTTTTGTTGCGGACGTGACGCCGAATCGGATTAGCAAATATTTCGGTGTAATCGAATAAGTCAGCTCTAACCTCCTCTCGGCTTTCATAGATTCTGCATTTAATGCATTCGCGCTTTAGCAGCCAGAAAAAGCTCTCTACGCCTACGTTATCATCCAAGCGTTTGTTATTCTAGACTGCGGACTTTAGTTTGAATGCGAATTCTTACTAGATGAATATCGCCAATGACTCATCAATAAGTCTGCTATCAGCAGATCAAGTTCATCGTCGATATTCAAAGACCGCTCCTTTGGCATCACAAACGCTTGAGGTGTTGCCGACCATAGTCGGCGGTTTTTCCTGATGAAGTCCACTCGACTGAGATAGATCGCACCATTGCGATGATAGACAGCGGGGAGGTCCTGCCGAAGTGATCCTTTTGGCTCCTCTTCGTAGGGGATCAGTAAATTTTCCGAGATCGTGTAGGCGCGGGCTGGATGTTTGTCAACATCGACAAACACGCTTATCAGGCTGTCGGCGCCACTAGCCTCGATTGCGCGGTAGGCATCGGTGATATCTGCTGGAATTCGCGCGGGGGCTGTCGGCTGCAATAGCAATAGATGTGTGTAGTTTCCCCTTGGTTTGTCGAGTTCAGCAAGTGCATGCTCAACAACTTCAATCATCGGCGTGCTGTCACCCGCAATCTCTGGCGGGCGTTCGAGAACCTCAGCACCGCAGAGCCTCGCAACCTTGGCAATTTCCGCATCATCGGTCGTGACGATAACATTATCGACGCCCCTCGCTGCCAAGGCCGCTTCAATCGACCAGGCAATAAGCGGTTTACCCCCAACAGATCGGACATTTTTGCGGCGGACACCCTTAGAGCCACCACGAGCCGGGATTAGTGTGAGCATTCTGCCCTCGGTCATGAGAACCTCCTCAACATGAGCTCCAGGCTGATCAAGACATTGATTCTGGCAAAATTGGCGGCTGCACCAGTGCGCTGCTCCTCAATTATTTTCTTAATCCAGTCGCGACGCACATAGCCGGATATGAGCCGTGACTGATCGCTCAAAAGATAGTGGTCTAACGCCTCGGTCCAGTGAGTGTCCACGCGCTGCCATTCGTCAAAGTTTGTATAGTAACGCTCGTAGGGCAGGTAGACCTGCCCGTTCGTGGCGTGATAGACATTGCGATACAGTGACTCTTTCTTTGCTTCGATCGCTGTTGCCGACTCCCAGAAATCAACTGGAACCGAAACGGGCAAAAGGGTCCCCTGATAAGGAATTTCCATAAGACTTAGATCAAGAAGTGACAGTAGTTTTCTTGTCAGTGCGAAATTTTCGCGCTCCCGTGATCGAAATGACCACAATAAATCGATTACTTTATTCGAAGATGTTGGCGATACATCCTCAACTAACAGTCGTTGCCATTGTTGACTAGGTAATATGTGACGCCAAACGCGTTGCCGAAGAATAAACCGGTCAACATTGTTCTCCTTATCGTCACATATTTCGGTGAGGTCCTGTTTCAACAAGTCCCTTACTTCAGCGATTCGATCCTTGGCGAGAGTTGGCGTCTGAAACATCTCTTTAAGTGGAAAATTGAAATAGCGGTATCGATCAAGGATTTCATCCTTAGTTTGCTCGAATGGTATTTTCTCAAATTCACTATCGACAAGAAACGAGGCATAACTCCCAGAGATCAAGATATCAAGCGCCAGGCCTGTTGTTGCAGCGTCGCAGTCGCGCGCCACTTCGGCAAATGCCTTGCGTCCGTATCCCTGGATCGCATGATCAGGTCCCTCCAATACATCGACCGCGCCCCCCAGGTCGGCGACAAAGTACGCGGGTGCTACTTGCACAAACCGTCAGTCAATTCCAGCTCTTTTGGCTATTTTCTCGGCGATGGCCACCTCGTCCGAGTGCCGTTTAGCACCCCATGTGTAGGCGGTGGTCTCGCTTCGCATCTCGGTAGGCATGGCTACAACAACAATGCGCGAATCGAGGACACCGCTTAGGCATATGCCGGTTTTGAGCCCAGTGGCCATGCTATTGCGAACGCCTCCGCTGAGGGCATCAGCAATCTTCTCGATAGCTTTACCGCTGGTTCGAGGTTGTGCTCAGAAATAGTCCCAATATCTGGTTTCTTTGCTCAACAGTCCTTCCGACCAAACCATTTGAGTTGCAGGTTGCAGTGCCTCGAAGCCCTCAAATCATGTGACACTTCCAGGAAAAGCGCGTTAATAGGACAACATCGTGTAGACGGCACGTTCGTCAAGCTTTAACCGTGCTCCTTCGATACGCTACATTTCTTGTGCAGACGTGCCAATTAGGATGCCTCCTTTGAGCCGCCGGATATAGTGAGGTCTTAAACCGTATCTATCCGACGCTAAAAAAATTTCGCGCCGTATGCCGTGCCAGTTCGCCCTTGAAGAAGCCTCTACAAAGAAGCTGTGAGTCACAAATGATGTTAAATTTCTTATTATGGCCGGTAGAAGGAAAGGTCGATCGTCGCAAGAATCTCCGCAATCCTGCGGCCCGCATCACCACTTCCATAGAGGTTGGAGCTTGCGACACGACCTTTCAACTGTCGCATGGCAAGCTCAATGGCGCCACACTCTGATGGCACATCAATGACGTTGGGACCTCGCTCTCGATTTTCTTGGCGATTTCCAATATTAATCGCAGGCACACCCAGAAATGAACATTCGCGGATTGCGACGCTTGAGTTTCCAACCACACCGCGGCTGAAATATACCAATTCAAGGAACTGGTCGGGTGGCAGATTCTTGATGAAATAAATATTATCTGGTTGGCGATTTTCGCGGTACACGCGTAGCGCCTTGGAGAGACCCCCGTGACCAGCGTCGGCGTTCGGCCAAAACCAAAACGCCGGGATGCCGCTCCGCTCCACTGCATGAAGAGTCTCTTCAACCTGTTGGCGCGAAGCAGCGAACTCGTTGGTCACCGGGTGCTGCAGCACAATGAGGTAGCCCGTGGAGATGTTAAGTTGCGGGCCCACACCTGACTGTTGTTTAAATACATCAAAGCTGAGATGTTTCTTCTGCTTAATAGGGGCAGCAATGTCGAGGGATGGACAGCCCGTGAGGAAAATCCGTTCCGGATGCGCCTCAAGCTTCCGCAACATGGCTGCTGCGCGCTCAGTGGCTGGAAAATGAAGATCGGCAAGCTTGGTGGCAGCATGACGAACCTTCTGGTCGATGTTGCCGGTACTTTCCCCACCTTGGACGTGTGCAAGGGGGATGTTCTGATATGCGGCCGCGATGGAGGGCGCCAGGATTTCAAACCGGTCGGCCATCACTGCCACCACGTCAGGCCGCAAGCGGGCGAAGGCTGCAGAGCAGTCGTTCAGCAACATGCTGGTCGACTTGGCCATTCCCAAAGGCAGTTCACTTTCCAGCAGGCAGTGGATGCGGTCGACCACCTCGAAGCCATCGTCCTCAATGAGGGCATCGAGTTGGCCAAAGCGTTCAAGCACTGCAGACGCTGCACAAACCACCTGGATATGCGTGTCGCCGCGTATTCGTAGTGATTCAAGGACTGGCTTGAATTTCGTATAACTGGTACGTGCCGTGACGACTACACAAATTTTTCGCATATACTCAAGTCCCTTGAGGATTGCCGCCGCTTTAGCTCGAGGCACTCGGCCAGTGCAAGATCCTCAGCGGAATCAATACTAATGTGAACATTGTCACTTATATAGGCAAAGGTCCGGTCGCCCATAAGCGAACGGCGTTCCAGAAGAAGCTTGCGTGACAATACATAGCATGCTCCGTTGCGGTAATATACATCCCCAAGTTGCTGCCGAGCAATGACATCAGCCCCGCGCGCATCAAAATATGCTAGCTGTCCGCCGGCGACAGTCAGTTGCTTAAGGGGATGGTATTTTTTATCGGTCAACGAGATTGTCCAAACCGAATCGGCTTTATTGCGAGCATAAAGGTTTAGGCACTCCGTAACCTCCGAAGCGGTCCGAAGCGGCGAGGTAGGCTGCAGCATCACGACAATGCCGTAAGTGCAGCCATCCAGATGCTCGGTCGCTTCCAACGCATGCACGAGCACGTCAACGTCACCAATGGAGTCTCCGCTTAGCGCTTTTGGCCTTAGGAAAGGCGCGTCGATTCCAGTAGTCCGAGCAGCGGCCGCAATTTCTTCGCTATCTGTGGATACTATCGCGCGGTCGATCGCTGGTACGCCGCAAATAACATGACCCACTTGCGCAACAAGCGGCACGCCAAAAAACGTGCGTAGATTTTTTTTTGGCAGACCTTTGCTGCCGGAGCGCGCTGGAATTACTGCAAGAACTCGCTGATTGAGAATCATAGGCTATTTTTGTTACATTTTGACGGTATAAAAGCGATCGATTATTGGCGATCGGACAATCTTTTCCCGACGTCCCGAAAAGAACTCATCAATAGCTTTCCTAGCACCTGGGTATTTCGTGGTGCTCTGATATTCGTCAAAAGCGATTATACCTCCTTTTGAAACTTTTTGATAAAAAAACTCTAGCGTTTCTTTGTACGAAGAATAAATGTCAACATCTAAGTGTAAAAAAGCGATTATACCAGTATCTTTTTTGTGCAAAGAGTCAGAAAAAAATCCAGGCACTAAGCAGACGTGAGAAGAAATATATTTTGGAGGTAATCCGCTATTAATTAAAAATTCTATTACTGATTCTTGATTCGTCTTGTAGTGTCCACGCCGAGCTTTTCCAGGAAGGTCTTCCGGTGACGGATCTGGAAAACCGTCGAACGAATCGAACCCAAATATAGACCGATCTTGACCGAGTGTGCGGAGAGCGATTGCTAATGCCAAAAGGCTGTGACCCCAGCCCACCCCGCACTCAACAATTGCACCTTCGACCTGTTGAATCCCGCGTATGTGCTCGTAAAAATATAACATTCTTTGCGCAGATTTTTCGGACAGTTTAATTGAGTGTTTTTTTTTGTATGCCGGATTTCTCAGCGTTCCTAACATTTGTCTGAAAATTGACACAATCACTCGATGTCCTCTTCACGTAAAAATTCCCACTTCGCGCAACTTCGGCGAAGTTTCTTTCCAATTACTTGTGCATAATCACGCGCAGGAATACCGAACCCCGAGGGCTTCTTAGACTCCAAGTGGTCGAGTTGCAATATTGTGCCCGACGGAAGCGCTCGACTTACACTTAGTGACTTGCGAAACATGGAGCGCGTACGTTCCTGTTCAGTCGAACAAGTCTTGTCAAAGTCCGAAAAGATTGAACGCTCGACCATATGGACACCGGTCATTAATTGCCGGAGTTCGTCAATTGTTATTGATGCAGTGCTGTCAGGACCAAACATGCGCCTATCAAAAACAACATGGGTCTCGATATACGTTGCGCCCAAAGCTACAGCTGCTAGAGACGGAAACAGCGAGCCAGAATGGTCAGACAACCCGATCGGGTGCCTATAACGCTTCTTGAACTGAGGAATAAGATTCAGGCCCAAACGCTCCGCGGATACCGGGTACTCTGAGGTGCTTTGCATTAGCACCATTGAGCATCCTTTCTTCTCAAGAAAAAGCACGGTCGCGTCGAGCTCGTCGAACGAACTTAGTCCACTAGACAAAATAACCTGTTTGCGGGCACGAGACACATGCTCCAGCAAAAGAAAGTTATCAAGATCACCGGAACCGATCTTGAAGCGCCGTACACCAAGACGCTCTAACAAATCTAGGGCTGAGACACAAGTCGGTGTGCTTAAAAATTCGAGACCAACTTTTTCGCAGTGCTCTTTGATTCCCGCCCACTGATCAGGGGTAAATTCCATGCGCCGCCAGTAATCTTGCCTAGTCAAATCCTCATAAGAAAACTTTTTTCGGAACGGCTCGTGAGGACTGCTTTCAGCTTCGGCAATGTGAGTTTGGAATTTGATAGCGTTGACACCCGTTGTGGAAATGGCATCGATATACGAATGAAGGATACCAAGGCTGCCGTCATGTGCCTGGCCAATCTCTGCAATGACATATAAATTTGATGAGCTCATGGAGATTCGGCATCAAACAACTTGCGAACAAACCACCGCTCAAAGTGACCATTTTCACGCGCATGTCGTTGCGGTTTGTCTTGGCGTCCAGCAAAAAACTCATCGCTAGCAATGCGTGCGCCGGGGAACTTTAGGGAATAATACTCATCGAGATACATGTAGCCCCCTCGCACAAGACGTGACCAAATAAATGGCAAAGCCGCCTTGTAACTTTCGTAAAGATCAGCGTCAACGATGGCGGCGAATAACTTAGAAGGCCCGCCTAACGCGGCTTTTTCCATAGTTCGCGCAAAATCTCCTTCAACCAGAACCACATTATTTAGGCCGAGATAATGAATTTTTCGCTCCAAGTTATCACGCGAGCAAGAGGAGAAATCGCCCGAAGTGGAAATATTGGAACTATCTAGCTTGTGCCCAGCGGAAAACCCGAGGGATCGATGCGCCAGTTGCCTGCGGGTCTTCTCATAATGGCTTACAGAGATTCGCCCTGCTTTCAGAAGGGTCTCCCACTGATCAAGCCCGTCTTCAGGACGATAGACCGGAGGAAACCCACTCCACGTGTCGTAGCCGTAGATTTTTTTGGTGGAGCCCATTTCCTTGAGCATTAGCGCCATTCCAAGAAGGGAGCTTCCGCGGAAAACCCCGGCCTCCAAGAGGTCACCCTCGATTACCGAGTGGTTTTCACGCACAAAATCAAAATAAGGCTCGAGAAATCCTCCAGGCTTGCGATAGTTATAAATACCTAAAAGGTTAAACTCCCAGTCTTCTGAAATATTTACCATAAATTACTCTTTTGCACTTAGCTTACGATCCATTTTGGAGGTTCCCCGCGAAGTACGCGAGCGATGTTGCTCATGCAGTTGCTGAGAGAAGCTCGATAGGTATCTCGAGTAGAGCCAGCAGTATGGGGCGTGGCAACCACATTAGGTAACGATAAATAGCTTTCGTATCCAGTGGTTGGCTCTTTCTCGTAGACATCAAAACCGGCCGCCAGCACTGAGCCATCAAGCAATCTTACCTCCAGTGACTTAAGATCGACCAGTTGAGAGCGGGAAACATTCACCAACACACAGTTTTTTTTCAGTAAGTCCAACTCTTTTTCTCCAATTATTCCCTTAGTGGAAGCATTCAGATGCAAATGCAGCGAAAGAAAGTCGACCTTGGGTAAAAGCTCATGCATGCTCGACCATGTTGAATTTAGTTCACGCTCGATATCCGCGCTTAAACGGCACGGGTCACTGTAAAAAGTCTGCATTTCAAATGCAGCCGCCCGCCGAGCTACTTGCCGGCCGATATTGCCCATCCCGATGAGACCAAGCTTTTTGCCGTGGAGCATCACCATATCCATGCCGTGCGAATTTCCAGCCCACATGCCGCGTGTTGCACGCATGTGGCTTTCAGGAAGCCGCCGCGCAGCAGCAAGCATGAGCATAATAGTATGCTCAGCTACCGAAATGGCGTTTGCACCCCCATTATTGGCTACCGGTATGGCTAAGCGGCGCGCATCGTGGAGGTTGAACTTGTCATAGCCCGAGCTCCAAAGCTGCATGAGTTTGACGTGCTTTGCAGCTTCCATGAGTTCCGTGGAGAGATACCTGCCGGGCGCGAATAGCACGGCATCGCACCAATTTAGCTTGATGGCGATTTCAGCAGGTGTGTCGGAATAGAAGCACATGCGGTACTCGTGGTTGTCGGCCTCGATGTATTGGATTACAAGCTCTCGTAACTGCTGCGGCACCCGCTCCTCAAGAAAATATAGCAGTTTGCCCATCAGTTTTTTTGGCAAGCGATAGAGCCTTCAGAATAAAATTCCGGCATGGCCATATTTAAGTTATCCAGCAGATCTGTTAGCCCGGTTTTTTCCAGCGAGCCGCCAGCCACGGCGATAAAGCGGCAACCAAAGTGCGCCGCACAATCACGGTCGTCAACGCCATCGCCCACTACAACAATATCTTTCGGCAAAACCGAAGCTTCCTTTGCTATGGCCTTCAAATTGGGGACTTTTCTTCCATGCCCGCCATATATGCCAGAAAAAATGCCAGGGAACCTTGCATTGACTATTGCCCGAAGAGACCCTGCGGGGGTCGCGCTATTTACGAAACACCGTACGCCAGCCTTACACAGCAGGCCAAGAAGATCGTTGGCACCACGCCGCTTTGGGCAGATGAGGATTTTCTCCTCGCACCAGCTTGAATATTCTTTGATAAGGGCGGGAACATCCTTCTCAACACCGGCCAACTCGCCGAAGCGGGAAAAGATTTTGCTGCGGTCTCCCCGCAATTTGAGCAGTAGTTCAATCATGAGTCGTTCCCCTCCAAAATATTTCCGGGCAGCTCGCAGAAACCCATCTCGCTTGATAGAATTCGAAAGCAACAGGGTGCCGTCTAAGTCAAAGTTAACACACATCATTAGGTTTCTCTTAAATTGCCAACCTTTACAAACAGTTGGTACCGACCCCAGTGGTCGACAACGGTCTTGCGCTCATGCTCTTGAAGGGACTGGATGGCCTTATCTTTATACACTGAGTCATTTTTGTAATGGGTGGTTGAAATCTCCTCAAAGACTGCCCCGGTTTCAGACCAGAAACTGTGCCAGACACCTGGCAGCACCAAGCAGGTCTCACCTGGTTTTAATAATCGAATGATGCCATCAATGCTAACATGTAACTCACCGTGCAGGACCTGAAAGGTTTCTTCTTTTAGTTTGTGATGGTGCAACGGATGTCTTTGACCCGGTAGCTGCACTAGCAACTTTTTACAGTACTCACGATTGATACAATTGATTAACACCACGCCATATTGTCGAAATTTAGGAATTCCATAGTGATGCGAGTACTCAACTTCAAACTCGCTGTTGAGCTTAATTCGCGCCTCATTGAGAAGCGCTTTCACGTCATGGACCGCGGATTTGATGACCTGTAATTCCGACTCCGGTGGTCGCTGGATACCGGAGAGCATGATTGGTTGATTTATCGCAAAGTCGGCAGTGGCTATAATGCCGGGCTTCCAGTTTCCAGACTCGAGTTGCCCTTCCTGGTAAGGCATGGCGAAGTAGACTAAGTCACGATTAATGGGCTGACCTACGGCAATCGGCTGATTTGCGAATACCCCGCGCCTCAGAGAATCAAGCGATTCTATCTCCTCAGCCGAAATCGAACGCTCAACCTGGCCACCACACATAAGTCGAGCGTTTTGATACGCGGCAATCCAATGATCTACTTGCTCGGGGGTAGAGGAGTACGGGTTTAGCTTGTTGTTGGCGGTAGGAATCCCCACGTGCCGCTCAAAAATGCGGGCCCCTTTTCCAACCGCGATTTGAACGGGCGCGGTCTGCTCAGGGCTTTCGTGCGTCGACCATCCAATTACATGTTCGGGATAACGGTTGCGGAGAACATCGATCTGGTCGAGTTGGAATTTTTCGATTGGAATCGGATAAAGAGACACGCAATGCATTATTGCAAATTCGCAGCCACGATGCGTGAGGAAGCTAACCAGGTTGTCGATGTCTTTCAGGCAAAGACCGCCCGTGGAAAATACTATGGGGAGCCCGGTATCCGAAATCTTTTCCAACAGCGGCCAGTCTTTAGCCGAACAGCTAGCTATTTTTATAAGGTCAAAAGCCATCTGATTGATAACATCCACCGACTCCTCGTCGAACGGTGTGCACATAGCCAATAGGTTTTCTTTTCGTACCGCCTCTAGCAAAATTTGGAAACTCTTAATATCTAGGTACGTTGAAAGAAAGCGGTGGATGTGTCTGTTCTCACTTTTATCACGGTGAGCAGGATGTATAAAGCTATCAAGCTGGCGGAATTGAAACTTGAAGACACCGCGCACCTTGTGCTTGCTAACTACTCTACTAATTTCATGTAAAATCTTAAGTGCATGCTTTAAGTTCCCATGATGGTTGTTAGCTAAATCAAAAATAAAAAGGTCATTAAATTCGAAATATTTTTTCATCGTCAGTTTTTATTCAACGCCGACAGTTTATAACCCGCAGCGTAATCAATATTTACCGAGCGGCCGCTATGGGCCGATTCGAAAGCAGCGGCAATGACCATCATGGTGTCCAGGCCCCTATCAATATACAACGGGGAGTCCGCAGGATTGCCGGCAAGCGCAGCCGAGATGTGTTTTAATTCTTGAATGAAGTCATCAGAGCGAGTTTTGGGGAACAGATGCTGTTCTCTTTGGCTCTGGTCGGCACCTTCGAACACCGCATCGACGTCCGGAGCGTAACCGCACCTCCATTCTACGTAACCGCTGCTGCCTTGAGCACGTGCCCATTTAAGCGGCGGTTTTGTGACAACATCCTGAACAACGCGACCAACGAAACCGCTTTCGGTGCGCATTTGGAGCATGCATATTTTATCGTAGTCAGTAGAATTATCTTGGACAAAGTCCAACATTGCCTGAACATGGATGACGCGACCAACGCCGATTTGACGTGCAAAATGCTGCCATAGGTTGATGGCATGCGAATGCTCGCAGGTTGCGCCGCCTCCTCGCCGCCAATGACCTAAGTAGCTTTCCTTTGGGCCGGTTAGCCATGGATGTGCAGCGAAAATGCCTCCCCAATGTTCGCGGAACTCGACATCGAGAGTCTGCCATTTGCCAATTCCTGCACGGTGCACACTTGCGGCGAATTGCTCGGCAGCTTTGCCAACCGCGTGGTCATATCCCACAAACACCGGCGTATTTTTGTGCCGCGATAGCTCTAGAAGGTTCTCTGCCCCGGCCAAATCGGGTGTGCAGAAAGGCTTTTCGACCAGCAACGCACGCACACCCTCCTCAAGTGCTTGGAGCGCCAGCTTCATGTGGCAATCAGGCGGAGTGCCAATAAAGATCAGATCGTAACATCCGCGCGGGGCATCATTGTTCTCAAACAGGCCTATGGATTCGTCCCAGCTACCGTATCGCTGCGGGTAGATGATTGTCCTTGTGCGGTTGAGCGCCGCACCGTCCACATCGCAGATGTCAACATTCCACCCAAGGCGGCGCGAGGCGTTCGCCAAGTGATTGCCAATCGAACCTGCTCCGTAAATTTTAACGCGCATTGGGCTGCCGGGTTTTGTTAAAGCCTTTGAGCTTATGAAAAGATGTAGCGTCGGGTACGGCCTGTCCAGCCGGCCAATTAACCAGATGGCCGTCATTCAAATGATACAATCGGTCGCACTGCTCGAGAGTGCTCATCCTGTGTGCTACTATAAACAGGGTTTTTTGTCCGTGAAGCGTTTTGACCACTTGCATGACGCCAGTTTCAGTGGCGGGATCAAGCGAGCTTGTCGCTTCATCAAGTACCAAAACGCTGGGGTTATGATAAAGGGCTCTTGCAATACCAATACGCTGGAGCTGCCCGCCAGAAATGCGAACACCGCGCTCGCCCACTTCGGTGCCAAGCCCTTGAGCCAAACTAGAAACGAAAGAATCAAGCTGCGCCGCGGAGACGGCACGAATCACCGCTGCATGGTCGACTTCTTGCTCAGGAATTCCATAAGCTATGTTGTTCAACAAGGTATCATCGGCAAGAAAGACTGACTGCGGCACGTAGCCGATCTGATCCTGCCAGCCACGTAGGTCGCAGCGAATGTCAACACCATCAACCTCAACCGACCCGAGATCTGGCTCAAGTAATCCTAGAATAACATTTACCAGCGTGCTCTTCCCTGAGCCGCTTATTCCAAGGATGCCAATCGATTCGCCGCGTCGGACCGTCATGGATACCCCCCTAAGGGAAGCCCTGCTTTTTGCTGGATATGTAAACGTAACGTCTAGCAAACGAATTTCACGATTAAACCTAGTTAAAGTAATCGTGCCGCGTGGACCCTTAATTGAAGCACGGCAGAGTTCGCTATGCACAACTTCAATGCTAGGCATGCCGTAACGAATTGATTGTATGGCAAGCAGGATGCGGTTTGTTGAAGGTATCAAGCGGAATGCGACGGCAGCAAACAATCCGACCGCGGGAATTACGGAAACGAGGCTGTCTCCACGCAACATTGCAAGAGCAACTACCACAACCACTCCGAATACTGCCAGCACCTCTAAACCCAGTGATGGCATTAACTGCAAGACTGCGTGATGACGACCTGCGCACGCACTGACTAAGTTATGATGGTCAAAAACATTCTGAAAATAGGTTTCGCGTCCCAGAAGCTTGATTTCCTTAACCCCACCCAAGCCTTGCACTAGGTGCTGAATTCGCAGCCCCTCATGCCGTTGCCTCATTCGACCCCAGTGGCTTATGCGCGCTCGTGTGAAATTGTGGAACGCGAATGCGATTGTAGCCAACACGGTCGTCACAGAAAAAGCGCTTACTGGATCAAAGACAAGTAGTAGCGTGAATATGCCGACCACACCTAGTAGTTCAGTCGTCATTTGTAGTCCGGGTAATATTACACGCCCAGTAATATAATTGACCTCGGTAATAATATTTCGAATTAGTTGCGCTGAGTTGTGCTGCAAATGAAAGGAATAAGGTTGACCTAGATAACTCGCAAACAGCCGCTGTGAAAGGCGAACTTGAATACAAAATGAAAAAAACGTTTGCCTCCGTGCCTGAAAAGCCAGGTACAAGTTTTTAAAAAGGTAAACAAAAAACAATGCTGCAAGGGTTCCAAAAATTAAAGTTTCCTTTTGAGGGTTTCCAGCAAATTCAAGAAATTTGGCCAACGGCGAAAAGCGTGCTGCGTAGTTGCTGTCAGTTAAGAGGGCAATTAGAGGCAGAACTAGGCCAACACTTAGAGTTTCGAGCGCCATACCGATGAGCATTAGCCCCAAAAGGGCGGCGATATTACGCCGATCCTGTTTTTCGAGGAGTTGCCAGAGCTTTTGGGCGGTTAAAGCAAGCATAATTACTTGAATTCTTGACTTAGATAAATTCGGTTGAGCTAGAGCGGGCTCCCCAACCCATCTTTTTCATCGATTAACTACTGGGGCGTTCATTAAATGCCAAAACGCCAAAATACTGGATGCGGAAGACAGCATCCTGGTCGCTTTGGTTTAATTTGGCTAAAGTGAAAATCATCATTTGTTAAAGTTTTCCTGGGCGACAATGCGAAAATCCACTAAAAACGCCTAGCGAAGCTTGCTTTATCACTGAATTGTTTTTTTATTTTGCCGTAAAAATAGAAATAATAGCAAATCACAAACAGTATAATTTTTTATTAGCTTTCGGCGTCTATTACTCTTTAGTTTTTACCTGAAGGCCACTTCGCAATGGCATCCTGTATCGCCTCCTCTACTGGGCGCAAGTGCTCTCCTTTGTTTAGTATCTTAGAGGTATTTAAAATACAATTAGAGCGCGGTGTGCAGGCTCCGAATCTATAAAATTCGTCGTCACTTTTCCAGAACTTTGGAATCCAATTAGGTTTTAAATGCTTTTTTATTTTATTAATAATTTCACAAGTCGAGATGTAGCCTGGATTATTTAAGTTATAGATTCCGCCATTGTTATTTTTAGTGAAGAAGTTGAGGCAGGCTTTGACAAAGTCTCCTCGATGACTCAATGAATTCCAGTTTTTGTAGATTCGAGGATATTTTTGCAATTTACTGAGATAATTTCTTGGTTCATTAAATTCATCAAAAGGAATTCGTAATCGCCAAATATAAAAATCAAGAAATTTTTTTAAGGCGTTCTCGGCGACCGCCTTG
>Ga0194133_10006513_pt1 | contig 14323 bp, 13 predicted proteins | sample TA2KigOf40mmetaG_FD_155448 | JGI IMG/M metagenome (GOLD analysis project Ga0194133, IMG submission 155448) | Freshwater microbial communities from Lake Tanganyika, Tanzania - TA2015055 Kigoma Offshore 40m | ecosystem: Environmental > Aquatic > Freshwater > Lake | place: Tanzania: Lake...
CTCACTAGCTGTGTCACTTTGCTCAATGACTTGACCAAAGCAACAGCAGCAATGACTACCATTGCAGGCATAGCTACCTCATCAAGATGGTGGATAGGCGTTAATCCGTGAGCCGAAGCCATGCCTGCTGATAGGCCGGCCCAAACCCCAACGATAATCTTTGCTAGATCCATAGTAACCCTCTCCATTCAAGTCAAAAAACACACGGCCGAACTACCCGTCCGGCCGTGCTCACTCCCAAAGTACAAGTCATATCGATCAGACTCGGAGAAAAAGTTCAATAAGACAATTTCAGTTTACTTCTTAAACCTGAGAATCGCAAGGATCTATATAAATCATTCCAATTAAAACATATTAGTTGCGATTATGGTTATTTTATCTGGAAAAATGGATATGTTTCTCGGTGCGCGGCATGATACAGTTGTATATGACGAGAACGGTCGGTAACATGCGGTTATGAAATATTTATAAATCTTCTTACCAAAATGAACAGATACCCTGACCGTAATCAAATAGCCATGATGCCTCTCGTGGGGGCCGTATTGTTGATGATGAACGTAGTCAGCGCCAGTGCTGACGACGTACGAACCCTGCCCGAGGTGGAGGTGTCCGCTTCACGCTATAGCCTGGTGGGTGTCGCAGACACGGCGAGTGAGGGCGTGGCGGGGCAATTTCAGGTACGTAATCGAGTCGTTGCCCGAACGGGTGAGGTCCTTGAGGTCGTACCTGGGCTGATAGTCAGTCAACACAGTGGTGATGGCAAAGCCAACCAGTATTTCTTGCGCGGGTTTAACCTCGACCATGGACTGGATTTCAAGCTTTCACTCGATGGCATGCCGATCAATCAGCGCAGCAACGCCCATGGCCAAGGCTGGGCTGATCTGAACCCGCTGATACCGGAGCTGATCTCATCCATTCATTACCGAAAAGGCCCCTACCACGCAGCCGATGGCGATTTTGCGAATGCGGGATCGGCGAATATCTATTACTCGGACAAAATCGATCGTGGCCTCGCCAGTTTTGGCTTGGGGCAAAACGGCTTCTATCGGACCTTGCTCGCGAATGCGCCGAAATTCAACGATGGCAATCTGTTATACGCACTCGAGTTATCGCACTACGATGGCCCTTGGGATAATCCCGACAACTACAAAAAGGTAAATGGTTTGCTGCGCTATTCACAGGGCAGCCAATCGAATGGATTCAATCTCACCGCGATGGCGTATTCCGGTCGTTGGAATTCAACTGACCAGATTCCGTGGAATGAGTACAAGCAGGGCTTAATCTCTCGCTGGGGCGCGATGGATCCCTCCTCTGGCGCATGGGCGCATCGCTACAGTCTGTCGGGCGAGTGGCGCGAAGCCGACAAGGCAGGCAGCACCTTAGTGCAAGCCTATGTCATTAATAACTACCTCGATCTATACTCGAATTTCGAATACGGTACCGATAGTCAATTTAATCAGCGCGATAGTCGAGTGACCTCGGGCATTAACGCTTCCAGAACATTCAATATGTCAGGCTTGGGCAAAGAGGCTGCAAATACCTTGGGGGTGCAGATTCAGCATGATCAAATTACAAACGGGCTTTTCAGTTCACAGAAGCGGAACCGTATCGCATGCCAAATCGGTGACCCTTTAGACCCGACAGTCACTGAGCAATGCCGTCGCGATCGTATCGCCCAGAGCAGCGTCGGTATCTATGCTGAGAATCATGTGCACTGGAATGATTGGTTTCGTACGGTCGCTGGGCTGCGCGGCGATTACTTCCGATTTGCCAACACCGGCCTTGAAACGTCATTAACCGGCGTTAACAACACCGCCACAGTCAACGACTTCATCACCAGCCCTAAGCTGAATCTGGTGTTTGGGCCATGGAGTAAAACCGAGTACTACTACAGCGTGGGTAATGGCTACCACTCGAATGATGCGCGCGGTGTGACGATCGGTAGTGGTACGCGGGCGAATGGCCTGGTGCGAACCTTCGGGCAGGAAGTCGGGGTTCGTACTGAGGTAATCGACGGTCTGCAAACCACGCTGGCGGTTTTTCAACTCGATAATGCATCGGAGATCGTCTATATCGGTGACGCTGGGCGTACCGAAGACTCTGGGCGACGCAGCCGTCGAACCGGCTTTGAGTTCAATAATTATTTCAAGGCCAACCGGTGGCTCACGATTGACGCTGACTACGCACTTGCACGCGCGAGATTCCAAGATCCTGATCCGGAAGGTGATTACATCCCAGGCGCGGTCGAGGGCGTAGCGTCGGTCGCTGCGATCGTGGATGATGGGGGCACCTACAGCGGCTCGCTGCAACTTCGGCATTTCGGTCCGCGCCCGCTCACTGGAGATAACGCGCTACGCTCAAATAGCACCACTACATTGAATGGCCGTCTCAGCTACCGCATCAGCAACGATACTCGGATTGAGTTGATCGGATTTAATCTGCTGAATAGCATGCACTCGGCGATTGATTATGCGGTTGATGGATACACGTTTCAAGGAGTCGCAGGCGGTCTTGGAGCTCCAGGCCCATATCGAGTCTTCCACCCGATCGAGCCAATCAACTTTCGTGTGATGCTAATCACTCGCTACTAGCAAAAAACCCGGCTCGTTGCGCCGGGTTTTTTATCGTGAGAATAAGCTTAGTAGTTACGCTGGTAATGCACTCGCCAGCCTTTGCGCTCTTCGGCGAGTTTCTGCGGCGCGTCGCTTTGAGTGTAGCGCAAACCTACGGTGTTGTATTTGTCGAAATCGTAGAGAACCATCGCATGTAGACGAGTACTTTGATATTTTTCTACACTTTGAAATGCGTTTCGGTAGCGCGCACCGATATCAATCGCCCAACTCTCTGATAGCGGAAGCTTTAGTCCGGCATCAAAGGCATAGTGAGTAAAGTGTGTCGTGTCAGAATTGAATTTTTCTCCCAAGCGGACAGCGACGTAAGGCAAGAAAAATGTTCCAATATCAAACGACTGCTTGATCTTGAGTTCGATATTGTTACTCAGCTCATCGGTTCCTGAGTACTTATCTTTCAAGCTACCGCCAACCTTGACCGAGTACTCCGTCTTTGACGGCGTTTTCACACCCATGGTGATATTCGCGTTGATGTACTCGGTTGCAAGCGATTCGGAATACTGAGCATCCTTCTCCATGCTGGTATCCACCATCACGAACGGCTTGTTACGCGGCTGCTCATCCCCGCCGCTGTCCCCCGCGATCACTGCACCGGAAACAACCAGCAGTGACAAAGCAAGCATTTTTTTCATTTTTGTAATCTCCCAGTTCAAACCCGGTCGCCCCAAACAATCTCGGCGCATTCACGTTCTTATTGTCGACGGTTACGGCAGAAAAAACAGTCCGTAACGCGCGTAATCATCAGGAAGCGGCATCCTTCAACATCTTGCGCGCTTCTTTGAGTATTTTCAGTGCCTCCGATTCACGGCCTTCGTCGTAGAGCTTTTGCCCCTCAGCACGCAGGGTTTTAATTTTCTCGAGCGACTCATTCTGGAGTTTGGTATCGGTCATCATCGAATCAACCGCCTTCATCTCGCACACGGTAGCGTTCGGGCAGTGCGCGAAAGCGATTGAGGCCGAACAAAGCAAAAATGCAGCAAACATGGACTTCATTGAGACTTTCCCCTTTTTCATCGTATTGAATTGAATTTGGAATCCCTGCCAACCTGGCTGGCGCCAGCCGGGCACATTATCAAAGACCAGATCTTTATTGCCTTTTAAATAATCATTTTAAGGTTAAGAACTTATCTCGTTGGGTCGATGACAAGGCGGCTGCACTGAAGACAGTACAAGACGTACGGCAAGGGCAGCCAACGCTGCAAGCGGCCTGACGAGATAGGTTCTAAAGATCTTGCGACCATGGCGGTAATAGATCACCGACTGCTGTCTTCTCGCTGATGCGCCACAAACCGTCGAGCGCGCCCCGCATCTCCGCTGCGGTGGCCGCCCCCGATACCTCGGCCAGCATGATCGCCTTCTGTTCGATCTTATCACGCGAGAGCGTGTTACCCGGGTCGCCCTTGGGCTCATCGACCCGCGCGTGAAACTCGCGCCCATCGACGGTCTTGACTGTCACCTTGCCGACCCAACGCTGCGGATACAGCGCATCAATCTCGGGGTCGAGCAGCATTGTCACGCGCTGGCGAAACGCCTGTACCGAGCCCTCGCGGAAGTACTCGTTAAATTCATACACCCCCGCCTTACCGTATACCGCCAACAGACCCAGCACCGTGCCCATAGAAAACTTCGCCTGATGTACGCTTTTCGGTTCATCGACCTGCCCGAGCACATCAATCGCACCTTGGTGCACATGCGTGGTTACCGATGCAATGTCTTCTGCACCGAGTTGATGCTGCTGCGCCAGCGATAAAAATGCATCTGCCGCGGGATGCGTATGCCGGCACGATGCATGAAACTTGAACGAGGTTTCAATGGTGGCCCAGCGCTCACCCAGCCTGTCCGTCAGGCGTGCCGGTTCGGCATCTTGCGACATGCCCGCACCCATACCCTTGGCACCTTCGAGAATTTGCTTGGCGCCAGAAAAACCTTTTTCTGCCAATAGCGCAGACAACACACCATCAAACGCCGCCTTGGCCGTATGCAGTTGCTTGGAGTTAGCGGCGTCTTTCAAGAACTCCCAAAGTCCGGCGGCTTGTGTGCCTGCCGACCCAATTGCATGCTGCATTTTTTCCGGGGGCAGATTCATCGCGCGGCCGGCTGCCACAGCGGCAGCAATCGTCCCCGCAGTACCGGTGGTGTGAAACACCTTGTAGTGTGACTGCCCTAAAAACTCGCCAACACGAATACCCACCTCATAGCCCGCTACCGCCGCAGTCATCATCTCTTTGCCGCTAATGCCACGATCTTGTGCAATCGCGAGTACCGCAGGGAACACCACTGCACCCGGGTGAAACACTGAGGCATTGTGAACGTCGTCCTGCTCCATGAAGTGAGATGACGCGGCATTCACCATTGCAGCAAATACCGACGTGGTCTTGCGACGCGATAGCAGCACCTCGGCACGGCCTTCGGTGGGCCCAACTTCGCGTGCTACCGACTCAATCGCCTGCACCGGCCGACCCACTTTGCCCGACAGCGCCGAGCCAAACCAGTCAACGAATAAATCTTCGGCGCGTCGCATCACCTCGGGTGGGATGTCGTCATATTGCAAGTCCGCAGCAAAATGCGCCAGCTGCGCGCTGGGCGTGACGTTGGTTTTCATTGGGGATTACTCCAGAAAATCAGGCTGCTCTTTAAGAATACGTGCATACAGCGGTTGAAACTGAAACCAACCTGCATACGGCGAGCCGACGATGTCATAGCTCTGTTGTGCAGAGGCAGGCGAGATAGTCTTCAATGGTTTGCCGTGTGATGCAGCTTCAGCCAGCAACTGCACTTGGCAGCTACGCTCAAAACAGATGTACCACCACGCCGCCGCATCAACCGTTTGCCCCACCGTCAAAATGCCATGGTTCTGCAAAATCGCTGCTTTGTTATCGCCCAGTGCGCGTGCAATACGTACGCCCTCGTCAAGCTCAACGGCCACGCCACCGAAGTCGTCATATACAGTGTGATCGTTATAAAACGCACAGACATCTTGCGTGCTGCAATCGAGAGTACGCCCGAGTGTCGACCAAGCACGCCCATATGGCGAGTGCGTATGTGCTGCGGCATTTACATCGGGCCGCATTGTGTGCACCGCCGAGTGAATCGCAAACGCTGCGCAATTCACCGGATAATCGCCCTCGACCACGTTGCCGTGGTGATCGACCCGTAACAGATTGGATACTTTGATCTGACTGAAATGAACACCATACGGGTTCACCCAAAACGTATCGGTAAATTCAGGGTCACGCGCGGTGATGTGGCCCGCCACCCCTTCATCAAATCCGAATTTTGAAAACAATCTAAACGCACCCGCCAGCCGCTGTTTGCGATGCAAACGTTCTTCTTCGATGGTGTCAAACTTGGGTATGGTCGGCAGCGGACGCGATGCGCCATCGCTTAATAAATGCTGGTTCAGCTGAATGGCAGACAACTCAGCGTGGTCGTTCATGGTCTCCCCCTCGCACTGCGGCGATATTATTGAATAGATAATAAATGCTTATCTATGCGCACACGTGATGCTACCCCGACAGTGGGGTCGACGGAAAGGCGAATCGACACGTATTCCCTGCGAAAGCAAGGGGTTTTTTAGGCCAAAACCATCGATGCTTCCAGCATATGCCGATAATCATCAGCACTGGCGATGCGCGGGTTGGTTTTATGGGAATGATCGGCCAGTGCACCATGAATGATGTAATCGAAATTCGCACTGCTGATCCCCATCGCCGCCAGTCCGGAAGGCAAGCCGAGTTGCTGGTTTCGCTGAGTGATCGCTTGTGCAATCGCCTCCGCAGCCGAGGTAGCGTCTGATTGTGCCGGCAAGCCCATCGCCTGCGCCATGCGCTCCATGCGGCGTTCGCGAATAATCGACTCCGCTTGCGCATTAAATCGAACCACCGCCGGTAGATAAATCGCGTTCAAGGTGCCGTGGTGCAGTGTATGGTCGACCGCACCGGTAGCATGGCTTAGCGAATGCACGCAACCGAGGCCTTTTTGAAATGCCATCGCGCCCTGCATCGAGGCGCTCATCATTTGCAGCCTCGCCTCCGGATTGCTGCCCTCTCGAGTCGCCAACTCAATACGCGACCACGCGCGCGCCAAGCCATCCAGACCAATACCATCGGCCGGTGGGTTAAACGCCGCCGACATGAAAGTCTCCATACAGTGCGCGATCGCATCCATGCCGGTCGCCGCTGTCAGCAAGGGCGGCAAACCCAGTGTCAGGTCGGGGTCGAGCAAGGCCGCCTTCGGCACTAAATTCCAGGAATGAAAGCCGAGTTTGCGCCCATCATCGACAATCACGATCGCACCACGTGCGACCTCGCTGCCGGTGCCCGCCGTGGTTGGAATCGCGATCAGCGGCAGCACACGCTCGCTGATACGCGGCGAGCCGCCCTCAATGGTGGCGTAATGCGTCATGGGACCCTCGTGGGTCGCAACAATCGCGACACCTTTAGCGCAATCCATCGACGAACCACCACCAAACGCAATCAAACCATCGCAACCGTGTTGCTTGACCAATGCCGCCGCTTCACGCACCGACGCCTCGGTCGGGTTGGCTGGCGTGCCATCGTAGACCGTTACCGATTCAAGACCGGCGTGCTCCAGCGTCGCCATGAGTTTGTCCAGCAAGCCAACAGCGCGAATACCCTTATCGGTCACAACCAGCGGCCGGCGTATGCCTACCCGAGCGCATTCGGGTGGCAGTTGAAAGATCGCACCGGATTCAACGGTGACGTGAGTGAGATAGAAGATTTGGGGCATAAGTAAAAGACCAGGCGAGTATTAAAAACTTATAATTAAATACACAAAATAGGTGCAACGGAGCGAATTGCCTCGTCAAGTCTATGATGCGTTTGAAACGGCGGGTTACAGCCCCTTAATTATACGGAGGGTGTCCGGGTAGACCGCGATAAATCTCGGTTCAAAGTAACTCTCAAAGCGGCCACTCGCCATACAAACACTTCAGGAGCACCTCATGTCTACCGTAAAACTGATTCAGTACGCCGACGCGAAACCGCAAGCGCAAGCAGTATTCGACGATATTCACCGAACGCGCAATGTGAATGATGTAAATAATTTTTGGAAAGCGCTCGCCAATTCACCGCCCCTGCTGCAGCACATCTGGGAGCGCGCCAAAGACGTCATGCAGCCGGGTGCTTTGGATGCCCTGACCAAAGAGCTTGTTTACATTGCTGTGTCTACGGCAAATAGCTGTGAGTACTGCATTCACTCACATACCGCTGCCGCACGCGCCAAGGGAATGACCGATGAACAATTTGCAGAGCTCCAGGCTGTGATCGCACTGGCTAGCACGACCAATGCGTTGGCGACCAGCATGCAGGTACCGGTGGATGACAGCTTCAATATAAAAACCTGAGTCGGTAAAAAACCATGAATGAATCTGTGCAAACCACGGGCAACACCTGGCTAAATGAGATCGCCGATGACGGTGCCTTTGTGCGGGCGACTACCAGCTTTCGTGCCAGTATTTCGCGCGAGCCGGGGCATCGTCACACGGCAGAGGCTGGACGCTATCACCTGTATGTGTCACTCGCCTGCCCATGGGCACATCGAACCTTGATGGTGCGTGCGCTCAAGGGCTTGCACGATGTGATCAGCGTAGATGTGGTCCACCCCTACCTCACTGATAAAGGCTGGTCATTTGATACCGACTTCGTCGCGGCCACCGGAGACCGCGTATGTAGCCACAGCTTTTTACAACAAATTTATCGCGCAGCCTCGCCTGACTACGCTGGTGTCATTACGGTGCCAGTGTTGTTTGATAAAAAGCTTGCCATGATCGTTAACAATGAGTCATCTGAAATTATTCGTATCTTGAATACTGAGTTTAATGACTTTGCGTTGAACCCAGCGCTTGATCTCTACCCACAAAACCTGCGCAGCCAGATCGACGAGTTAAACGTCTGGATTTACCCGAGTATTAACAACGGCGTCTACCGTTCCGGGTTTGCTCAGAGCCAGCAAGCACATGATGATGCTGCTGATGAGTTATTCGATGCATTAGATCGTGTGGAGGATATTCTTCAACGCCAGCAATATCTCTGTGGAGATACGCTAACTGAAGCTGATGTACGCCTGTTCCCGACGTTGATTCGGTTTGACGCGGTGTACCACACTCACTTTAAATGCAATCGAAAATTGATTGCGCAGTACCCCGCCATGCATCAGTACATGGCCCGCATCTATCGCCTGCCGGGCATCGCTGACACCATCGATATGGAGCAGATACGGTTCCATTATTACTTCTCTCACCGGCACATCAACCCGACCGGGATCGTGCCGAAGGGGCCTGACATCCTAGGCGCACTTTAGAACGTATCTCAATAGGACGCTTGCGGCGTTGTCCGCATCATGCCGCGATACCAATAATTACGTCAGATGCCTCAATCACGGCCACCAAAGCCTGTTGCGGCTTCAAGCCAAGACGCGCTGCTTCGTCATTTTGAATTGTGCACACCAACTGCTGCCCATCTTCAAGCATCATAATCACCTCGGTTCGGCTCGCGCCCGCGTTGATTCGATGGACCGTCACCGTAAAGCCATTACGAGCCGTACCAGCGGGATGTTCATTTGGAAGACGCAACGCAATTGATGATGCTTTAATCAGCGCAAAAACCTTGGCGCCAATTTCCAGCTTCAGATCGCGCGCGCTTTCGTGGGTAATACTTGAGGTGAGCTGGAGTGTTTCATTCACCCGCAGTATTACCTCATCATTCACAGGCCCCTGCAACATCGACACGATGATCCCGGCGAATTGATTACGCGCGCTGGTTTTCATGGCGATCTCAGTTTGCGCGGCATAATTTGAATCGATGCTATTGGCGAGCTTATTGAGCCGGCTGATGAATCGAGTGTGCTCTGCTTGAATCAGCAGGAAATTTTCCAGCAACTGTTTGCCTCGTGGCGTGAGCCGCGTCTTGCCGCCACCCTTACCCCCCGCTTGTCGCTCTAACAGACTACTGCCGGTGAGTTGCGTCATTTGATCAATGGCGTCCCACGCGCCCTTATAACTGTAGCCAGCGATTTTTGCTGACTTGGTCAGATTCTCTGTGAGGCTGATTTGCCGCAGCAGCTCGATGCGCTTGCTGTTCGCCAGCAAAGTCTCACCAAAACGCAATGTCAATTCGGCATCTAGCTGGTAATGGTTTGCACTCATCGGCTCAGAAATTAACAAAATATGTCTAGGTATACCTTGATGGGCTCCGTACACACGGGTTCATCATATAAAAACGCAAGCCATTGCAAATATAAAGCTTTTTAGAAATAGAAGAAAAATTGGTTGACAGACCAAAATTGATCAACGATATTCCGTCAGAATATTTGAAAGTAATTTTCAATTCGAATACGGATCATTTAATTAATCTTTTAATATGAAATTTCAAGAATTTCCCCGAAAAATCGCAATATACCTCGCCACACCAAGCCTATTAGCGTTAAGTAGCTTGGTGTATGCTGGTGACGATGTCAAAGTCTTGCTTGAGATCCTGCTTGAGAAAGGTGTCATCACACAAGCGGAGTTCGACCAAAAACTAAAAGCCGCTCAAGAGAAAGAGGAAATACGCGCCTTCAACGAAGCGCAAGATATTCGCCGCGCCAACCGCGAAATCGACAAGCGCGTCGAGGACGAGCGCAAATTCAAAACGCAAATCTACGGACAAGTATCCGCTGGCTATTACCAGGCGTCGAATATGACGTCGAATAACCTGAGTTCCAACGGCATGAGCGACCAACCCACAGGAAATAACCGGGTGGGCTTGAAAGTCTCGCGTGAACTGAACTCGGACAACACCGTGATGGTTACGCTGGAATCAAACTTCTCGGCGCGCACTGGTGCGATTGGTAGAGACTCGGCGGGGTATGGCACGGCAAATAGCAACACCCCAGGTGCGACTTTATTTGATCGAGAGGCTAATGTGCGCTGGATCTCGAAAGAGTACGGCACCTTCATTCTTGGCCGTGGCCCGAATCTGCAGAATGATTTATCGAGCGCATTCGACGCTCGCCAAAACTGGAACTTCGGTGGCCTCAAGCCCATCGGTCGCTATGTGGGGTCGCACGGCGCCAATGGTATCAACCGTGCAGACAAACTATTCCGCTACATTTCACCCGCTTGGAATGGGTTCAACCTAGACACCGGGGTCTCGTTCGGTGGTGTCGCCGGGAACGAAGAAAGAGGTACCAATTTCTATATTGGCGGCCGCTACAAGAACGGCAATTTTGAAGCCGGCTACAACCATGCAGAGGTCCGCCTGGGCGGCACGAGCTCAAGCAGCACGTCCACCAGCCAACAGAATGTAAACAACCGAGTGGATTTTTTCGCTGCCAAGTACACGCTGGATCAGATCACCGTCAATGCGGGCTACATCATGACGCGCAACCCGGATGAACCGAATGCATTTTTTAACCGCAACGTTACCGGTGGCAAGGTGAATGCAAACACCTGGTTTACGGGCGCCGTATACCGATTTACTCCGCAACTGAGTTGGAATTTTGGCTATTACTCGGTCGATGATCGAAACAATCAAATCTCATCAGGCAGCAACCAGAATCTGAATAATGACGTGCAGATGTTCGCGACTGGCCTGACCTACTCACCGTTCAAGGAATGGGATTTCTTCGTTGACTATGCCACAGCCAAACGGCATACGGGCGCGACCGGAGCGTTCACTATCTACGATAAGTGGGGGCCAGACACTGGCATTCCCTGCGCTTCCAGCACAGGCGCAGGTTGCTCTGAGAGCAAATCAAACCAGACAGGCGTATCGGTCGGTGCGCAGCACAAATTCTGATTCGTGTATTCGTACACGAAAGCTTAATTTTTTAGTGAATTTCAATAGGACTATCCTCGATGAAAATCGATGTGTATAAATCACCCCGCATCAACGCGTTGATGACCTTCTTCAGCGCCATATTGATCTCTGCATCGATACAGGCAGCCGAGGTCAAAGTGGCTGTGGCTGGAAACTTTGCCCAGCCGATGAAAGATATCGCTGCCGAATTCGAGAAAGACACCGGCCACAAAATCAACCTCACTCAAGGCGCAACCGGCAAGTTTTATGCACAAATCACCAATGGCGCGCCGTTTGAAGTTTTTTTATCTGCGGATGACGAAACGCCTACCAAGCTGGTGAAAGAAGGCAAGGCAGTCGCAGGTACGCAATTCACCTACGCCATTGGCCGCTTGGTGCTGTGGTCGCCCGATGAGAGGTTAGTTGATCAAGGCGGCGGCGTATTAAAGGCAGATAAATTCAAATTCCTCTCGATTGCCAATGCCAAAGTCGCACCTTACGGCCGTGCGGCGGTACAGACCATGCAGAAGCTCGGTGTGCTGACCGCCATTGAACCACGGGTCGTTCAAGGCGAGAGCATCACTCAAACGCATCAATTCGTCACCACCGGAAACGCACAGCTTGGTTTTGTCGCGCTATCTCAGGTGTGGGATAGTGGCAAAATAAAATCTGGCTCAGCGTGGATCGTGCCGGAAGATATGCATGAACAACTGAAGCAAGACATCGTATTGCTGAATCCAGGGAAGGACTCAAAAGCCGCATTGGCGTTAGTGGAGTATCTGAAGTCAGATAAAGCGAAGAAGATTATTGATCGGTATGGTTACAAGCTTCAGTGAACTGAGCTAACCCTTGCTATGACCTGACGAATGATCAAGTCAAGCAGGCTTTGGATGTCTTGCTGCGAACCAGGCAAATCATCGTTGACCGCGCTGATCAAGTCATGCGCGCTTTAAGGATTTTTGAAACCGGTAAAGCGGACTTCGCGGACTGCTTGATCGAACGAACCGCTTCCTCAGCTGGCTGCGAACAAACTTTAACTTTTGATGTAAACGCTGCTAAGCACGCGGGAATGACGCTCATCGAATAATCCCCATTCCGGCCGTGAGCCACCCCCGGTTTTTGGGACGAGCCCTATCGTATCTAGTGAATGCCCTTCCCCCGATTTGACCGAGTTTGACCGAGGGATTCGAATCATTTCTGAAACCCAAGCGCCTAAGCCAGTTTTCCAGTTTGGTCCGCGACCCGTATCCGCATTTATATCCGCGCACTTAGAAAAGCCCCCCATTTGGTCTAGAATTGAATGAATTTTCAATGAAATACCATTCATGAAGGCCTCATCGCCCGGCACCAACCGAACCACCCCAAAAGCTGCCACGGCGCTCGCTGACCAGCTCGCGCCAGGGCGCGTGTATCGTCGCGAGGACCTCGCAAAAGTCGCCGGCGCGGTTGATCGGAAGCTGGGCGAACTGGTGAAGTCAGGCACCATCCAAAAACTGGCACCGGGGCTCTATTACCAGCCCAAGACCTCACGCTTCGGCAACTTGCCGCCCGACGACCATCAGCTGGTCGAGGCCTTCCTGCGGGATAAGCACTTCCTACTGTTCTCCCCTTCCGCTTACAACTCGGTGGGCGCGGGCACCACCCAGCTCTACAACTCAACGCTGGTCTATAACCACAAGCGACACGGCGTATTCAAGCTCGGCGATCGCGAGTTTAACTTCAAGGTAAAGCCACGCTTCCCCGCCAAATTATCGGTCGAGTTTTTGTTCGTCGATCTGCTTAACAACCTGAATGAACTCGCAGAAGATAAAGACGAAGTCCTCAGGCATGCCCGCAATCGCTTGCCGGAACTAAATTCCTCACGGCTGACAAACGCGGTACGCAGCTTTGGTTCTGTCACCACCCAAAAGCGTATCGAAGGTTGGCTCAATGCCTAAACTCCTTCACGAACTGCCTGACTTCAAACAACTGATCGCCGCTGCCTCGGACAAACTGAGTGTCGCACCCACCCTCGTCGAGAAAGATTACTTGATCATGCATTGTCTTTGGGGACAGCTACGCAGCGCCGGTATCAGGCTTCAATATCAGTCCACGCAACCCATCCTTGAAGGAGTGAAGGATGGCGTACTGCTGGAGCTGGGTTTTGATGACACGACACCCAACGTGCCTCTGACTATCAGCTCTTGGGCCTGGGAGGTTGCGAACAGTAGCGGCGTCAAATTTATAGATAATCGTGCAAAAGAAGTTCGATGCTACGCAGCGACGCATACCTTCGTCGAAAAACTACAAACAATTTCAACCAAATACCGGCGACTCGGTGAATCAAAAATTTTTCCGAGCAATTTCCTACGGCACTATTACGATGTTTGCTGCCTGCTCTCGATGGAAGAGGTGCAAGCTTTCATGAGGACGCCAGCGTACCAAGAGCGAAAAATTCAACGATTCCGCTCAGGAGATGAAATTAAGATCGCCCGGAATCCTGCCTTCGTCCTCGAAAATCCGAACGAGCGTGAATTGTTCTCACAAGAATTCAAAAAAACTAAAGCCTTGTACTATCAAGGACAGCCGGATTTCAAGCATATTCTTGGGAGAATTCAGGACTCTATTGAAATAATGTGAGCTCAAAAACCGCGGGATTCGAATCAGGTCTCAGAACCCTTCGTTCAAGCTAATTTTCTAATGCGGCCGGCCGTACTGGAGATTTGCCACGACTATACAAAAGAAGGCTAAGAGCCAAATTCTGGAGGCAGTACTTTGACAAAACGCCCGCTAACTTCAGCGGGCCATCAATCGTATCTAGTGAATGCCCATCCGCCGGTTATTGGGAATGACCTGCGTTTAAAAACTGATCCAGATTGAGTGAGAATAATAGTATTTTTTATGATTCAAAAGGAG
>Ga0194133_10006514_pt1 | contig 14323 bp, 11 predicted proteins | sample TA2KigOf40mmetaG_FD_155448 | JGI IMG/M metagenome (GOLD analysis project Ga0194133, IMG submission 155448) | Freshwater microbial communities from Lake Tanganyika, Tanzania - TA2015055 Kigoma Offshore 40m | ecosystem: Environmental > Aquatic > Freshwater > Lake | place: Tanzania: Lake...
CGCCAATTGCCGCCGCAGCTCGGTGATATCCTCCATAAAGGAGTCGCTCTCGCCGAGGGTCACCAAGGGGGCGAAAAATCCCCCCGAAAGGATATCCATCGGGTCCGGGGTGGCGCGGACATACCGATCTCCCTCCTCGCAGGGATAAATCCCGCTGGCGCGGTGGTAGTGGGGATGAGCCTCATCCTGGAAGACCAAGGTGATTTTTTTACCGCGGTTCCGTCCGTGAAAGTCTGGCTGCAAAAACACCAGCGTCCGCTCGGAAGGGTCGTCCATCACCCGGACCTTATCGTTGTATTTGCCCACGGAACCGTAGAAGCGGACCAGAGAGCGTTGCAGTTGGTTGGACTGAACTGATTTCAGCAAGGGCCAGGTTTGTTCCATGGATCCGCTCATGTCCGTGATGATGAGAATGTCGGTTTCCGCATCGATAGGTTGGGTTCGCACATAGACATCGATCAGGCCATCGGGATTATCCGGGGGCGGCGGCATCACCCGGAAACGGTCCAGCCCACGAAAATCAGGATCGGGCACATAGGTAAACCGTCCACCCCCATCGTCCTTGAGACGTCCATGGGAGGGATTTTCTACGACCACCGTGAGCTTTCCCGGATCCGAGGAGAGATCGATCGGGATTGATTCCCCATTGGTACTGACCAAAAAGCCACCCCCCCCCGGGTGGACCTTTGGCCGGAGGGGCGTCCCCTCGCCTTGCACCAAAAGCCCGCCGGAGGACTGGGGAAGAGGATCCGACCGCAAGGACGGTTTGGATTCCTCTTTTTGCACGGCCAGCGTCGCTGGGGCGGACGGACGGACTTCGCGGTTTTTCTTCGTGACCGGGACTTTTTCCTCCGACCACGTCTCCCGGACCACCCGATCCAAGTCCCCGTTTTTTTTGTAAAAGCGCGTTTCCCCCGTAAAGACGCCGTCCTCGTAGCGGGACTCCGTGCGAACCCCGCCCCCGGGATAAGTGCGGAAAACAACGCCGGTCAGTGGTTCCTGCGTGACCGGATCCAGGGCACGACTTTCACGGAAGGTCAGCTTTTCGGCCGGCACCCTAATTTCCGCCTGTCCGACCAACGGAAGGCAAAGACCAAGCCACAGAACCAGCCCGGTCCAGGCGGGAATTTTCAAGACCATCCGTGCCACGCCCCGAGGCGGACTTCTATTTGGAAACCTGGATATCCACCCGCCGATCCCGAGGCAGATCACGGACCGATGTGCCGTCGGCGGGAATGGTCCCCTCAAGGATCACGATGGTCTTACCGGAAAGCTGGGGCTCAAGCTGCCGTTGCACCGCCTTGCCCCTGCGGGAAGCCAGTTCCCGATTGGACTCCTCTTCGCCTTCGCGGCTGGCAAAGCCCATCAGGATAATTTGGGAAAAATCACCGTAGTTATCCTTGATGAGCCGGGCGTTTTCCTCAATTTTTGCAAGAGCCTCCTCATCCAACTCACTGCTTCCCTGCTCGAAAAAGATGGAGCCCACCATGGTGGCTTTTTGGACTCCGGGGGGCTTCACGGGAGGCGGCGGGGGGGCGGCCTTGACCGGTGGAGGCGGCGGGGGTGGCGCCACTGGTTCGGCGGCACGGTTGATGTCAAAATTAAGGTTATAGACCAGGACAATTTTTCCTTTGGCATTTTTTCCGAAAACCTTGTTGGCGCTGGTGCCGGGAATTTGTGGCGTCCCCTTGAGGAAATGGTCGCCGCCCAGCGAAAGGCCCATGGGAAGAAGTCCCTCCTCGAAAAGCTCCTGGACATTTTTGGTGCTGAATAACGGTTCGGAGCCCAGGTCCACCGGGGTGATTTCCTTGCCTACCTGTCCGTAAATCGTGGGCAAGGAGACTTCGGGAGGCTTCCCCGGACAGGCGACCAACAACAAGGCGATCCCCGCAAACAGCGCCAACCCCACCCCCCCGATCAGGAGAGGCACCAGCGCTTTGCTTCCCGAACTGGGAAGTTCCGTCAGGGGCTGTTTGCAGTCCTGGCAGATGAAAAGTTCGTTTTCCGGGATCTCCTGGATCTCGCCCAGCTCCGCCTTGACGCATTCGCCTCCCTCAAAGTTGCGGCACTTGCCTTTCTTCTTTCTGACCTTGGCGGGATCGATCTCCGAGCTCATGACTGCTGCTGCATCCTTCGTTTTTGTGCGGCCGCTTCCTGGGCCAATTTTGCACGGTAGTTAGCCAGCAGGCTTTTCCGGTAGGTCTCCACCCTTCCCTGAATTGCTTTTTTCTCCCGATCGTAACGCGCGAGCTCCTGTTTGTACTGCTTATCCAGTTGCTTCTCGATCCGATCATTCTCAATGGACTGGGCAATCATTCCTCCGATGATGCCAGCCAGCGCCCCCGCCGCCGCACCGTATCCCGCGTTTCCGCCCAAGGCCCCGGCCGCCGCTCCGAAGCCTGCGCCCATCGCACCTCCCCCCATCGCAGCAGTGGGCACACCGCTGCCCGCCCCAATGCCCTTGTGAATCGGTTTTTTGGGCGGATCCCCCAGCTGGCCCATGAGTTTTTGTTCCTCAAACTGCGCTTCCTCATTGATCTTACCGATTTCACCGCGCACTTCCTGAATTTTGGCTGCCTCGCGCGCCTGCAACTCCTCCATCTCATCCTCCGAAAGGGTATGTTCGTGGCCTTGCGCCTGCCCCAGGGACGCCACACCCATCACCAGAAACGGCATGAACAGGGCAACCCGGAGAAGGTGGCCAAAGGAACCCGCGAAGGGTAGGTGGGTAAGGCCGAACATCAGATTGAATTAGACTAATTGGGCGAAAAGACTTTTCCAAGTTCCCATTTAACTGCCCCCGGGATTCATTTCATGCCGCTCCAGCACAAAGGGGGCCCAGCTGATCGGGATCCAGCGTCCCCGGACTTTGCGGGCTTCCCCCACATTCCAGGTAAACGTGGCCGACTCCTTCGTGTCCTCCACCAGCCGCTTTTTGCCCCAGTCATAGGACTCGCCGGGCTTGAGGTTCGGAACCCGAACCACCTCCTTGAATAGCTCGGCTTCATCCGGCTTGAGTTTCCAGTCCGCCGGCACACTCGCGGGACTCGAGGGAACGGCATACACGGCTTTTTCCACCCGGGCGGTCACTTCGTATTCCAAGGCAAAAGTATCCGCATCCAGCTTTTTCATGGCGACCAACTTCAAGCTACGAATTCGGACGCTGGGCTTAACCTGCTTTTGCAGGGCCTGTTTAAGATCTCCATCGCTCGGTAATCCCCACCACTTCTGCCACCATTTCGGGGGGGCCATCTCCTCCGGCATGCCCTCGAAACGTTTGGATCCACGCACTTCCACCTCGTCTTTCGGGACGGATGCCGACTCCGGATCCTCTTTTTCCTTTTGCCAAGGCCAAGTCCAACCCTTGGCTTTTTCCTGGGGCGCGGTTTCGTCCTCCACCACCAACTCATCCACTTGTCCCCTCCACCATTGGTACGCGTACCACGCTCCCGCCCCTCCCAATCCCAAAAGCAAAAAAAAGACCACCGCAAGGGTGATGGCCACGGTGGCCCCGGTGCTCAGCCCGGCCTTACCTTGGGGTGGGGCCGGGCGCTTGCATTCGGGGCAAAAATCCCCCTGAAACCGTTTGCCTGAATCGGCAATCGTACAATCCCCGTAGTTGGTGCAACGGGCGTTTTTCATCTCACCCTCAGGGGAGGACCGGCCTCAGGACCTCAGCCGGCCAGAATTTCCAGGGCCCGTTTGGAAGCCGCGAGGAGCTCTTCGTTTTCCTTGCTGGAAGGTCCGAAGTTGGACTGCACCAATTTTTGCTCTTTTTGGACCGCGGCCACAAACTTGGCTTTCAGCCCTTCCCGGTCCAGTTTTTTGTCCGACATGAGCCGCTGGACTTCCCGACGGATCTTGATCATGGCCTCGGTGGCCAAGTCCTCCACGGATTCGAGCGCATCGGCCTTTAGATCCTGGGTGGCAATTTCCAGGCCCGTGTCCGAATCCCGGGTCACAAAACGCAGCTTGCGGCCTTTTTTGTCCGACAAATCCTCGACGATGACTTCGAGCCCCAGGCCCAGCAGCAGGTACGGCAGGGTCTGTCCCCCGATTTCTCGGGCAGTCGGCAGGTAAAGGTTGGGGAAAATCGCGTCTTTCGGATCCTCGCTGTGCAGCTCAAGGGTCGCCCTTCCGCTGGACTTCACCAAAGTCGCATATTCCTGGCGCAGCTTGCGGATGGAGGCGACGGTGCGCAGCGGGAAGCAGATGGCCATGTTGATGATGACAATCTCGTGGAGCCGATCGTCCCGCGTCACCACGCTGGGCTCCCCCATGGTCACCTTGCAGGCGCGCCGGAACTCTTCCGACATTTTCTGCAGGAAGGGGCTGGCGGACTTGGGCAGGATCACCACATAGGCGTCGATCCACGTCTCCTTGGAATCGGGGATCATGTTCAGGCCGGGGACATCCTTTTCCCGCTCGGCCTGGTCTGGCGCCAGGAAAACCGAGGCCTTGCCGGTGACATCGTGGACGAATTGCCGCAGGGCGGCCTCGTCGGAACCGAAATGCTTTTCAATCTTGTCGAGGACATTGACCCCGAAAAGCGGCTCCTGGGTGCGCATCTCCGTCACCGCCTTGGCATGGGAATCCTCCACGCTTTCCTTACAGGCCGCTTCCATCGCTTCGCGGATCTGCGCCTCGGTCAGAACCTGGGTGATCTTGGCAAAGGTGGGGTTTGCCCCCATCAAGCCGGTCAGGGCTGCCCGCAGGCGGGCGGTCTGAGCCTTCTGGGTATCTTTGTCGCTCTCCATCTGGCGGCAAACCTCCCGGACGTGCTGGGGATCGAAGAAGCGGACCAGTTGCTGGTTAAGGTCCAACTCCTTCTCGTCCTTACAACGCGACTCTTTTTGCTCGAGGAAATGCTTGGCCGCACTGTTGATCAGGCTGAGCGCCCGATCCACGCTGCCGCGAAGGACCTGAACTTGCTGGATCAAGTCCTTGAGGAGAACGGTGCTGAAACGCAGGGCCTCTTTCCTCGTCCTTGTCACATACAGGTTCTGCATGTTCAGGGAACGGGCATCGAACAGGCGGTCCCGTTTGCCGGTCATTTCCGCCAAGGGGCCGATTTTCACCCATTCAGCGTCCTGCTGTTTGATCCGGCCTTCGGTGACCTGAATTTCCTTTGCGAATTTGTCCACCCTGGCGGCGTGGGCGGTGTACCGCTCCTCCAGAGCCGAAATCAGCCCCTCCAAAACCCGGGAGATGTCGTACAGGCTTCCATACTTTCCGTTGGTGTTCCACTGGCTGTAGAGATCCTGTTCGATGGCCCGCAGAATTTCCCGGGCGTGATCCGCGCGGTCGCGGATCTTCCCCTCATAAAATTGCGGGGCCCCCATCTTCCGGAAACCCTCCCGGAAGCGTTTGTCGCACAGCTTGGTGAGCTCATCCAACCAGGCATTTTTCTGGTCCGCCTTATGGGCCCGGATGTCCGCCTTGAAGGTGGCCAGGATGGTGGCCCAATCGTTCTCGATCGGTTTCCACTCCTTGTTCTCCGCCTCCACCGGCAGAATGCCGACGGAAAGCGACAGGTGCTCGTCGGAAATCTTCCATTTCACCTGGTTGTCGGGCAAGCGGACGAACTCGCTGACGGAAATGTTGCGGGGCTCATCCAGGAAACCACGGCCATCCTCCCAGTTATTGAAGGCCAGTTGCAGGGAGGCCTGCCGGGCAAAGGCGTGCGTCAGGTAGTCACGGATCTCTTCCTCGGGGTAGGCAATCTGCTTGATGCCGAAGGTGAGGAAACGCCGGGAACGTTCCGGCAGTCCCCGCGGTCCCCGAGCGGAGTTGTTTCGGGAAGAGCGCATGTCATCCCCGTAGGAGGGAAGGCCGGTCTCATCCTCCTTGCCCTGGGCGACGACCTCGAAATTCTCCAACCGGTCCAGTTGCCATTTCTGCTCGCCGACTTTCTCGGCGGAATAGATTTTGTGATAGAGGAAGGTCGCCACCATCTCCGGAACCTTTTTGTCGACGTCGATCTTGTAACCGAGCCGGTTGGTATCGGTGAACAGGTAACAGCCGTTGAAGGCGTCTTGGATGTCCAACCGCCCGCCCTTCCCGGTCAGGTCGAAGGGTTTGTATTTTCCGGTGGCCAGACCGTTTAATTCCGTCAGCGCCGCATAACCGTTGGGCCAGTAATTGGGGCCACGCCAGTGGGGATGCGGGTTTTCTTCCGGGAGCAGCAGGTAAAGGAAAATCCGGTTCCGCTCCGAGTCGGGAAACTCCTTGCGGAGTTGGGTCACCACATCCACCACCGTGCCGCTGCCGGTTCCGCCGGCCAGCCCCGCGCAGATGTGGAAATACACCTTGTTTTGGTTCCCTTCGCTCACCTCGCTTTTTTTCTGGCGGGCAGCATTGAGAAACTCGTTCACCTTGGGAGCCAACAGGAAGCGGCCGAGGCGCCGCTTTTGGGCCGCAAAGAGTTGGGCTCCCTGCTGGGCCATCAAAATCGCTCGCCAATCGTCCTTGTTCCCGATCCACGGTTGAATTCCCGGCCAAGAGGCGGTGTTATCGAGAATCTCCTTCAGGTTCATGCCGGAAATGTGAAGCTGGTCCGAAAGCCCCAGTTGCACGCTCTTGCCCCCAATGACCTTCCACTCGGGATCGTCCTGGCGCATGTGCTCCGCACTGGAATCCATGTAGAAGTAGGTCACCCGGGGATGGTCGGGAATTTGCCCGCGGTGCATTTGATCCACCATCTTTCGAAGCGACCGGATAATTTTCCCTCCCGTACCCCCAAGTCCGATAATGATATTATTAGCCATAAAAGATTATCTTATTGATTAGTTGGCAATGGAGGCAACAGCAATTTACACGATTTTAAGTAACCACCTTGATGTCGCGGTAGGAGGAATAAGCAACCAAGCTGAAAGGAATCGCCTGAACGAGCAGAAACAGAACGATAAGCCCACCACGGGCATAGGGAATGATTTTGGGAATCTGCCGGTCTAGATCTTCACGGATCTTTTCCGTGCCAACGTCGGTAACGCGTTTACGACTCATGCGCTGACCCGGATGAGTCTCAAAATAGACAATCATGGATTCCGTCATGGCCGCCCGTGCTTCCGTTCCGCGTGCCCAAAGGATCAAGCTTAGCACAGGTCGCGTATCATAAAAATCTTTTAGAATCGTGTTGGCAAAAATTCGACTCACTGCCTTCATTCCATTGATTTCCTTGCCGTCGGGTCCAGCCCATCTAACCGTGATCATTCCGGGATCTTTCTGCGGAATCCCCAGCTTTTCGCATACCTTACGGCTCTGATCCTCAGCCTCCGACCAGAGTCTTTGGTTGCTCTCCATTTCCTTTTTCCATTCGCTGACGGAGAACTCCACGAAAGGCTGTAAGTAGGGAATGCTAAAGAAAATCAGGGTGGTAAAAAAAGTGATCACCGCGGAGAAAAAACAAAGCAGGTGGTGCCAAAGATGAAGGTGGTACTGCTTATTCCAAAGATTAGAGAAAACGCTGCAAATCCACCACATCGCGGCCGAAAGCAGGAAGGCTCCGGCCAACACCAGTTGAAAATACCGCACATCCGCCTGCTGAAGCATCTCCACCAGGGCCACCAGCAGGTTGAGGGTGGAGCCGAGATCGGTATTCGCGAATTCGGAATAATTCATCGAAAGACTTCTCATCTGAACTCAGATTACAACTGCGGGCAAGGAGATAACCCGGAGCCGGAACCTATGCGTGAATTCCTGCGGCTAAGAATTTAGATCTTAAAAAAAGTAATTAACGGCTTTTGCCGCTTTTTTCCAGAATCATGCGAAATCCCATTCTCTCCGAAGACTCTCCGGGGGCCGCTTTGGCCCGTTTCCAAGGCTGTTGGGAAAAGTAGCCGCGCACGATTCGTTCTGACCCCCGCTCATTCTCGCACCACTCCACGGGATCGGAGGCCAATCCTTCCATCCCGGCAACGGGTCGGGGCGGCTCGTCCGCATTACCATAAAATTCGGCACTGCGATCACCCCGCTCAAAAGGGTTGGAGATTTTTAGTTCCTGCAGTCCCGCCGCCACGCTCCACTCGTCGTCGCGCGGTAGTCGATACCGGTCGCCGGAACCCAACAAGCCGGCACGCCGCTCCCGCAGAGTCAGCCACTCCGCAAACCTTTGGGCGTGCCAATAATTGACCCGACTGACGGGTCGTTCCCCCTGCCCCGGCATGGAAAGCTCCCGGATGCGTTGACTCTCTCTTTCCTCAGCCGGTTTAGCTCCCAAGGTCAGATCCCGGTGACGCTCTGACGCCAGATCATCCGGTCCTTGGGAGAGAAAAAGCCGGTAATCCGCGCCGGTGACCTCCCGGGTTCCCATGAAGATCAGCTTGGCACCCGGAACCCGAATCCAGACAAAACGCATTCCGAGGGAGTTGGTACGGACATCTACCTTGTTTTGGAGTTGCGTCAGATCGGGGGTGGTTTGGTTCAAAAACCAAAATCCCGCACCCACAGCCAAAAGTCCCAACCCCAAACCAGCGAGGACTCCCCGCCAAAGATCGCCGTCCCAACCGGACGGCTTAGCCCAGTCCAGCCAAGCGCTGCTCCTCATCCGTACAAATTCCTCATTTTCTCCATGAAACCGATGTTTTAAGTTTCCCGAACTCATGGCTTCCCGTCCATCCAAACCCGAATCCAAGACGGCAGGCCGACGAAGCCTTCCCCGCACCGAAATACGCTCCGCGCCTGCCTGGCAAAGGTGGCTCGCCTCGACCGGTTTGGTCGCGGCCAGCGTGTCCCTGGCGTTCTGGCTGTACTCTCGACCGGCGGGGAGGCTCACGGCCGGCGAATCTTTCGTGGACCAATGGGTGGGGCTGACCTGCCTAGGACCCTTTCAAGATACCCTGCCCGTGCTGCGGATCGGGCGGGAGGATCCACTGCGGGAAGACATCGCGGAACGGGCGGCCCACGAATGGCGCTGTATCGAGGCAATCCTCGCGGGGGGCGCCTCCGCGGTCGGCGTGATGGTGCCGGCCCGACCTTCCCGCCTCGATTGGGCTTTGTCGGAAAAATGGATGGCCGCCCGCCGCGCCCCTTCCCCCGGCCTCCACGCTGAGAAGGTGATTTTTTTTCCGGCTCAGGGAAGTTTTTTGCGTACCCTTCCCAAGATGCAAATCCAGGCGCCGGTGGCCTATCCCACCGCCCCAGACCGGCAGACCTTCATCGCCCAACTCCTCCAAGTCGCCAAAATCCGAACTCTCCGGGAGTGGGTCCCGGTCAAACTCGGCGCCAAACCCGAAGCTGCGGAAGACACGCTTGCCAACTTTTCCTTTCCCGCCACCCCCGCCGCCTCAGCCACCCTGCCCTCCTTTCGGGGCAAGATTGTCATGCTGGCCGCCAGCCGGGAGGTAACGGCTTGGCGCGAGTGGCAGGCTCTACAAGCAGTTTCCAGGGAAAAAGTCTCGCGGCCCCGCCCCTCCGGATCCACCGGACTTCTTTGTACCCTTGCGGGCTGGCTCCTTCCCCCCTGCCTGGTTTTTCTTCCCCGGCAGCGGCGCAGGCGCTGGCTGGGCTGGGCGATGACTCCATTCCTTCTCCTCTCCCTCTGGCTCGTTTTGATTTTCGCGGCCAAACTTTCCCCCCTCACGGCTCCGGCCCTCCTTTCCTGGCTGGCCGCCGGATCGTTGGCCTTCGTGCTGGCCATCGGCTCGGCCGGGCTCCACCGCTTGACTCCCTCGCCAGCCTGTCGGCTCGCCCGCGAACTTGTGCAGGGAACCCGGTGGATGCCAGTTCCCGTTTGCTGGCGGCGGCCCCTTTTCCGCCGTCCTCTGCCCCGCCTTTTGCCGGTCCAACGGAAGGCGGCGGAATTGTTGGCGGCTGGAATCCATGGCCGGACCCAGCTTCCAAGTTGGTTGGATCGGGTCTTGGCCCAAATGGATGCGGTTTCAGCGGTCCGGTTTTGGACGGAGCTGCGGCGATGAGCGAAGGCACCCGGCTGGTTCCCCGCAAAAAATCGGCAGCGCCATTAGCGCCCCCCCCGGTCTTGACCCCCCCGCCTTCTTTGTCGTCCCCGGAAAATGCCGCGGAAAACGGCACACCGGCGGATTCCGCCCCGGAGCCAAACGAGCCGGCACCCCCAAAGGCAACTTTGGAAGAGGTATGGTCCGGTTCGTTGCGGCCAAGCGACGCCCCCTTGGCGACCCGGGCTGGTTTGGGCAACAACCTGACCACCTTCCGGTGGTGTTATGTCTTGTTGATTGTGGCCACCGCCCTGTTTGCCTTTTTTGGCCACAATGTCGGCGAAGGCTGGCCTTTGGTCTGCGCCCGTTTCGGAGTGGTGCTGATTCTCACCTTTTGGGGCTTTCGCCTGCGCCCGGCCGAACGCCCGGAAGCGGGCTATCGTGTCCAGACCGCCGGCTATCTTGAGGCCCTAATCGGCATCGGCGCGGCCCTGGTTCCGCTCGCAATGGATTCCGGGGCGGAGTTTCGCCTCCAAAAAATCGCCCTCCCGATCGCGACCTCGCTCGGCACCAGCATTCTGGGCTGGTTGCTGGGCGGAGAGCTGGTCGGAACGGCTTCCCGTCGCAACGCCACGGGCGGAACCGGTTCCGGGCCGGCCGGGGAAATGGGGGAATTCACCCTCCGGCTGGCCGAGGCCCACGACCGCTATCTCGCCATGGTTGAAAAAATCACCGCTTCCCTGACGCAGGCCGGCCAAGCCCACCTGGAGTTGGTTCGCGCGGCCAATGAATCCGGCAAGGAGGGCGCCCGCTTGGCCACGGACACGGCCGCCCGCATCCGGGCGGTCCAGCAGGCCCTTGGGGAAAGTTTACAGACACTCGAAAAAGGCACTTCCGGCGGTCTGGTGGCTTCGGCCGAAGACTTACGCAAATCCCTCGCGGAGGCCGCCACCGGCCTGAAAGAAGGATTGCAGACCTCCCGGGAATCGACCCGCGAATTCACCGAATTTCTGCGGCAGGCCAAACTCCTGGTGCAGGGGTTGGAGGAGATGATGAAATACCTCGCCGCCATGCGGCACAAGCCATGAGGGGGATGGATCTGAAGTACGCGGAGATTTTCGCCATCCTCTGTGGCGTGCTTTTACTGGCCTGGGCTGCCGCCGAACAAAATCTGCATTCCGCCGCCCCCGTTACGGAATTTTTGCAGGAGAAAATTGCCGCCCTGGAAGGGGACCTGAAGAACGCCCGTGCAGACCTGAAAAACGCGCAATTCAAATTAACCCATTCCGAGTCCCGGGAAATGGAAATGAGGAAAAAGCTGGAGGACATGCAGATCCCCGTGCCGGGGCCGCCCCCTCAAAAACCTCAGGACGACTCCCTGATTTTCACCCTGTCAGAAAACGAAAAGGACTTCAGGTTTTCCACCGGTTCCGCCGAAATCCGTGCCGCTTTCCAGGAGGGCTTGATCACCCGGGTCTTTTCAAAGATCAGGGAAAAAAGCGAGGCCTACGGTTGTGATGTGTTGATGATTATCGGACACACGGACGAAAGCCAGTTTCCAGCGGCCAGGGCCTCCAATCTCGATGACTCTCTCACTGCCGTGAACGCCACCGGGAACCTTGACCAACTTGCCCCCGGTAGCAACACGGATCTTGGCATGGTCCGAGCCCTTGCCGTGGCTATTTTTATGCGTCAGCACGCCGATCAATATCCTGAAGTTAAATATTTTCTGCCCTACAGTGCGGGCCAGCTGATCATGCCCGATCGTTCCCTTAGCAGCAGCCTGCTCGGACCCAATCTTCCGGGGATACCGGATGACTCGCGCCGCCGGATCGAACTGCAGCTGACCAAATCCTCCTTTTGGAAGGCGGAGACACCGCACCCCTGATCCCCGAAACGGAGCCATGAGAAGCCATCTCGTTCTGGCCTTGGGCGTTGCGGGAAATAAGGTGCTGCAGGCCCTTGGGCAAATTCCCGGCAGGCAACAGGCCTATACGGAACGGTGTTTTCCCATGGCCTCCTTTCTCATTTTGGAGGGACACGCGCGGGGCGACGAGGAGCTGGAAATGACCTTTGGCCGGGCCTCTTTTTTGGAAACCGATGCGAAAGTCTGTGAGGCAGTGGCGCAGGATCCGGCCCCCTTCCCGCAGTTTGCCGGTTGGCTGGCCCCAGCAACCCTGCTGCGCCAGACCACCGAAAACCCGCGTTGGTTTGAGGCTGGAATTCCCCACCGCCATCTTGGGCGCCTGGCCCTGGGCGTCAAAAAGTCGGACCACGAGATTCGGGTTCGCGGCACCATCCCGGGGTTGCGGGAACGGCAAAGGCAAATGGAGGCCCATCTCATTGCCGGATTGGGCGGGGGTTTTGAATCCGGGGCTCTTCTGGATGCCGTCCGCATGGTGGAAAGTGCCGCGCCGGGCCAGTTCAGCCGCATTTCCCTACATCTCCTCACCAGCCAACCGGATCTTCTTCCAGGGGAGGAAGTTGCCCGCTGGCCGGCGGCGGCCTTTGCCACCCTGCAGGAACTGGAGTACGCCGGTCCCAAGCTTCCCCCGCTGCTGGTCTTGGCCTACGGCCAACCAGGAGAATCCGGGTTGCGCTCGGCCGCGGCCGATTGTGCCCAGTGGCTGGAACGCGCTCTGACCAACGCCCGGGATTTTGCGGCCTGGACAGACAGTCTTGGCGGACGGGAAGGGCGTCGTCTGAGCTGTGCGCGGGTCTGGGTTGGTCACGCCGGAAAAAAGGAGGCGGATATCCGCCGGGTGGAGAGCCAGATTCTGGTCCAACAAAGCGCCTTGTTGTTATCCCGGGACCAAGGGGGCGTACCCGGACTCCCGGAGCCCGTGTTCCCGCCTCTGCCGGAGATGGCGGGACTCCTGTTTCCGGATTTGCCGGCGCTGGGCAAATATCCCGATCCGTGGGTGGAATGGCGGCGGCAGTCGCTGGGTGCCAACCGCCTGATCCAACGTTGTTTTGTGCCGGAGGCCTGGGCGACCGTGCAGCGCAAATTCCTCGAGGATCATTATGAAACCGGTTTCCGGGGAGCAGGGGTGGCCGGATGGTTTGCCAAAGTCGCCCAGCATGCCCAGGAACTTTGCGAGCGGCTCCTGCCCCCGTATGAGGAAATGATTGGAAAACAACTTCGGTCCGGCCGCTCCCTTGGGGGCATGGCGGAGATTCTCCGGCAACACGCCACCGCCCTCCGCGAAAAGGCGGCGGCGCTGCGTCCGACCGCTTCCTCGGCCACCGATGCCCCTAATAAGTCTGCCCCGATCCCCAACGGGTTGGCGGGATTTGTCTTCGGCCTACGGGAGCGGGCAGCGGAAAAAAAGGCCCTGCAACTGGCCTCCCAGTACCATCAAAGGACCCGGGAAGCGGGGGCCCCAGTGCTGGCCGCGGTTTTGCACAACCTTTGCCACCGGTTGGAAGGCATGGCCAAAATGCTCGAAGCCCGCGCGGAAAGTTTTACCGCCGTGGCCATCCTGGCTGGCCGCTCAGCGGAGCTGATTGCGATCAAAAGCGGTTTGACCGGAGAATGCGGCCAGCTTCCCCCCACCGAGTCCCTCCGCCAATGGACCCCCGAGCTCGCCCGCGGATTTTGGGACTCCGCCCCGCCCCCCTCCAAAATCTCCCGAGGGGGGGTGCTGGAAACCTTGGGGCGTGAGGATTTCTTGGACTTGGCCCGTGCCCATGCCCGGGATCAGGGAGCCCGACCGGCCCGGCCCCTGACCTCGGAAACCATCGATGCGGCCGAGTTGGAACAACTTCTTCAACCCCTGCCACCCGCCCGACTTTTTGCGGAACTGGCGGAGGATCCGGCCGGGGAAGCGCTGCTGCGCCGACCCCCGTCCGAACTTCAGGTCACCTTGGCCTCACCTCCCCCGGGTTACGACGCGGGAACCCTGCTGGCCGTGAAATCCGTGGAAAACCTGCCGGAGCTGGATGCCGACCGCCGGCTCCACACGGCTTACCAGAAGGCGGTGCGGGATCCTGCCCAACGTATCCTTTTGCACACTGAACCGGAGTTCACCCGTGGTGATGCTCTGTCGTAATTTCACCAAGCCTTGTCCGGCCGCCGCTGGACTGCGCGTGCTTGAATCCACCTCCTTGGACGCCCGTTGCCCTTCCTGCGGCTCTGCCCTGATTCAAGTGCCTGCCCCCCCCAAACCTTGGCCGGGGCTGGGACGGTTTTTGTTTTGGCTGGTGATTTCTTTTGCAGTCGTGAGTCTGGTAGTCGGCCCCCTGCTTTATTTTTCGGGGTTTATGGAGATTCGAAAACGGGTGATTTTAAAGGAGAGAATCCAGGCCGGGGGATAGACAGTAAGCGTTCAAGAAAAGTTCCACCAAACATAAAGGTACGCGACGACCTGCCAGCATTTCCACGTCATCAACACCTCCCCTTCTTGCTGCTGGAGTCTTAAAAAGGGAAA
>Ga0194133_10006515_pt1 | contig 14319 bp, 15 predicted proteins | sample TA2KigOf40mmetaG_FD_155448 | JGI IMG/M metagenome (GOLD analysis project Ga0194133, IMG submission 155448) | Freshwater microbial communities from Lake Tanganyika, Tanzania - TA2015055 Kigoma Offshore 40m | ecosystem: Environmental > Aquatic > Freshwater > Lake | place: Tanzania: Lake...
TGTAATTTAAAAAGAAGGCGAAGAAGTGATGAAAAGTTCTTATTTACAAAACAGTTAAAAATTGTGAAAACTGAGTTAAAAAATTCGTAAAAATTTAGGATGTTTTTTATTTTTAACATTTTTTACAAATATATATATATATAATGAGTTCTTCAAGACCAAAACGTCAAGCAGTGACTAATACCGAAGCACGTGCAAAGGCAGAACGTGATGCTGAAACAGCACGTGAGACTGAATTATATGATAGATTTAAAGAAACTAGAAGACAAAAATTGGATTCAGATATTACCAGAAAACAACATAAAGAAGTTATTAAATCAATTCCCAGCTTAACTGATGCTGATTTAGGACCTGATAGTTCTTTACGTAACCAAACACCTTTTATAGCGTCACTTTATTTGATGGCACCGCCACAGGGTGAGAAACAACATTATAAGAATGGTATGAGAATTTTTCACAATGATATTCCTATGGCATTTCTTAAATCTGGTAAAAATATACATATAAATCAAAAGTATTATGATCCTGTGAGAAAGGAGGAAGTAACAGCTTTAGATATAATTATAGATTTACTTAATAGAAATCCAGGTCATCCAGCATTAGAAGAATTATTTCATAAAATAATGGAAGAAGGTGGAAAAAGAGCGAACCCATCAAGTGGAGGTAGTGCTATGTCATCAAGAGCAACTAGTGCTAAGTCATCAAGAGCCACAGGAAGGGGATTTAAAAAATCAAGAAAAATGAGAAAGTCAAGAAGACACCGTAAATCTCGTAGACATTAAATCTAAAATATATTTGTCCACTTTTTTAAAGGTGGATATAAGTTCATTAATAATATTTAATAGCTATTTTAATATTATTAATACTATGGATAATAGTTGGAAATGGACTGACGGTCAACCATATGAAAGGTCGCGACGTATGAAACATCAAATACAAATGGAGAATGAAGAATTTAGTAAAAATATGGAAAAAACTGCTTACACTTCATCATTAAACCACGACGAAAATACTTGGGAAATATTAAATCAGTCTCTCTCTGGTTCAGGTTTTAAAGTATCTAATAAGAGAGAAGAATTAGGCGATAAGTTAGCAAACAGAGAAATGGTCCAGCAAATTGGATTTAATCCATTTTTAGGCCAAACAAATTATGCTGATGATATTGCGATAAGAGACCAATTTTTAAAACCAGTTAATACTACACAGGGTGAAAAAAGTATTAATTTAAGCTAATTATTTAAGCTAATGATCTATTACACATGGTATATAATAGTCTATTCATGAAGTAAGCAATAAATATATTAAATAGAATTAATAATCCATTTGAAATAATCCTAAAATTCAATCTACCGTAATTTCTGAATACGAACATAAGTTCAGTAATTAAAGCAATTACTAAAGCTACAAAAAATATAACCGAAATTATTAAAAAATAATTACAAGCACTTTTGTCCAAGGGACCGAAATAATTAGCCATAAAACTATTCATTTATTATATATTTAGTTTTTTTATAAATTTTTTATAAATTTTTTTATTTATTTTTTAATTTTTAATGTAAATAAAACTAATTTATTCATTAAACAACTTAAATAAGTTTTAAAATATTGTTAATAATGGCTACTATAAGTAATTATACAACGCAAAAAGAATTATTGCTAAATAATTTAATGGCATTTTATAAAACAAATGATAATTTAAGTAAAATGCTTAAAATTATTACTGGTGAGTCGACAGTGTCCTTACGAATTGTGGACTGGTTCGTAACAAATTATGCCAAGAAAAACTATACTTTATATGAAACAAATAATTCTGATGGCGAAAAAATCCGTTTTAAAGTTTACTTCAATTATAAGCTAATGCTAAAAGCTTACAGCAAAAAAAATTTTGACCCATTCTGTCGCTGGGATAGAATTAGTATTCCATATAAAGATGGAACATGTATTGAAACAACTATCGGTCAATTAAACTTTTTTAAATGGGCACTTGAAAATAAGGTAATAGATTATATTAATGAAAATTATGATGTGATTGAAAAGGATATGAATAGTCGTAATAGCACATCAAAAAGAAAAGAGACTATTACCGATAATAGTAAGACACGTAAAAAGAGGGAAGAATTATCAATTTCCGCTACAAAGAGCATTAAGAAAGAAGATGTTGAAATTGTTGTTAAGTTTCATTAAAATCGTTTTCAGTTTTACACCTTTGGACATTTTAGAATTTTCACGAAGTAACGAAAAATGCCGATTTTTATATAGTAAAAATTATATAAAAATATCCTAAATTAAATACAAGAACAACTCAAAAATATATTCCAATCAAATAAAAACTTTATTATGAAAAATAAGGTGGAAATAAAAATAAAAGTAAAAGAATATAAAAAACCAATTTATTATGCTACATTATAATCAGACAACAAAAAAGAATAAGCAAAAAGAGCATACTTAAATAAAAAGACAAAAAAGAAAAAAGCTAAAAAAAGCAAAAGAAGAAGAGGAAATATAAAAAAACATACTAGAAAACTCTTCTTCTAGATTTTCTATTATATTTATTTTTTTTATGGCGTTTTATAGTTTTTTTGCTTTTTTTCTTTTTACCGCCATATGCGTCTGATAAAGCAGCTCCCATTTCTTCAATATTAGGTTCATTTGGACCCCTTAACAAAGTATCGAATAATGATGTAAGAGACATATTTTGTGTTTGAATGACATCACATTGGTTATTATCACATTGAACGACAGGAAACGCTTCTGGGTTTTTAGATCTTTGATATTCCAATCCTTGTTCCGCATTTTCAAAGTATATAAAAACAGGCACATCATATTTAGGATGACATTCTTCTGTAAGCAATAATTTTCCTCCTGGTGGCAATAATATTTCATATTCATTATAATAATTTATATACTTAAACACAAGAGGTAACGCACGTGAACCTTTGGGTAAAAGAATACAAACAACATTGTAAAATACAGCATCAGGTAGTTTATTATGTTTACAACCACCTCCATGCCAATCACAATATTGATCGGATAATCTAAAAGATAATGTTGTTGATAAGAATCTATCAATATGTGGTTGTCTATCTATCATATTTAAGCTAAGGGTTTTTTTATAACATCTATAAACACCAATTGAGAACGGTAATCTTGGTGTTTTTTCAAAAATATCATTAAGTAAATTAATTGAGTCAATATTTGCTTCTCTCAAAGATGGTTCATTAAATCTTTCCGAGTGTTTTTGATATTCCATTATAACGTCAATTTCTTGTTTTGTTAAACTTTCATAGAACCTTGAATACACACCATTTTTATTTATTTGTGTTGCCATATAATTATCCATTTCAAAATTCATATTAGGATACAATTTTCTCGCTGTATCAAAAGAAGCCACTCTTTTTAAATTAGCATTTAAGTTTTGTATATGTTCAGATACACTTTTAGTTGATTCATAATTAGTAGTTTCATCAATTACTTCATCCGGTAAATTATTAATAGGATTGACCGGTTGTGGTTTTTTTCCACTTAAAAAACCATGAATCCCAGTTAAACTAGCTGCTGATTTTCTTATACTTTTTAACATTAATTTATATATAATTAATTAATATTAAAAAACTAACTAATATAAATTATTACATATTAGTATTATTTAAAAATATGTAATAATATTATTTATTAACAAATGGGTAATACACAATCTACATCAATAAAAATTAACTATGAAGATATACAATTTATTATTAAGAATCCAGAAAACCATCTACTTATAAATACATTATCCGGTTCAGAGCAATCGTGTTTAATTATAAATACGATAAATATTAATAACGAGGAAACAGCAATAAATAATTGCTTAAGAAGAGGTAATAAGGATATTAAAATTATTATCTACGGTAAGAATTCAAATGACGAAAATATTTATAACAAATATAACCAGTTAATTTATCTCGGTTTCCATAATGTGTTTATATATACAGGTGGACTTTTTGAATGGTTAATGCTGCAGGACATTTATGGTGAACAAGAATTTCCAACTACTAAGAAGGAACTCGATATCTTAAAATACAAACCAAATAAGGTATTTAATATACCTTTGTTAGAATATTAAATAAATTTCTTTTTCTTTAAGTAGTTAAATATATATTTATTTCTAACCTACTTAAAGCCGAAACACTACATCCTGAAGGGGTTTTCTTTAAATTCTTGGATTTTCATCAAAAAAAGTTTTCTACACATGAAGTGAAAAAATTTTATTTAAAAAATGAAAAGTATTTTAACTTTTGAAAAATGGACATTTTTTTTGTCCATTTTTCAAAAGCCAAAACACTTCTTACTGACGAAAAATTTTGTCTCGATGGTTGAAATTTATGGTTTTATTTTAAACGATAAATAAAAATTTTATTACGATAAATTTTAGTATTTTTTTGGAAAACAACTTAGGAACTTTTTTTTTAGGATATATATAGGAATGGTTCCTAACGATGAAAGTTCCAGAAGTTTTAAATGTGAAATATGTGACTATTCAACATCACGAAAAAGTTAATTTAATAGACATTTAACAACCGATAAACATCAAATCCTAACAAATCCTACATCAAAAAAGTTCCAGACTGTAAAATCTTACACTTGTGAATGTGGTAAAACATATAAGCACTCATCTACACTATATTCACATAAAAAATCGTGTAATTTTGAAAAAGAAGAAAATAAAAAACTTAGTGAACTTGATAAGGATGAACTAATAATAACTCTACTTAAACAGAATGCTGAGCTTATTAAAGGGCAGCAATATATGATGATTAAGTTAAGTGAAAATAATATTACAAACAGTCACAATACCAATAACTTCCATAATACCAACTCACATAACAAAGCATTTAACCTTAATTTCTTTTTAAACGAAACTTGTAAAAATGCTATGAATATTACTGATTTTGTTGACTCCATTAAACTTCAATTATCTGACCTTACAGACGTTGGTGAATTAGGTTATGTAGAAGGCATCTCAAAAATAATTGTAAAAAATCTAAATCAGTTGGACGAAACAGTTAGACCAATTCATTGTACTGATAAAAAAAGAGAAACTATGTACATAAAAGATGCTGATAAATGGGAAAAAGAAGATGAAAATAAAAGTAAGTTGAAAAGTTTCGTTAAAACCGTAGCAAATAAAAATATAAGATTATTGCCTCAATTTCGAGAGAAATATCCTGAGTATAAAAATTCATCATCAAAAGTATCAAATACTTATGATAAATTAGTAATTGAGGTTATGACAACTGACATTGATAAAGACGATAAAATTATAAAAAATATATCGAATGTTACAAGTATAAAGAAGGTTGTTTAATCTAAATAGCCAATCCTTGTAAAAATTTTTCAACAGCTACATTAGATAATTCGTCTGCGCGTTTATTTTTATTTCTTAAGACGTGTTCATATTTTATGCTATTAAAGTAACTCTCAAGTTCTTTTGCCTTTTGGTATAATTCAATCAAGTTATCTGACCTACATTTATATGTTTCGTTCATATGATTAATTACGAGTAAACTATCACCTTCTACTAATAAATTTTTAATACCCAATTCTTTTGCTTGTTGAAGTCCTAAAATTAGTCCAGCATATTCTGCGTGATTATTGGTAAACATTTCTCCTACAAAGAAAGAGTCGCTCCAAATTTCTTTTCCGTGATGATAAATTACTGCTCCTGCTCCCGCTAACCCTGGATTACCCTTACTACAACCATCAAAGTTCATTTTATGGTCATATTCTGGAAATATCTTCTTTTTAAATATACCAGTTTCAGTTTTTTTCATGAAACCATCAATTTTTGTCAGCATATTTAATTACAATAAATAATATAGAGTATTTGTTCTATATCATTTTCAATTTTATATAAAAATTATTATTTAAATATAATATATTTAAATATAATATATTTAAATAATATAAAGAATGTTACATTTGATTTTATTATTGTCATTGTTAGCAAAGTTGGTTTATTCTGATACAGAATGTCCTGCTATTTCTAATGTAGGAGATAGACGTGAAAATAAAAATAAATTACGCCTTGTTCAATATAATGTTGAATGGTTATTTATAGACTATTATAGCCCTATGAATTGTCCAGGAACAGGATGTACTTGGGTTAATCAAAGTGAAGCCCAAATACATATGGACCATGTAGCTAAAGTTGTCGATTATTTAAATCCTGACATCATAAATTTTTGTGAGGTTGAAGGCTGTGATGAGTTAAATATATTAAAAGATAAATTAGACGGAACATACAATTCATATCTTAAGAAAGGCACAGATTCAAGCACTGGACAAAATGTAGGTATTTTAACAAGAATTGACCCACATATTAATTTATATAGAACTGAAGTTAAATATAATTATCCTCTTCCTGAGTCAAAATGTGGATATTCTGGATCTGTTGGTTCGTCAGGTGTAAGTAAACATTATATTACTGAATTTAAGTTTGGTAATTATAATGTAGCAATAATAGGAGCTCATTTATTAGCAATTCCTACAGATCCTTTGAGATGTGCTGAGAGAGAAGCTCAAGCATCCGTTTTACAAAACGTAATTTTTGGTTATATAAATAAAGGATATGAAGTGATTACGATTGGAGATTTTAATGACTATGATGCTGAAATTCTTGATTTAAATAGTAATAAACCTACATCAAGAGTATTGGATATTTTGAAAGGATACCAAGGTGACTTAGCTGGACTTTATCAATTACATAGTGTTGCTGAAAATATTGAACAAAGTCAACGATTTAGCGATTGGTGGGACTCTGATAATAATTGTAAGACATCATCCCAAAAAGATTATTCGATGATAGACCATATTTTAGTAACGGATGGTATTAAGAAAAATATTGTTAACACGTTTATATATCACGGATACGACGAATATTGCGGAAAATATGATTCAGACCATTTTCCGGTTGTTATTGATTTGATTATTTAAATATAATAGCAAATTTGAACAACCAATTTATTATCTACCATTAATACTTGAAATGGCTTACCACAACCGTAAATTTTATTCTCTCCAACATAATAATCACATAACTCTTTTGAAGCGTGGGGGTTAATTTGTTTACCATTTTCCTTTAAAATTCCGTGACGAAATATTCCACAATTTAGTTTTTCCATAACAAAAGGTTCATTACAGTTTGGACATATTAGAACTGGCTCTTCAGATATATATAATTTATACAATATAATTTATACAATATAATTTATATTTTATTTAATATATTTTAATATATAATAAAATTAAAATATATAAGGCTTATGTCTATATTCAAAATTGATGACAAATCAAGTGATGAAGAAATAGAAGATTTTTATAACTTATATGTTGAATCATTTGAAAATTTATGCGTTTGGAATGGACAGAAAATAATTAATTTAGATGATTTCATAACCCCTTCAACTAACAAAAAAATATTTCAAGAAAGCTTAGAATCAACAACTATTGGTTTAGGTATTATAATTTATTATACACATAATGATGACGTAATAACATGTATAGCATTTATTGAAATTGATGAACCTTCTAAGTGCTATGTTAAGTTAAAATATTTATGTGGAAATCAATCAACGAGAGAAGAAAAAATAGACGGAAAATCACAAGGAATAAATATGTTAGATTTTATTTTTAGAGAATATAAAGAGTCCGTTATATTAATTGAGCCTGCTACATCTGGATTAATAACATATTATACAAGTTATAAGAGACCAATTTTTCCTTATAATAAGAATGGATTAAATGAAACATATAGACATCTGATTTATGGTAATTTAAGATTGTTGAGAGAAAATTGTTTCCCAAAAATATTTAAGTCGATTGGTATTATTGATAAATTATCAAAAGTTCTTCAGTTTACTTCAATTACTGAGTTATATGATAGAACAGATAATTTAACTGATTTAAAGGAAAAATTAATAATAAAATTAGATTTTCTTGTTAAAATGAAAAAAATGAGAGCTGATTATTATGAACAAATAATGAATGATATTATGTTGATTAAGTATTATGATATCCAGGATATATTAATGACTTCAGTAACATTCGGTAAAATAACTTCTCATTCTCCAAGAACATATATTGGTGGCATAAAGAAACTAAATAAATATAAGAAAACGAATAAGAAAACGAATAAGAAAAAAATTTATAAGAGAAGGAAAACAAATAAATCAAATTAATAATAAAATCAATTATAGTTAATTATATTATATTTAACTTAACACTTAATAAATTGTTGAATGTTTGAAATCCAATCATCTAGAATATTATTGTTCTCATAAATGTTATAATTCCCATTTAATACAAGATGATCTTTACAAACACACTCACTATTAGTTTTATCTAACATATTATCGTGATACTCGCTACAAGATCTTAGGTAATCAATTGGAATATTATCTTCACCTTCTCTATGTCTGGTTGCTATTCTTTTATGACAAGTTTCAGGGTCAGCTTTAACGTAAATAATTTTATGAACCGGAAATTCATCAGCAAAAGTTTCAAACCAATTTAAATAAATTTGATAGTTTACATGCTCGATTTTTTGAGAATCATACAACATCTTAGCAAAAACCATTTTGTCCGTGTAGAGACTTCTTTCTGTAATAATAATATATTTAGTTGGCTTAGATAGTTCCCAATTATGGTTGGCAGCATAAGATAGGAATTTATTATGTTTCATTTGGATCTCTTTAATTGTGTCATGTAATAATTTAAGTCTAGAAATATATGCCATCATTTGAAATGAAAATGAGTATTTTTCTTGATCTTTATAAAATTTTTCCAAAATTGTTACACCTTTTTCATCAGTAATTTTAGCCCATTCATCAACAGGTTCCCTTAAAAACACAATATTCGTATTTTTATTGAAATGCTTTTTTAAATTCGCAAGTAATGTAGACTTGCCTGATCCGATATTACCTTCAATAGAAACAATTTCAATTTGGTAGCTCATTCTTTTAGTTATATATGATTTATTATTTATATCTTTTTTAATTTCAATTTTATTAAATAAAAAAATTGATATTAAAAATTAATTTAAAGAAAAGAGCATATTTATAAGTAATTAACCGCCACAAGCAAAATGGATTTAAAACAACGCAAGCTTAACAAGTCTGAATGGGATTCGATTGAGATTTCTGTTTCGAAGACTGAAATTGATGTATTAAATATGATTACCGCAGGGTATCATGATGTTAATATTAGAATTAATAAAAGTAATTCTATCTTTATGTTTTTAAAGATAGAATTTTCAGAAAAAATGGAAGATTATGTGTATAATCAATATTTGAGACGAAGAGTAGATGTTATTGAAAAAATGTTGAAAGAATTATTTAGTGACTATAAATCTATGAAAATTGATATTAATATAAAACCGAGTTCAGCTGATAAAATTAGATTAGAAAGATTTGATGAAGATTCTATTAAGAGCAGTGATATTTATGAAAATGTTTTATTAACACATTTAGAAAAATTATTTGAAGCTAAAAAATTAATGGAGAAAAAAACGGATAAATCTCAAAATAGTTGTAAATTATTTCACTTTAACTATTATACTCTTTATAAACTTATTAGAAATAATATATTGCGACTTAATAGACATATTAAAAATTTAGTTAACTTTGTTTTGGATAAATTTGCTGATGATATTCAAAAGTCTATAATTATTGAAAATGCTGTTGATTTTATTGAGAAAAATGAGAATTTACTTAAATATGGTGATTTAGTTCTTTATGAACATCAGAAGGAAATATTTACAGCTATTAAAAGTCCGAACCCAAAACTAATTTTATATATGGCGCCGACCGGCACTGGAAAAACAATGACACCTATCGCTCTTTCTGAACAAAAGAGAGTAATATTTGTGTGTGCTGCTAGACACGTAGGCTTAGCACTAGCACGAGCTGCCATTTCAGTGGATAAAAAGGTCGCATTTGCGTTTGGTTGTTCAAGTGCCGACGATATTAGATTACACTATTTCGCAGCAAAGGAATACACAAAAAATAAACGCACTGGTGGAATTGGTAAGGTCGATAATAGCGTCGGAACAGAAGTTCAGATAATTATTTCAGATATTAGGTCATATTTGCCAGCTATGTATTATATGATGGCTTTCTTTAAAGAAAGTGATATTGTTACTTATTGGGATGAACCAACTATTACTATGGATTATGACACACACGAATTCCATAAAACTATTAAAAAGAATTGGAAGGAAAATTGTATTCCAACTGTTGTTTTATCGTCAGCTACATTGCCGAAAGAAAATGAATTAACAGAAACAATTCCTGATTTCTTAAATAAGTTTTCTGGAGCTGAAATTTGTAATATAGTTAGTCATGACTGTAAAAAATCAATCCCTATAATAAATAAAGATGGTTATGTAGTTTTGCCTCATTATTTAAGTAATAGTTACGATAAAATTGTGGAAATTTCGCAACACTGTAAAGATTACTTAACATTACTTAGGTATTTTGATTTAAAAGAAGTAGTCGAATTTATTTCATTTGTTAATAAAAATGATTATGCGAATAATAAGATGAAAATTGACAGACATTTTAATGAATTAGATGATATTAATATGAAAAATATTAAAATTTATTATATAGAAATGTTACGAAATATTAAGCCTGGAAACTGGTCAGTAGTCTACGGAAACTTTGAACAAAACAGAAGACCTAGAATTTTAGAGAATTCTTCAGTTGATACAAAAGGAACACGAATTCAAAAAAGTTACAGCTTAGGACCAGGAGTCTCGTTTAGCTCTTCACAAAATAATAAGTTAGATGGTACTCCTCTATCTAGGTTAGCTTCTGAGCAAGTATTAAGCAGTAAATTAAATGAACCTGTTTCTAAGGGAACTTCTGGTGTTTACGTAACAACTAAAGATGCTTATACGCTAACAGATGGCCCAACTATATTCATTTCAAATGAAATTGAGAAAATAGCCAAATTTTGTGTTCAACAAGCAAATATTCCTGCGATTGTTATGGAAGAAATATCAAAAAAGATTGAGTATAATAATGTAATTAATGAAAAAATTCACGAAATTGAAACTGAAATAGATTTAATAAAAGACGGAATTGAACAAAAAGCAAAAAATGCCGTTAATGGATTTCACGGAGGACAACGCGTAACGGGTAGAAGTAAGTCAAATAAAGATCCAAAAAAACTTAGCAAGGATTTACCTGAAGAAATTCAAAATAAAGGATCATTAAATAAAATGACTGAGGAAGTAAATAAATTACGTGCTATGATTAAGCGAGCATCTTTAAATGATACATTTATTCCAAATAAAAGAAATCATCTTGAAAAATGGGCACCGGACGCAAATGTACAAAACGCTTTTACGAGTTCAATTGATGAGCAAGTTGTATCTGATATTATGGCACTTAATGGTGTAGATAATTTATGGAAGGTTCTTTTGATGATGGGAATTGGTGTATTTATTAATCACGATAATATTACTTACACCGAAATTATGAAGAAGCTAACGGATGAACAAAAGCTATATATGATTATTGCTTCAAGTGATTATATTTATGGAACAAATTATCAGTTTTGCCACGGATTCCTAAGCAAAGATTTGGATTTAACACAAGAAAAGGTAATTCAAGCTATGGGTCGTATTGGAAGAAATAATATTCAACAAACTTATACTGTTAGATTTCGTGATGATACACAAATCGCAAAATTATTTACATCTGATACAGAAAAACCTGAAGTTAGAAATATGAATATATTATTTAATAGCACTCGAGTAAAATATGAAAATGGTGATTATATTGAAATTCCAGAAGAAGACGAAGACATTACTAATAATAATAATAATAATAATGAAGATATTATAGATAGTGAAGATATTATAAGTGATGAAGAAGATGAAGAAGATGAAGATGAAGAAAATAAAGAAGATTAAGAAGATAAAAATTAATTATATTGTATATAATGTAAATAATACAGTTATTTTTACAAAATAATAAAAAATTGAGATAAAATATTAAATAATTTTTTTTCATTATTTCTAAGTAAAATGAATAATAAACAGCAATTAATTTGCTATCAACAAATACATTGTAAAATACAATGGAAATACTCATCAACGTTAAAGGATGATTTTGAAGACATAAAGGTAAGTGATTTACAAAAAGAAATTGGTTATTGTTATGGTTCAACCCAATATATTATGAGATTTATTGAAATGCTAAAGCATAGAGTCATAAGGGTTTTGCCTGAGTTAAATAATGTTAAAATAATACTGAGTTTATTTGATAAAAATAAACTTTTACACCGTTTAATGGTAGGAACTATTCATTTAATAAATAAAATGTTAAACCAAGAAAATAAAATAAAAAATTATTATAAAATAATTTTTACAACTATAAAGTATAAAGACGAAGTAGTTTTTATGGGAATAATTAGTTTTAATGGGATTGACTAAGCCTTACGTAAAATGATGTATTAGTATGTTTATTATGATAAATTTGTTTTAGTGTTTCATTTGATGATACTAACGCTGGTGCTTCCTCTCCATTTTCTTGTCCAGCTTCAACAATTTCGATTTCTTGATTTGTTTCTAAATCGAAATCAGTTTGAACAAATCTTTTTACTGTTTCAATAAAATTTTTTAATGATGTATTCGAAGTGAACCTATAATAAACAGTTCTTTCTGTATAAGCCAACTTAAAATAAAAGATATATTCTTCAATACTTTGTGACATTCTTATTGTTGATTATAATTATAATTAATTATAATAAACTTATTTCAATTTTTTTTTAATTATTTATTACCCTTTGTATTGTTAAATTTTCTTTTATATATTTTTCTTTTAATTGTTTTTTTATTATTTTTATTATTTTTATTATTTTTTCTTTTGGATAATTTTTTCTTTTTATTGGTTGTATATTTTTTTGTTTTATTTTTATTTTTTGTTCCAGCATTTTGGTTTTGAACTAACAATTCCCGATGATTATTAAAAATATATTGTAGCGAAGGTTGGTCTAATAATATATTATTTAAATTCATTTGATATAATCTTCCAAAAACTCTTTGGTTAAAATTATTTATTAACAGCCGTAAATAATCATACTCAAGAGAAATACACAGAGTTCTAGGATCATTTGAAATAAATTGATCATTTCTGAAATATAGTTTTACACCTAGTTGGTTAAAATATTCTCCCGTATTTTTTCTAAAACTTATGTTAATTACATGAGGTTCCAATATATTGCCAATATTTACATCTTGGGTTAAGCAAATGTGTGTAAGACCTAAATTAATGTATCTTCTTATGATTCCTTCAATATTTAACTCACTTATCATTTGAAGTATTAAATCATTTGGGTCATATGGTAATTGAATATTTTGTTGTTGATTTTGTGCTATAATATTTCTGCCTCTTCTGTATAAATCTAAAAATTCGTGGTTTTCTTGTTCACATTGTGCAATAAAAATATCGACCTGTTGTAATAATTCAACATAACGTTGTTGGTTTTGTTCTTGTGCTATTCTTTCTTGTAACTGTGCCATTTCTAATATTTGTTGTGCCTGTTGATTTTCATAATCATTAATTTGTTGTATTAATTCTTCATTATGTAAATTATTTTGTTGTTGTTGCTGTTGAATTAATTGTAGTTCTTGATCTCGTAAATTATTAAAATTATTAATCAGAACTTGTTGTTGTTGTTCGGGTAATTGATTTAATGCTAAAAAGTTATTTCCTTGATTTTGAGGTAATGCGTTTATTAAGTTAGCTATATTAACATTATTATTAAAATTTGGATCTATTTCCTGATTTTGTTGAGCAAGGTCAGCTTCCATTAACGCTTGTATTAAAGCATTGTCTTCATCTTCTAATTCTTGGTTTTGGGGAACATTACCTATAGCACCATTTAATATAAAATTTTGAGCTATATTATTTTCTATATCTTGTAATAATATTTGTTGTAAATTAAAATCTTCATTGCCTAAACCTTCTATGTGTTCTTCTACATGTGGTTCATCTTGAGGTGCTTCTGGTTGCATTACTTGTGGAGCTACTGGTGGTTGATTTTGCTGCATTTGAGCTAAAAATGCTAAAAATTGTTCTTCATTCATAAAATCATTTTGTTCTATGAAACAAGCAAGTCCTTCATTTTCTTCAGCAACTGGTTCTTCTACTTGTGGTTGTGGAACTGGTTCTTCTACTGGTTGAGGAGCTGGTTGAGGAGCTGGTTGAGGAGCTGGTTGAGGAGCTGGTTGAGGAGCTGGTTGAGGAGCTGGTTGAGGAACTGGTTGAG
>Ga0194133_10006516_pt1 | contig 14318 bp, 6 predicted proteins | sample TA2KigOf40mmetaG_FD_155448 | JGI IMG/M metagenome (GOLD analysis project Ga0194133, IMG submission 155448) | Freshwater microbial communities from Lake Tanganyika, Tanzania - TA2015055 Kigoma Offshore 40m | ecosystem: Environmental > Aquatic > Freshwater > Lake | place: Tanzania: Lake Tanganyika...
AAAATTTGACATTTTTAGGGGAAATTTTTGAAATTCAAACCCAAACCATAAATGGCTGACCCGACCAGACCCGAGCCACAAAAAATTGACCCGACCCGGGTAAAAAAAATTTGACCCGGACCCATCACTAGTTTCAACATCTTGTTAACTCAGACAAGCTCCAAATGTGAATCTTGTCAACAAGATTCCTTGATTTCAATTAGGTCGATCTGAAAAGTTTCATAGGTAACCTTCTGTAAAGTTATCAGGGAACAGCTTGCAATTCAAAACATAGGAACTAAATACTAAACTCAAATACAAATTTTGAGACCTAAAATATTTTTGTCCATGCAGCTCTGCATCTTCAGGACTTTTGTAACAAGTCTAGTGATCAAAATACTTTACAACAGTTAGATCAATGGATCAATTCTCAACTTTTCCTTTTATTCTATTAAACTATGAGTCCCAAAACTTGCCCACACATCATGAGTGACTAAAGTAAACTTGAGCCTGCATGAATAGCTGGCATTAAGGTTTTGGCCACAGACCTAGAATTGACTGCCTTGACCCAAGATTTTTCATCTATTTAACTCGCCCTAAATTCAATATTGGAAGAATTTAATAAGTTTTCCACAAAATCTTTGACCATTTTACCAAACTTTCTCCATTTGAAATTTTTCAAAGTATATTGGGCATAGGGTTAAAAACAAACAAACTATATTAAGATTTAAAAACTAGGTATTCCAAAGGTATTTTACTGAGAGCCTGAGAGTCACGAACTCACATAACTTGGGAAGCCATACAAAAAGTTTTTTAAAAATTATAAATTAATAAAAACATTCATGTATGCCTAATTTTGCATGTCGATTCTAGTGTTAGGTAAAAAAGGATAGTTTCTTAGTGAGTTGTATTTCTGGAAGGCACTGATGTATAAAAAAGAGCTTTGCAAAGTAAAATATTACTAACAATTAGTGTTATTTTATATAAAATATTTCTCAAATGTACATACTGTTTTAAAATACTTTTAACATTTTAAAAATATATTTAACTTTTTAAACAGTCTAATATTAATAACTTTTTAAATGACAGCTTGACTATATATTTAAAGTACTTTTTTGCAAAAAAATAATCACTTTCACTAATTTTAAAACCGATTGGTCGTTGAAAATCAAATTTCATACCTTATTTTAAGTTTGAATTGAGATTCTTCCTTGTTGAATTTTGCATGTCATCCTGTGTGTGTAGATTCTTTCGATTGTTTCCCGACTTAAGCTTCTTCTAGACTATTGAAAACCTTGTCATAGTGAACAACCTTTTATTCTGTTCTCTTGCTCAGGTTCAAACCAAACGCTCAAAGCTATAGAAGGAGAGTTGAGAGAAAAGTGAGAGCAACATCATCATCACTTGTTAGGGACAATGACAATAATAACTTTTCCCTTTATTGTACATTGTGAAAAAAGGTGATTGAAAAGTCACATCATTTCTAATTTTAAGCAAGAAAATGAATCAACTTCTTTTTCAAAGCATGAGTGTAATGTTAGAAAAAGCTGTGGGTTTTTTTGCATTTTTACAACACTGGTAAATCTTTTGTGAAAAACAGCTCTTTTTTAATCTGAAATTTTAATTACATTCATGCCTAAATCTCTCAAATTGGATTTATGTGGCTTATTTTGGAAATGTCAAATAACATATTACAACTGTTGTTGCTGTTGTATTCAAAAGAAAAAGCTTTTTTGCTTCTAATCAGATGGATTCTCAGATCAATGAAAATTCCTTTAGACTCAATGAGATCCGAAGTTAACGTCTTTAACATCTCATATTATCTGTGTCAGAATTAAATCTCTTGGAAAGTTTTGCGTCAAAAGGTTGGGAAGTGGTAAAGACAGAAAAATAATGGAACTTCAATTAAGATGAGTCTTTTCATATTTCAAGGGATCTTCATTTTTTGATAGTCTGAAAAGGTGTGTTACAAAGTGGAAAGGCAATCTTTCATCATTAGCAATGGATGGATATTTTCGGTCTGGGATTGTGACACCAAGGTGAGTTGTAAAAATGTGTGTTTATTGCTAAATTAGGAAAGGGGTATTCATCTGAGGCTGGATATATGTAATGGGAAACAACCAACAAGTCAATCCACTTTTAGTTTTCATATTACGTATATTCCAGTAATTTTCACATCACAAATATTTCACGTACAAAATGTTTAGGTTTTTTCTCTTTTACATTAAAAGTCATTGCAAGCTAACTAGAAAACTGTATTTTGACTGAAGGTGAGCCTTTTTATTGAACTGGGAAAAGTGTAGCAATTACAAGGAAGGATCAAACAGATTGCATCTTTTAAAAGCTTGTTGGAGGGAAATCTTGGAATTCAGATTAAGACTATTGCTGTTGTGGAAAGTTAAGTGTGGGAGTGAGAGATACAATGGTATAAGAGATATTTGAAATGACTTTTAAAAGTAAATATGAAAGAGCTTATCATTTTCATTAGAAAAATGCACATGCTCATGTACATGTACATAATTTCTAAGTCCTTAATTTTGCTAAAAGGAATCTTCAGCATCTTCCTACCCTTTTTTGTGATTGATAGTACTCACAGTCAGATTCAATTCATCCTCATCTTCTCCATCCTATTTTGGTTGTTGTTTGCCAAAACTGATTAGAAAAAGAAAATAAATTAACTTGCATATTCTTCACTTTTTAGCGTATTTTTTGATGATGAATTTTGTTGATATGGCCAACTTTAAAGCTCAAGCTGAAGACTTTTGAAAGAAATATTGAAAGTCGAGGTAAATTTTAAGTTTTAGTGATGAAATTTGCAATAATTGGCTTTTTAACAAATGGAATTATAATTAACTAGACAAGAATTTTTTGTTTGGGGAAAACGCAAAGCAAACTTGAACAGCATCGGTTTTCTTAACGACACAATTTAGTTGGCTTAAATGCTTATGCATACCTTGGAAACTTTGAGCTTAAATATCTCAGCTCCTACACAAAGATTAAAAAATCTGGTAAGCCAAATTGTTGGCAAGGAATTACTCTATCCAGCGTAATAATAATTTTCTTTCTAGCGTTAAAACTCAGGGAGGAGATGTAAGTGACTGACAGACAGACACAATGGGGTCTGAACCCTATACAAAAATACTTAACCCCACACAATCACTTTCAGAAATAATTGTAAGTTAAAATATACCCAAACTTTTCAGGATTTCGATCTGTTTTGAAGATCAAAAGGTAAGAAGAGACTTCATTGTTTGCCCCTCCCTGAAAACTATCTCAAGTAACTTTTAAAAATAGTATTGGCCAAGGAAATATATCTAGTATTTTAAAAAATCAATGAAAAATTTAATCAAGGCAATTTAAGAATTTGATTAATCTCTTTTCTATTCTTTCAGATTTCGGGTAGAAATAAAAGATTTAAGTGCTACCAAAAGTTTTGGATATTTAGTGTCAATTCAAAACTCTAAAGACATATATAAAATAGTTTAAATATAGGTCTAAAACTATTTTCTGAAAAGTTGTATTAAAAACAAAATATATGTACTTTGTAACTTAAGTCACATAAATTTTAACTTGTTCTGTGAGTCGACTTAAACTTGCAAGAACTTAAAAACGATATTTTTTAATTACCAGAAACTTCTCTTCCAACAATGCAGTAGCAACTCAAAAAGTTCCAATACACTTAAAACTGATAGTACAATAAATCTTCAAAGGTGTTTTTTGAATCTTTTATTAGGTTTATCAGGTCAGGTGCAGATTCTTAATGAAGATTTACAGCTAGAGGAAAGTACAGATTTAAGTTCCAGATGTCTGTCAAAACTTTCCTCATTCTAGATAAGCACTTTTTAGGAATTTCAACCAAAAGAATGAGACCAAGTATAAAAGGGGCCTGGCATTTACCGTGCAAGTTGTTTTGTGATTGCAAAAAAAATATGGAAAACATCTGTTTTTCAGTACGTTGTTCAGTTCAAAACTTAGATTTCCAACACTAACGATTGTCTTTAATGTGTTTTTCTCTTTTGTATCTATCTTTAGTAAACATAAAATGAGTTTTTAGCAAAGGTTATTCCTTAAAACTTTTGGGATGTTAATTCTGCCTGCAAGCACCCAAAATGTATTTGGACAAGGCAATCTCTTTAGGGACATGATAAAAACAGTGTGTCAGTCTTTGTTAAAATTAATGCTCTTTCGTGGAATAGTGGGTTTCTTTACAGAAATAGAAGCCATTCTACTTTGCAGAGGTAAAGTGATGTGATTAATGGTTGTTGCTACCTAAGAACAAATGCCTTCGGGTATGATTAAAAACCAATCTGAATGTCCCACTTCATCCAAGCATAGTTTACTGTCGAAAGTTCTGAACCTTATGACAGAGCATGCAAAATTGAATGGCATATTAACAACTAGAAAATATTTTTGTCAGGATTTTTACCCGAAATCTATCAGCTCTTGGCCCAAGTAATCATAAGTTGATATTGAAACTTCGACCAAAACATTGCTTGACCTAAAGTTTTAAAGTCAGTAATGATAAAAATGAGAATTGATATCGAAGTATTTGCATTGATTGTACAACCCAATCATTTCACAGCTAATTTATTTTTTAACATTAGGGCTATGGGGATTCTTGTCAGACAAGGTGTTTGTATTGATGTAGCTAATTGGGATTTTCAATTTTTTCTTTGCTCCCTAGCCGCACTAGCAATTTTATGCCCCATATTTGAAAAAATTAATAAGCTACATATCATAATGTAATCATGTAAAGGCTCTGACAAAGATAATTTGCATATAATTATACCTTTGTCCAGACTACAAAAAATATAATGGTAATTTTAAAAAATAACTATTATTTTGGTTGTTTCTTAGGAATGAGTTTTAGCCAAGCATGGACAATTTTCTTTAACACCAAGTTACCAAATACTTTGTTGAAAGATGTCTGAAATCCATTTAAGAGCTCCATTGATGCACTTAAATAAAAGTCTCTACGCGCCTTCAAAAAGTGCTAATTTTTATTGTGCTTTTCAGACTTTTCCAGTTCAATTATATTTTTGAAAAGCCTTTTTTCATTGAGCACTTGAATGAGTCTTTTCATTCAAAACTCTATTTTGAACCTCCTTTCAAAATAAGAGTTATTCAAATCCGTTTCTGAAAGAGGTTAAAATTGGTTTTCATTTAAAAGACCTGTACTTTTCAATGGATATGACACGAACCAAAAACCTATGGCTCGTCAGATGTGCGATATTTCTCAATCTTATATCTATATGAAAATTATTGTGGTTTACATTTAGGAAAGAAACTGGAAATTTGGTTTGAGGATTCTATAAACAAAATAAGCAGCAGCTTTGTTTTAAAATGATCATAGTTAGGGAGCTTTGCTATGTGGGAAAAGTGTCAATTTGGTAATCCTCATTGCCCAATAATTAGATTTGGATGTTTCTTTCTTAACTGTGTTCTGTTTTTGTTAAGATCATTCAGGTATCTGAGGATGCTTGCAAAAATATGTCAAAAATTCAATTACTCTTTTTCTTTGATGGCTGTAATTTTGGTTCGATTTGGATAAGACTTCTCCTTAAATCTTTTTACAACCAAATGTTCAGAAAATGATTCAGTTTTATGGCCAATCTTGTCTGCCTATGGTTTCTGTTGAAAGCCTACAAAAAATTTGTCTGTTTCAAGGAATATATCAGTTCTTCTCTAACATACTTTTCATACTTGGACATTCCCTTAAATTGAAATAATTAATGAAACTCAAGTGACCTTTTTTGTAGATACATGCATTTTGCAAATTGAGACCTCATTTAGAATTCTTACTGTTAATTGTATTCAATATACCTTTAATGATGTAAGACAATACCAAATTAAGTTGAAAGTTGAGCAGTCTGGAAGCAGTTTTTTTTGTATTTGTAACTTATTCTATTTTCTGTAAGGTATTCCTTCGCTCAAAAAACCATTGAATGTAGAAAACTCTTGCACAAATTAGAAAATAAAAATAAAATTCTGCTGCAGGATAAACGTAGATGATGAATTTGTCATATTAATCTCTCCTTATTGTTAGTGTATAACAGGAGGTTTTTACCCTGAAATTCTTTTAATGGAATTAATCCTTTAGTGAAAAATTCCTGAAATGGAATCTTAGCTCACTGTCAGGTGCCATCAAACCTCTAATCTAAAATTTAGTTACATAAACCCTCTAACCTTTCAGGCTGCTATTCTTAATCCTATATTTTCATTTCTTCATTTATTGATTCTCCCAATAAAGACCTGTTAATTTGACATTTGGGTATAAGCTTAACACTTTATGTATGTACTTGGAATGAAGACCAAGATCCAAAGGTCATGGTTTAGGTGGCATAAACAATTTAACACCTGGACACAAAGTTAATAAAAGCTATTTTACAAAAACTTTGATTTGATTCATGAGAATGCATACTGCATGAGAAAATATGAGAATTTTTAATAAATATTCAAATTAGAATATTTTCCTTAGATCCAGTTTTTCTTCATCTTCTTTCTGAAGGTTAAAGAATCCAACCACTGAAAAAAGTAAACTAGTCTGTTATGATCTCCCACTGAGAAACCAAATCAGATTTGTGGCAAAAATATTAGAAAGGGGAATCAATCCGAAACATTGAATATTCATGAAAGGATCAAAACCATATTTTTCTAAACAGTGGTATATGCCATCAGAAATCCTTGTTTTTCTTTTTGTTAATAAGAACACTGAAAATCATTTCAAATTTTAATTAAACAACAAATATTTGAGACATTTTCTTCTCTGTATACCTTGTAGAAACTGCAAAATCTTTTGGGATTTTGTTTGAGAAGATGAATAAGTGGTTGAGTTGGCTTAAGTAAAAACACAGATCTCTTGGGCCAGAAAAATGTATTAAAAAGCACACAAAATATCCATTAAGAAGCGTGCAGTGTTTAACGATTATAGTTTTATACTTTTATATACAAGCTTTGTTCGGTCCGCTTCAGACTTTAAACTATAGGAGAGAATTATGAAAGTTAGTAAATCTTTTACCTCGGCTGAAAAATCTCCTATCCAAAAACTAATTGAATATTGATAAAATATATATAGAAAGAAAGAAAATTGAAAACATCCTTCCATATGGATTTCAAAGCTGAAAGCAGTTGAATTGGTATTTTTACTATTAAAAAAGCCATATCAAAATTTTCATCAAATATTGTTTATTTTCAAAACAAAAATTTTCCTGTGCTAAAACTTTATGTATATGAATTGTGAACTAACTAATTTCCTTGTAATTGTAGCCCTTTTTCTTAGATTGCCCTGAATTCAACTTATGTACACAATTGGTAGTGATGGGTAGGGTAGGGTCAAATTTTTGTTGCTCTTTTTCATGCTTTTCAACTATTCTATTCATCTTTGTTGGAGAAAACTTCTTTAAGTTTTTAGTATAGATGATTTAAAATCTTGATCAAAAGTTAATTTAAACATTGTGTTCTATTAATACATTTCATTAGAAATTCAACGAGATCTTGTGCTGACAGCTTTGCATCTCAACGTTTGGCATCTGCCTTAATCTTCTTTTTGAAAGTTTAGACAATAAACATTGTCTTGAGACATAACTTGGATTTAACAAAAAAGACTTTTTTTGTTTGAAATCGAGCCTTAATCGAAAAAGTTTCCATTAAAATTTTAATTTTAACTTTGAAAATTTGTGTTTGAAAGTATCCAAACTTAATTCCAAAACATTTTGTTGAACTAGCAAATTCTTTCATTAAAGCGCATTCATTGATGGTCAATACTTTTTTCAGAGTCTTTGCCATTTACATAGAATTATGTCTATAGTTTACTATCGCCCTGTCTTATGATACTTTGTTGACTGTTTTGCAATCCAGGTTAAAAATTGTTGGCCTGGTTGGAGGATTTTTGAACATCTTTTAAAGTATACACCCTGCAGAATTAGCAATGAAAGGCACACTATAGGGCAAAGACAATCCGGAGTCAAAGGTTGCCTGGATGTGCCAGAGTTCCCAGCCTGATGGCATTGCCTGATTAAACCGACAACCCTAGACCATAGTTCTCAATCAGGTGCCTAAGACGAACAGCAAACCTCTTTTAAGGGTCAATATCCTTCTGAAAATAATTGAAAAGTTAGTTTCAAAATAATTTGGTGGTCAATATCCAACTGGGTTAGTGCAAAACTAATAAAAGTGATTCTTTTGAGGAAGTGTAATTGGAATTCATATTAAAGAATAATAACTCATATAAGTATTTGTTTGTCAAATTAATATTCGACTATAAAGTCAGTATCCGAAAATTATTTGCACCATAAACAGATTAAGAGGATTTTCCAATACTGAAAATCTGAACAAACAAACTGAAAATAGGATTAAAAAGGAACATAGCATTAAGAAATCTGTAATCGGTCTTTTAAAAACCATTTATTTCTGGTGTGCTGTGACCAGGCTGCCATCAAAGAATTGTTACTCTGTGAAACAACTATCTTTTTTGTGTTGCCTTTATTATTACCTCATTGTTCATTAGAAGCACATTAAAAAGATTTTTATTCGATCTGTCATTTGTCTGACAATTCTGCCATCTATATGTCCCTCTTTCAAAAGCGAACCACCAGACCAATCTCCTCCAAATTTTGTACAGACCTCCACGCCAACTTAGGGTAGGTTCTCAACACAATTATGACTCCACCAACCCAGCCCCCTAACCCTAGGATACCCCCAAGCTCCAAAATCTTAACAGATCATGTGAGAAAAAACTTTGTCTAATGTAAAATATTTGGATGGGTAACCTTAAAAAAAATTTCTCGGAGGGCAGCACCGGGCCCCGGTTGGCTATAGTGTTTGATAAATTGTTAAAAGATCAGCTGGTGGCTCCAAATATTCTCCTCTCTTATTAGCATAGCAGGACATTTGAATTCTCCTATATAGCCCTGTTACAAAAGGTCTCTCTGGATTGCTATCATTATCCCTCCCGGGCTTGTGGGAAAATGGGTCGACATCACTTTTCTGTTCGTTTGTATCATGAAAAATAAAAACTCTTTACTTTACAAGAATGTTTTTATGGTATCCAGAAAGATTTAACTGGGAGACCAAAAGATTATTGAACTTTGTGGATGAAGATGAGGATGCTAAAATAGATGCTGTCCAATCCCAAATATTAAAAAAAGAGGCTAATATCTATTACTATATGTTTGTTTTGAGGAATGCAATACAGATTGATTGATAGAGGGTCAAAATAAGAGGGCAAATGGCCAATCGCTGAAATCTTGTTGACTTCAGACATTGCTGGAAACTCGACTTCCAAATCCAAAATCCATGGATAGATTCAAAAGCTCTGGAATCCTGAGTATGTTTATTTCCTATATTTGTAATTTACTTTATGCTTTGCTTGAAATACAAGTTCAAAGTATTAATGTTTCAGTTTGTCAGATGATAAGAGCTTATTCTGCAAAACACAATCAAATTTTTGATCTCTGAAACCAAAAATGGTTCAGCAGGTTAACGAGGATCAAAGTTTCTCCTGAGGACCTAGAGATCGTTGAAACACCAAACTTCCAAACTTTAGGCATGGACAACATCTTTTGGAGTCTCCTAAAAGAGTCCAGACAAGTGCTAGGCGAGAGGCAGACTTTTAAGTGTAGAGCTGAAATCTGTATGTGTGTTAACAAGTAGCTCAAACATTGTGATGACATTCCCAATCAAGAAATGAATCAATGAACTGTTCATGATGGAGTGAAGACCCGCTCTAAGGGAGGACCCAGATCAGCAAGTAAACCAGTAAAAATGACAAAAAGGTACTAGCCTGTATTGAAATGAGTTTTAAGGGAACTGTGAACAATTCCCATTAAAAATAAGGACAAATCTTTATATAAAAAACAGACTGTTTGTACCTCAAGGACAAATCTTTATATAAAAAACAGACTGTTTGTACCTCCATACCTCTTTCACAAGCGAACTGCCAAACCAATCTCCTGCAAATTTTGCACAGACCTCCACACCAACTCAGGGAAGTTTCTTAACACAAGTCTGATCCCGCCAACCCAATCCCCTGACCCTGGGGTACCCCAAGCTCCAAAACCTAAACAGATCACTGAAAAAACTTTTCTTTACAAAAAATGTCCAGATGGGTTACTAAATCTCATTAAATTTTTCCCGAGCAGCGGCAGGCCCCAGATGGCTAGTAAGATATAAAACAAAAATGAAGTTAATTTTTAATCAATTTTAGAGTCTACCTTGCAAAACTGCATTCATTAAAGGCAGACTTTTGGTGGTCCTTTTTTGTAAGTTACCCTGGGTGAGAGCCAAACCAGGATCACTGGGATGGAATTCTGGCAGAGAGCCCACCGTTTGAAAGCAGAATGGCGACTCTTATCTGCATTTTTTTGCACCCCATGAAGTATAAAAATGTGCAGAAATAAGACAAAACCAAAAATATAGGATAGTATCAGAATGCAACTTTTCTCAAATATTTTGTACCAAAATAACAGGACCTTGAGAAAAAAAATTTAAATTAATCTCCAACAATTCACAAGTGATTTTCACCTCTAAGTGGCTCAACTTTTTTTTATCAAAAACTGTTTAGAAATTTATTTTTTCCATGCAGTGATTTGAATTAGTTCGGTGACAAAATAGTTCTTGGAAGTTCGGTTTCCTTTGCTTATGTCAGGTAAACAGACTTCGGATTTCCTCAAAGAATCAATTGATTCATGAAATCAATATTTGCTTTGAGTTTTTTTTCACTTTTTGGGATTCAAATCATAACTGTTCATTGATGTCAACAAGAAAAAAAGCATAAGTATTTTTTTGAAGATTTATTACCAGAAAATTACTTTTGAATAAATAAATTAGTTAACAAACCTTGTTCCAAATTGTTAGTTGCGATGATAAATCTAATAAAAGATTGTACTTAAACACAATATCAACTTCATTATTTTCCAAACAGAGGTCAAATATGGCTCCGACTAGTCAATTGGAATGACAGGACTACCTTTTTTGTTAAGTAGAGGTTTGTCTGACAGATTTGAATTACAACCTCAAGCCTGCAGTTTAAGGGCTTGCAGGACTAGGTTGGGATAGGCTGGCTAGATTGGATTGTTTAACCAAAAGACAAGATATGTAGTCTTGCAGGATTTGGTTAGTCTCACAGAGGTAGCTTAGGAAAGGAAAAGTTTGGCTAGGCTAACTAATAAAAAATCTTTAATGAAAAGGTCAGGTTAGGTAAACCTCTAAAACTTTGGATCAGAACAAAGTTTGACAGCAACCTCACTTGGGGTCCCCATTTCAGACAGTCACTACAAAAGTGTAGAAGCAAGTTGGGAATCCTAAAAAAGATCCGTAATAGATCTACAAAAGATCAATTCCTAAATATCACGACTGTCCAGTTCCACAGGCAACTCTATTACTGTGCACCAGTCTGGTATAACGATACAACAGCGCTCACTACAGACCTCTTTGAATATCATTAAAAGACCACAGATATAGATTATCAAGGCCTCAGTTACTTAAAATCTGTAAAAGACTCTCACCAACAGAATGGGTTAAATACAGTCTATCATTGATTGTCGTCAAGACAATAAACAAAAAAGAACCATTTCATCTCAACCTCCTGCTCCAACAGACACTGTATACAACTAGAAGGAAGCCATTGATGGGTAATTTCTACGATAACTCCATAGGGAAGATTGGCAAACAGAAATTCAACTGTAAAATGAAATGTACGGAGCTTGTAAAGTTTGACTGGATTGGACTAAATATCAACGACAACAGTTTGCGGATACTCCTGAAAGGTACTTTTTTTACCTACTGACAACCCGACGATGCTGATCTTCAACCATGATGACAAATGGATTTATTGATATTGACATTTAACTTTTATTTTGATTTTTATTGTAAAAATTTGTCACTGTGGATGGTCCGGCTCTTAAAAAGTCAATAATTTATTAAAGAAACATGCATTTTGATGGGGGAGCTGATGTTCTCTTCATGTACCTATTTCAAAAGTCATGATGACTGAATAAAATATGGGAATACTTTTTTGAATCAAAATTACTAATATGAAGATAAAGAAGTGCCTTTTTGAAGTTTTCAATTTTTTTACCCCTTTTTTTATTATCAGGAAATGGAAATTTGAACCTAGAACCTTAGATATCTTATGCAGATGTGAGAAAAAGATTGAAAAAAAGTTCTTTCATGTCAAATTGGCGCAATTTTTCCAGCCTGAAAATTGATTTTTTCTAACTTCTTTTGTGTCAATGTCATTGTCTGTTTCTCTTTGTCTCACAAAAGCTTTTTTTCCACCCTCCTGCACCCTCAACTATTCAATGAACTTAACATGCTATCTACCATATGCTAAAGATGCTAGTGAACAATGTCAATTTCTCCAGATGTGAACCCTTTCATTTTCCAATAAGAATAATCTGTTTTTCTCCCTTATTTAAAGCCAAATTTGAGATACTTTATCTAGTGCTTTTTTGAACCGCGGTATTTTAATGGCGCTGTAGTTGCGAGCAATCGTAAAGCGGGAGCGTCAAAGACCGGCCCAAAACACTAAACAGCCAATAGGAAAATACATTTTAATTTAAAATCAAAATAATACGCTGCCTTATAGCGCCCTAGCTTTTTGGCATGATAGTGAAAATGTCAGAGTAAACAAACGGTTGGATTTGTTTTTATAATGCAATTTTCGCGTTCAATTCAAAGCTAAAGCAGTCAATAAATAAAGCAACTTGAATCTTGGTCTCATTTGTGTTCTTGTTTTAAAAAAGTGGATTTTTTGTTAAAGCAGTGTTTAAGTGATGTGCAAGACTTGAATTTTAGAATTTTACAACATTTTGTGCTGGAAAAACTAGAAATCTCCAAAGCTGATTGTCAAGGTATTTTTTTGTTTTTTAAACTTTCCTATGTCCTTTTACCTGATAAATTCCATTTTGATTATCGAAACTTGATCCACAATAGAAAAAAATCTGCTGAGTTTATAAAGAAAAACCTTGAAGGAAGAAAAGTCTTTAAAAAATTGTTAAAAAGCAAATCAAGTTTAAAGTCCATTTTTGAATGAGGTAATAAATGTCCACAACTTCTGAATTCTAATCCTTGAAAATTAGCACTGAAGTGTTAAAGGAATTAGTACTTTACTTCATAAACTCTGACACTCTTAGAGCAATGGACCAGTTTTGAGTCTAATGTTTAAACTGAAACCTTGCAACACTTAAGTCCAAAGGCCTCAAATGGTAGTAAAACCAAGAAGAAACTGATGCGACGAATGAACCTAACAAATTAGCAATCAATCCAGCCACGGTTGGTTACTTTTTAGTGTCATAAATTGTAAGCTATTCAAGGCACGAGTTTATCCAAACTGGGAATCAGCTTATTGAGGGTTAAAGGTTGCTTTTGTTGGGGCTTGAACTCACAGTTATTGGGACTGCCAGGCAATTCTTTGACTATCAACAATATTTCATTTGTTAATTTTCAAAAAATATAATTAAATGTGGAATTTATTGAAAAGCTTAGTGATATTAAAAAGTATAACAAGGAGAATTTGTATTTAACAATAACAAGTTTTTGGCCAGACCTAAAGGACAACTTGTTTGCAAACAGTGACAACAAATTAGTTTCTTGTCCAATTATGCCCAAAAAAAGAGTGCTGAAATGGTCAAACCATGTCTTTTTGAGCTTAGCTGCACACCAAAAGACCTTCTCCGTATCAAGGTCCTTTAACAATCAAAATTAGATCTATTTTGTTCAATTGAAATTACAGACAAAAGAAAAGAGATCAAGAAAAATGATATAAAAATATCCAGATGTGTGCCAATACTTGTTTCATCGAACAGAGAAATCAAACTGAAAAGATACGGTCTTTACGTAAAGATATCATTAAAATTTTTTCACTTAAATTGGGCAAATAAATTGATCTAATTGAGCCACTTAAATCTTGTTGCAAGATTTAATTCTCTTCTCAATGCCGCATTCATTATGTGCAAAGAGATCTTTACATTTTTCTTTCATAAATCTTGCAATCAGACCCAAGAAATTACACCTTGATTTTGATTCAGTTTCTTTCCGACAAATACATGCCAGATATTCGCTATTCCAACATTAATTTTCATCAGCTAAATGTAGAAATTTCTCCATCTGCCATCTTTTATTTGAGCAGCTGTGGAGTCAAATTTGGTGACATTCACCATCCGAAGCGGACCTTTTTTTGGTCTGTAAAAAACCACTCGAATTTATTCGAAAGAAAATAAGTTTCTTATTAAATGCATAGAACTTTTCCTCATATTTCTTTGCAAAATTGAAAGACTTTTCTGAGTACACTTCTTGTTTGAAATATTGGCACCAGAAAAAATTAGCTTGATTTTAACTTT
>Ga0194133_10006519_pt1 | contig 14312 bp, 12 predicted proteins | sample TA2KigOf40mmetaG_FD_155448 | JGI IMG/M metagenome (GOLD analysis project Ga0194133, IMG submission 155448) | Freshwater microbial communities from Lake Tanganyika, Tanzania - TA2015055 Kigoma Offshore 40m | ecosystem: Environmental > Aquatic > Freshwater > Lake | place: Tanzania: Lake...
AAAGCAACGTTCTCCGACTCCTTGGAGGGCCCCTCCATCGGCAGTTTCAGCCGGCCGTTGCGCTCCACCCCGGTCTGTACATCCGGATCCGTGGTATTGGTGGCCCCATGACCGAATCCCAAATTTTCGACCAGGTTTTCTGAGGGACAGACTGACAGCAAACCGTTCTGCCAAAAGAATTCCTGCCACCCGTAGGCCCAGGACTGGATTTCCCTCCGCCGGTGTTTTTCAAGGATCGGATCCCAGTAGGAGGATTCGTCCGCCGGAGCGTGAGGAAAATAGGACCGGTATTTTTTTTCCGTACCGGAAAGGCCCTCTTTCCGGTATTTTTTCCACCATCGGGACCAGGTGGCCCAGCCCCAACAGTGCGCGTACTTTGAAAAAAAGTAGGCATGGGATGGGATGATTTTGGCTGGCAAAAAACAGCTGCCACTTATCCCCGCAATTCGGGGGCTTTTTCTGAATTTTTTTTCCGCCCTTTCCACAAATTCAAAAAATTGGCTTTTGGGAATGCAATCGTCCTCAAGGATAATCAGGAATTTTTCTTTGGCAAAAATCGCATCGAGGCCGGTCCTCATCCGGCCGGGGAGGCCTAGGTTTTTTTCTGAAAAAATTTTCACGATTTTGCACTTCCAATCAATGGCTTGCAGATAATCCCTTCTCACCCGCCGACAGATCCTGCGCTCCTCTGCAAACCCGGGGGCGGGACCGTCGGCCACCAGGTAGACGACGGGAGGCCTTCTTTTGCGGAGAACGGACATTTGCCGCTTCATGAAGGAGTCTCGTTGGTGGACAAAAACCGCCACGGGATGCCCCCGGAACTTTGCCGGAAGCCTTGTCCTTTTGGATTTCACAAGTGAAGCAGGAACTTGTCTACCTCGGATAAAAATTCATATTCTTTTTTGAGAAGTTCCAGTGCCTTTTTTTTAGACTTTTCCGGAAGGACTTCGTGGAATGAGGATGATCGAAGGTGCAAAAGCTTAAGTTGCATTCCGAAAGTCAGGTTGATTTGGTCAACTCCTGTTTTGATTGTATTCGTTGAAAGGATCAGATTTATTTTTTTGATATTTGTCAGAGCCTCTGGGATGTCAAATTTGTTTGAGAACATATACAGTTGCCTCAGCATGTGCTCAGGGGGAATCCGGTTGAGAAACTCTTCAAAACCACCTGGTGTTTTAAGCCATTCTCCCTCTGTTTCCATGCAAGGATGGTTTACTCCCTCTTTTTGGTATTGGCGCAGCATTCGATAATGCGAGAAGAGCCTGTCCAATGGATCCCGAAAACATGTGATGGTGTAAGTTCTGGGTGGGAGTCGGAGATGGTGGAAGGGTTCATGGGAAAATCCGTAAAAATAATCTCCTTTTTCAATTGCCTTTTTATTCCAGCCCACAAATCCTCTACCCTTGTCTTGGAGATGATTCTGAGGGCTCGCAACCAATCTCTGATATCGCTCTCCCGCATCCGCCCCATCGGAACCCAAGAACATATGATTTATGGAGGTTCCGCCGGTTTTTCGGATATGAAAATGATAGATTCGCTCCCATGGCGTTCCGCTGATTTTTGGTTTCGGAAATAAAAACGAGAGTCTCATAGGTCATGCCTTAAGGCTTTTATCTTTTCGGTCGGAACCGGGGGTAGTTTGGCTGCCGGATCTGAATCCCGAATTTTTGGCCGGTAAAAATCCTGGCGAATTGGCTGATGAGGGTAATTTTTCCCGGCAGGCAGAACCACCGAAAAGGCAAGCTCGTAAGCCTCTGGAAAATTCAGATTTAGGGATTTAAGTATTTCTTTATTTAGCTTCCTTCGAGAATCCGGAGCATCCAGGACCCAAGATTCCCTTAGCTTTTTAATATCGGTTTTTCGCAACAGGAACTCAGCCACCTCAAGACTTCCCGGGTAACCGCCCGGCATCCAGGGGCTTCCCAAAGGAGTTAAACCCAAAACCACCGAGACTCCTTGGGACCCTCCGGACAAATCGATAAGGTAATTTTGGGGTTCCAATCCAGCTGGCAACGCTTCCCGCTGAAGGGTGCGGAAATAATCGGCGCGCTCTGCCTCTACCTTGAGGCCGACTTTCCAACCGGTCAGTTTGAGCTCCCCCGACTGCTTTGCCAGGGGCTGGTTTTGTCGGTAGGGACTTTCCCCGGCGATTGAAAAAATGCAAGATCCCATGAATATGAAAATTAGGGTCCAAGGGATTAGGATTTTTTCTGAATTCTCCGCCGAAAATCCGATTATGATTAAGGGAACCGCTGCCAAAAACCAAAAATAACAGGCCCCGGGCATGTTGTCCCAGTAAGCCCTCCCAGTTCCGAAAACATACACATAGGGAAGCAACAGGAGTAAAAAGCACTCTGGCGCGACCGGGCAGCGAAAAGGACTTTTGCCTTTTTTAACTGCAAAGAGAATTGCCGCGGCCGCGGGAAAGGCAAGTGCCTGCAACCCAATCTCGTCTATCCAGAGCGAAGGCATTGGGAGGCCACCTTGGTTTAATCCCACAATGAGAAGTGCGGTTCCGCCAGCAATCGTGCCGACCATCTGAAACTTCGGCTTTGGGCTTGTTTCCCCAATCCATAAAAGCAGGACGACCACCAATCCACTTGCCAAGAGTTGCCTTAATTTGATCGGGGGCCAATCCGGTCTGAGCAGATTTGCGACATTATACATAGGGTCTATTTTCTGCGCAAATTCAGCGCTATTTAGATATCTTGAAAACAGCTTGATTGGGGATTCTCCAATGCTGATGGCCAGCAGCAGAAAGCCCAGCAGAATGAGAATTCCAAGCCAGCCCAAAATGGTCCAAGAGGCGGAGCGGGTCACGAGCAGATACCCTAGGATCAAAATGCCCAGAAGCACGGCCCCAGGAGGCTTTGCCAAAAACAGGATCAGCCCCCCTGCAGCTATCATCAAAAGCGATGCGTAGGGACGGCTCCGGATCAAAAACGCACCGGCCACAGCAAGGAGAATCCCTTGGAGAGCCATGGTATTATAGCTGGGAGTCATTCTCATTTCCAGGAAAGGGCCAAATAAAAGAATCAAAAGGCCGGCACTAATCACTGGAAAGAGTAACTTGGACTTTCCGGTTCCGCCAACGGCAACGGTTCGTTCCAAGAGGGAAAGGCCAAGAAGTGAAGTGAGGGACAGTGTTGCGGCACCATTCGTCAACCTGAGGAGAACCGGATCGTGGTGCACCAGCAGGCTGAGAGGGTGATAAAAGAAACCAAAAAAAACGGCCAAGGTCTCATAGGCGAAGGGGGAGCGAATCGAAAGCAGATAGAAAGATTCGTCCGTTAGATCCAGCCCGCGGAAACAGGCCAGGACGGCGGCCAAGCCGAACGATCCGATTCCCACCGCTAAGGCAGCTTTCTGGAGAAAGAAAGCCCTTTTTTGGAACAACGGTTTTACTTCTCGACCCGAAATTTCATCGTCAAAAGATATTTTACCGCTTGAATGACCCTTCGCACGTCGGAGTAAGTCATCGAGGTGTAAAAAGGTAGGCGAAGGATTCTTTCGCTGATAGATTTTGACTGAGGGCACCTGCCGCGCCAGAGGCCGGTCTTGGCGGCGTACGGGGAGCGGTCCAGCGGCAAATAGTGAAAAGCCGCTAAAATCCCCTTCTGCCTCAGGCTTTTCAGCATCCAGTTCCTTTGAGTTCCGGATTTGAGAAGAAGATAGTAGTTATGGGCGTTGGGCCTACAGGAATGCGGAATTCTTGGTCTCCGGCAAAGACCCGTGGTTTCCAGATCCCGAAAGGACCGATGATATCTTTTCCAGATTGATAACCGCTTTTGAGTAATAGCAGTAGCTTTTTCTAGCTGCGCCCAAAGAAAAGCGGCCATTAATTCTCCTGGGAGAAAAGAGGAACCGAGGTCCCTCCAACTGTACTTGTCCACCTCGCCGCGAAGAAAACGACTCCTGTCTGTCCCTTTTTGCCAAACGATTTCAGCTTGTTTCACATATTTAGGGTTGTTGACCAGCAAGGCACCCCCTTCACCGGAAATAATATTTTTGGTCTCATGAAAACTTAGAGCACCAAAGTCCCCCATAGTGCCGAGCTCTCTTCCTCTGTAAGTGGCCTTGACCCCATGGGCGGCATCTTCAATCACTAAAAGCTTATGCTTGCGGGCAAGGGTCAAAATCGCATCCATCTCGCAACCAACCCCGGCATAGTGTACAGGCACAACTGCTTTTGTTCTTCTTGTAATAGCCTTTTCAATGAGTTTTTCATTTATGTTCAGGGTGTCAGGTCGAATATCTACGAATACGGGCACAGCTCCCCGCAGCACAAAAGCATTGGCTGTAGAGACAAATGTAAAGGAGGGCATAATAACCTCATCTCCCGGCCCGATATCCGCCAAAATTGCCGCCATTTCCAAAGCGGACGTGCAGGAATGAGTGAGAAACGCTTTTTTTGTTCCTAGTTTTTCTTCAAGCCAGTTCTGACACTTCCGGGTAAAGTAACCGTCCCCTGCAAGTTGGGCCTTCTGGTGGGCCTGCTGGATGTAGTCGACTTCTTTTCCGGTAAGGTACGGGCGATTAAATGGAATGCTGCTAGCTTTCATCCTTTTCGACAAATCATTTGCGAAACCAAACCTGCACCCGAATGACACAGAAGCTTGCGGCCTAGGAGCGAGGATTTGTTAGATGAAAGCATTAATTTTATTTAAAAACCGCAATTATTAGGTGACTATACTATTTTGATAAAAATACCATAACCATTTTTATCATGGACAAATCTTGAAACATCACGAAGCTTTTGCGCAGCTTGATTCACAGCTTCAGAAAGCTTGGGCAATGCCAAGGCTCCATAACCCCCCACAAGAATACACCCTCCTCTTAAAAGAAATTGAAGCATTCTGGAGATAGTTTCGTCGAACACTTTTTCATCATAAATATCAAAATGAATAATTGAAAAGGCATTATCCAAGTCCTTATGATTTTCGCAAAATGTCAGGAAAGGTTCATCACACACAATGACCCTTTTGCCCAGTCCTAAATCGCGAGTCGCATTTTCAAAGATACTAAGATCAGATCGCTTGGAATATTTCAGCAAAGAATTATGCGTGTCGGTTTTATTTTCAGACCAATGATCGACAGAATACACTTTTTGGGTATCCTTAAGAAATTTTGCGAAAAAAATTGAACTTCCGCCTCGCAATACGCCCACATCAAGCACATCACCAACCGGTGACTCCTCTAGTGCCCAGTAAAAGGATTGAAACTTGTTAGGAGAAATTATTGTGTAAGGAACGGCTATTTCTGACCCATTTATAAATTTATTATCAGAAAGGTATGGATTGTAGCAATTTTCAGGAATCTTGAATTGATAAGCGGACTTGATTGATGAGTCCGCAATGAGATATCTTAATAAGCACGTTGCAGTGTTTTCAAGGAGACTTTTTACATATCGCACGATTCCCCGGATCATAAACTCATTTTATTTTAATGGCCTGCTTCCAATACTTCTTTGAGAGCAACCACTCGGCCGCATTGTATTTTTTCTTCGATTAATCTTTTCAGAATTTTATCACCAAATGTGATTGACATGATAAACAGAGTATCGACAGGCCTAGCCTTGAGATCGTTGAAATTTTCTATTGGCACATCCACCCCATCGAAGCAACGACGATGCCAGTGGTTGGTATCATCGAAGAATCGAAAGCCATCGCGAACTCCAAGAATGGCCAAGTAAGGAAGAGCCCGCAAGGGTGCATAAAAACCTAAAGATCCACCATTCTTCCGACAAAATTCAACTTCTGCACAAAACTTGGCGATATTTTTTTTAGCAGAAGTAGTAAATTTTTGGAACTTTTCATAGCCATTTTTTGGATTATACTTTAATGGATTAATGTTGTTTCGAGCGCAGCAGTAAATTGACCCGCCGTAGAGTGCGCGTTGCATGGCAAGGACCTCTAGACCAGCCGCTTCAAACACATTTTTTAAGCTATCGAGATCATAGTAATTCAAGTGCTGGTGCATGGTCATGGAGATCTCGCCTGTCCTCACACCATTAGAGCAATCCGGGACTGCTGTAATAATTAGCCCACAGGCATTCAATTGATCTCTTTGGGCCCTAAGAAAACCCACTGGGTCATCCACATGCTCAAGCACATCATTGTGAAAAATCAAATCTACTATTTCCCCAAACTCACGTGTTGGAAAAAAGCTGTTTATGACTTTAATTCCGCGGCGCTTTCCCTCCCTTGCAGCCAACGGCCCCGGGTCTATGCCAACCACATCATAGCCAGATGTCTTAAGTTCGTTGAGAATCGTGCAGCCACCGCATCCCAGCTCAAGCACTTTGCGCACATGCGCTCCCCAGGTGCCAAGTGAGGTCTCGACAAACCTGGAAAAATCGGTTCCGTATGGCTTTGCTATTTTATTTGCATCTTGCAGATATCCGATGTTGGCATCCTCTTTATAAATTGTGTTTAAATGCCCAAGCGTTTCATGGTCTCGCTTTTGAATTAACAACTGGTGACTTTCGTCAAAATCATAAATAAAAGGAATCAGCTCGGGAACCGGAGAAATTGCGCCTCTCTCTTTTAAGCGCCAGTAAAATGGCAAATTATCAATTTTTATAATTATTGAAGAATTTTATGAAAAGCATCTGCAAGGATGTCTTTGATAAAAAATGTATTTTTTGTTGAATAAACTCCAAATATTTCAAGATTTGAAACTTCGCGGGCCTTAATTCTGTCACGCGCCATCTCCAAAAAGCTGATATTATTAAGACTTGGGAGCGGAAATCCGCCCGAAGAAACTTTCTCCGCCTTTGCGAAGGTTACGCGGTTTCCAGCAGAAACAACTCCAAACCGGATAAGTTCATTTCGAGTCATTTCGACAATTTTTTTTAGGTCAGTAGGGTCACCTTTTTGCAACCACATTTCAACACATAAAGGGTTTCCGCTTTTTCGAACAGCTTGCGAACAGTAATTAGCAAAATTGGTCACACGGAAAGTTCTAAACCCCGCATCGAAACAGTAAAAATAGTAAAGCTCACTCATTTCGGGTTTGGTTTCAAAAAGAAAATTTACATAATAAATATCTTTGTTGTTGCGGTCGCTCTGTCGGTCAGCCATGTCGATCTCCATTAACTTTGCAAGAGGTGGCAAGCCGGCTGTCCAATACAACCGATCAATTTCGAACTCCATTTGCCCATGGTCTGCTGAATCAATTTTAACAGAATGGATTTTTTTGCCATGAAGGTCAAGCGATACAATTTTTGATGAGGTTAAAAAGTTAGTATTTTGTTTTTCAAGAATTAGCTTAAACTGGTTAATAACATTAACCATGCCGTAAGTTTTTGGATAAAATCCCCGCTGCGTATTGGTTCTCAGCGGTGGAAGATTCAACTGGTCGGGGTAGCAAATTCTCGCCCGCATGACATCGGACCGCATAAGCTCCAAAGACATTTGGGGGTCGAACAATGCGATCCGATTGATCGTGGTTAGATGCGTTGCAATTTCATCGAGCTGTGCAGGATGTGTTTGGTAAAGCTTTTCAAAAACAGGAACAAACAGCTCATTTGTAATAAACTTCCCAAACTGCTCAAAGGTGACTTCATAGGCTGACCTCTGGCTGGCTTTGGGATTCGTTTCCCTTTCTTCAACAACTTTCTGAATGTGTAGGAGAAGCTCGCCTATACATTTCTTTTGCAAGTCCTTATTAGCACTTCGTACGTCAATATACGGTGTGTCAACTTGGAGCCTGCCATTTACGAACAAACCTGCGATATCTTTTCTATTACCCTCTAATATGTTCCAGTCAGAAGCTGGGAATATGTCAGTAAAGAGGGTGTCTATTTCGGGCAGGCAGGACTCATAATAAATATGCATGCCATAGTCAAATAGGCCATGCTCGCCATAGTCAAAACTTCGGAACTGGCCACCTATTTTCAAGTCTTGTTCAACAAAGAGAATTGGAGTTTCATCGTGAAGGCAATTTCGCACCATGCGAGCGATCATAAGTGCAGAAAGACCTGAGCCTGAAATAACGATTGGATTTGTATTCGTACTTTTTAAATTTTACAGATTAGTTATAAACCAATCCTCGGTTTTATGTATTTTGGAATTTCAAGCCAATCCAAGTTGGCAATCAGATCCACAATCGAAACCGCTGATTCAAAGGGTTTGGATATTTGATCATACACTGGATAGTTTGAATAATCTTTGTATTTCAAATCGATTCCCCTTTCATGAAATAAATTCTCGAGCCCGTCAAGATAAGACGCGGCCGCAGAACCAGACAAATATTCCGTAGCGCCGAGAGCATCAAGAATGCCAAGGAGCCTCTCAACACGGTCCTCCTTAAGAGGAAATTCACGGGCATTGCGTAACTCGGTGCGAATTCCGATTTTTTTACAAATCCACGAAATTAGCTCAATATTTAAAGCAGATAGGAACTCCCATTGGCGATCAATGTAAAAAGTACTAATGAGCTCGTCCACCTGGTAAAAAAAAGGAGCCTGACAATAACCTATTCTCAGTGACTTCGCATGCTTTTTTTGCCATTCTGAATTTACTAAACGAACTTGATCTATATTCATTTTGACAGCTGAAGCTGCGATAGGAATTGTGAGCCACATTTTGCCGTTTTTTGTATAAATAATGTTGCGATTTCTCCAGTCGTTTTTTGTATATTGTACACAATCGTAAAAAACAAATGTATCTACATTTGATATTAGGTCAAAATATCCTCTCCAAGGTAAATAATTCGACTGGAGTATTGCAACTCTCATTCCAAATTAATACTTTGTTCTATATTGAAAAGCGGTCTTCTTCTAACTTCTGTATAAATATTAGCCAAGTATCTGCCTATGATTCCTAAAACTATAAGTGTTGAGCTTCCAAATATGGAAATAAGAAAAATTTGAGTGGGGTATCCAGCTGGCATTTCTGGATATTTTATAAAATTTACAAATGTTGCAATTCCTAATACAAGGCTACAAGAAAAAGCAATTGCTGCCGCGTAAATTAAGTATGTCAAAGGCCTGTTTGTCATTAACAAAACAATATCTAGCATAACATCGAATCTTTTAAAAAAATTGTAATTACTACTTCCAGAATATCTTTTTTTGTTTGCGACGCTTATGACAGATTTTTTAAGTCCAATATCATGGGAGATGCCAACAACGTTCCGAATATGCTCATTGTATAAATTAAATGTGTCTACGAATCTTTTAGACATCCCTCGCATCATGAGTTGATTCGGAATAATTTTAATACTAAATACTTTATTCATTATTAGCCAAAATATTATAGAAGTAATTTTGTCAGTAATTGAATTTCGGTTTAATGAAGTTGTATAAACTATGTCATATCCTGCTTTTAGCTTTGACAAGATTTTTGGTATTGCTTCTGGAGGATTTTGCAAATCACCATCCATAATAATTGAATATTTGCCAGAGCTTTTTCGCAACCCGGCGGCAACCGCCAACTGCTGACCGAAGTTTCTACTAAGTTTAATAGCCCGGACATTTTTACTAAAATGACAAATATCCGAAATTGAAGCCCAACTTAGATCAGAACTACAATCATCAACTAAAATAATCTCAAAATTTTTTGTTTGTTTTTTACAAATTGATTGTAGTTGCTGGACAAGCACAGGAACAATGTGTGATGAGTTATAAACAGTGCAGATAATTGATAACTCAATGTTTTTTCTTTTTATATTTTTTTTGGCAAATATCATTTCGAAAATTTTCGATTTATTTTCTGCAAGTGAATTTTTTAATGAGTTTTTTTATGACAAATTATCTTATCATTCTATATAATTGTTAAATCCTTTTATACAACCAAAGATTTGTTTGTATTTTTTTAGGGTTACCCAATCGTGAATAGGAACAAAAATGTGCTTTTCCTTGAGACTTTTGGCACCCGATAGTTTAACGCCAGAAACCTCTGCCAGATTCATAAGGTTTGTCGCTCCTGTTTCCACCCCGATTTTAAACAGTGCATTCCGCGCTCTTGCTAGGTCATCCGTGGGAACAATAAACTGCCAGTATGTAAATTGGCGCGAGAAACCGACAGGCATGCCCATTACTTCCTTATAGGCATTGGCAGCCTTGCTTGCGGCCTCAACCCTTTTTGCCAAAAGGTTATCGAGGTTGTCAAGGTGCCAAACGATTGTCCGGCATTGCATTGAAGAAATGTCTTCAAAGTAATACTTGGGAGTTTCTTTCGGCATCTCTAGTGCAATTTTAGGACCAAGGATTTGCTCAAAAATTTTAGGGTTTGTCTTTTTGAGAAGCCATAGAAGCGGGAAAACAACACAATTGAATGGGGTTCGCCTGAGGCAAAAGTTCCAAATAAAGGTTGTTCGAATAATTTTACAAATCCTCCCATTGTCGGGATTTTGGAATGCTGCTGCATCCGCTTCCAATTGCTGATTCAGCTTGGAGTCATCCGTTACGATAAAAGCACCATTGTAGCCATCCACATATTTCAGAAGAGAAGCGCTGTAAATGCCAGCCAGGCCAAAAGAACCAAGTGGCTTTCCATTCACTTTCCCACCAATATTGTGTGAGATGTCCTCTATCAGGGGTGTGTCGGCATCGTTGCAGAGTGCCCGGATAGCATCAATATCCGGGATGTATCCAAAAAGGTAGGTCAACAGAAAACAGGATGGGCGGTTCTTCAGCTTGCACTTGAGGTCATCCAAATCTACGCAAAATGTTTTGAGTTCAATATCAACAAAAACTGGTTTGTGACCTAAAGTAAGAATGACCTCCAACATGGGGCCGATTGTGATCGGCGTGAGGAGAATCTCGCTTCCCTTCGGCAAATCCAGGGCTTTGAGAATCGAGTGAAAAGCCGACCTCGCATAGGGAAAGAGGGCGGCATGCTTTGTAGAGAACCGCATGCGAACTTTTTCTTTGAGAATCTCCTTTTCTTCGGAACTTGCCCGTTTGGAGGCGCTTGAAGAGTGGATTATGGAGCGGCATAAATTCCAAAAATCCTCACCAAGACTGTGCCTTATAGATCCTCGACTGATTGCCATAACTTTTTTTGGGGTTATCGATTGTTCATCCAGCCGCTGGCCACGCGGTGGGCGTGCGCGGATATTAAAAGTGCAACAGTGCTTCCAGGTATCTCTGGAAAAGCTGCACTATCGACCACGTAGACGCCCGCAAGACCCCATACCTCTCCGTCAGGTGTGCACTGCCCGGATTTTGGAAACTCACACATCGGAAGGGTTCCTCCCAAATGCCAGCCTCCCAGACTATTCCCCCTAAAAAAATCAGCAACTTTGCTGCTGTATGGAAGCGGCAAAAGTCGTAATCTTTGCCATTGTTTAAAGACCGCTTTTGAAACGGCTTTTTTGAACTCCCAAAAAGCACAATGAGAGCTTGTTTCTTCGATTGTCAGGCTGCTTCCCTCTTCTTCATTCGACCCACAGGTCAGAGAGATTCGGGGGCTAAGCCGGGAGTGAACAGAAGTTAAGGAGAAATAAAAGAGGGCTTTGCAGGATTTGACAATCTTGCCAATCAAAGCATTTTTTGAGTTTATCGCGGAGAGAATCTGATCGTTAATTCCTGTGATCTGGGTATGGCACCACGTGTTTTTTGTTTGGGTCGACTTAATTTCTAAAAAAAGTTCCGGCAGACAGGATTCCCTGCGCAGTGCCTGGCCAGCTCCAAATTTTCGCGGCAACCCCAAGTAAGCGCGGATAAATCCACCAGCGCTCTTGATCTTGTAACTTCGGCTGCCTTGAGAAAAAAGGCTGCGGTCAATGATTCCGGTGGTGTTGACACACCCAGCGCCTACAAATACGGCATCAAAGGTTTCGGACCAAACGAACTTTCCCGGGGAAGTTTCCAACCATAAGCGTAGTTTCCCATCGGCTTGGGAGATCTTGACTACGTAGCAATCTGACTGGTACTTGACTCTCCCCCTCTTTTCAAGCTCGGCAAAAAAATCAGATGTTTGAAAGACCTTTTTTTTGCGGCTATTTTTCGATTTTCTCTTCACCGCTAATCGGGAAAGCCCCCAACAGATACTTGCTTTCCTCTTCAGCTCATTCGCGGCCAAGACAGAATCCGGGGGAGGGAACGGAAATTTCTTCTCTAATTCGTCGGGCTCGCTCAGAATTTCCAGATGGGCTAGCACGGACGCGTAATCGGCAGAAGTGGGCCGGCTGGAATCGGGCCACTCGGCCAAGTCATCTCCTTTGGGGTACAACATGGAGCCGCTGTAAACCAGGCTGTGACCACCGAAGGCGTGGCTGGAGCAAATTCTCCGGGACTTTAAGCGAACCGACCATCGGGGATCATTCAGGCCATAAGGAAAGAAAGAACCATTATGGGGTTTCGCATTAGGAATGGAAAAGTTGGTCTGCCCGGGTTTTTTGCTCCGCAGACCGATATCAATTACATGAATTTTTATTTCTGGTTCTTTGCTAAGGGCAGCTACTGCCCCAAACCCGGCAAAGCCGGTTCCTATCACGGCAACTTTCACCGGCCCGGCTCCACGCGGGAAAGCTGTAGAGCCCGTATTTTTTTGCTGGGATTGCCCGCATAAAGGGAAGCCGGGTCCGTGCTTTTCGTCACCACCGATCCCGCCCCGATCATGCAATCCTTTCCAATGACGACTCCGGGAAGAATGATGCAGTTGGCGCCAATCCATGCCCCGCTCCCAATGCATACTGGTTTTTTCTGGTTGTAGATTTCTGACAGCCGGCTTTTTGCAGGTGTTGCGGTATGCGTGAAGATTAGCGTGTTGTGGGAGATAGTCACCCGATCCCCAATGGTGATAAGTTTAGAAAAATTTGTGTCGCAAATGACATTGAAACCTATGTAACACCCTTGGCCTATCTTCACGCCGCAACATTTCAAAACAAGGACGCGCAGACAAGAAAAGGGAAGCCATCCCATCCCCAAGGCCATCAAATAGCGTCTGGCGGCTGCCAAAACGAGGCTCACTTTATTGTTTCCTCACCACGAAATGGACGAATTCCAGACCACACCAGGAATAAACCCCCAAACTCATTTCCATGTGTGGAAATACGGAGGAAATCATCTGTTTTTGTTTACGCTCCGTGCGCACATGTTTTCCACGATCCAACAGCCGAACAAGAAGCGCCAGAATTCGTGTTTTGCTGGTCGGCCATATGTTGTCGATATTGATGAAGACCCCATCCTCTTTCAAAACGCGGTGAACTTCCTGCAGGGATTTCACAAACTCCTTGTCATCCAAATGATGAAACAATCCAAGCGAAAATATAACGTCGAAGCTTTCCTGGACGAAAGGCAGGCAAGTGGCACTGCAGGCAACCCGTTCAGCCGATACTGGTATTTTTTTTAAATATGCCATGCTGAGATCCGTTAAGGTCAGCCTTGCAAAACCAGGTGGTGATGCAAGGCCAGTCCCAGCACCAATTTCGAGGCACTTCGATTTCTTAAAGCCGGCCAAGCTTTTTGACATTTCAGCAAGAGGCTTTTGTCCCTGAAAAAGAAGTTGAATTAGGTTGTAAGCCTTTGGCTTGTCTAAAAACTTGTAAAACATGAAGATCCCCGGTTTTCCAGCTAGTTTTTCTACCAGTAACAGCCACTGTCGATCTTTTCAGCACCTTGGGGATTCTCCTCGGGGAGCAGCGAGGTCCAGTGTTTGTTGTAAAAGCCGAAGGTATCCCACCGCTTTCCTTTAATCCCGAAAAAAAGCTGGGTTTCTCCGCCCGTGTGGATGCCGGATCGGCCGTTTTTTTTCAGCCCAGCCACCAGAGGCAGGGACCAGGCGCCCGCCCCGACAATGGCGATGTCGAACTTTTTTTCTAGGGCCTTTGCGAGGATTTTCTCAAGACCCGAGGCCCAGGATGGGTAGGGGCTTGGGGCGAGATGCCAGTGCAAAGGACACTTTAAGAATTCACAATGTTCCCGGAAAAGACCCCAGTCGGCCTTCCCTTGGTTTTCCGGATCATGAACCAACGGCAGGACATCCAACTGGCGTTTCATTGTCTCCACAAAGGGGGAAATCACCAGGCAGCGATATGACAGGATTGTAGGAAGAATTTCTTTGCCCAGGAGGCTCATCGGGATGGTCAGGGCACCCGGTGCATACCGATGCTTCAGAAGAAGCTCGTATCTACCCAGGAACGGATCGTTCTGCCAAAGGCAAATATAGTCCAGGGCAGTTAGGGAATCCCGCATAATTTCATTCCATTGCCGGAAGGCTTGCCGGGTCACCGGGAAAAAACCGGCGTTAAGGGAAAGCCTTTGAGCGGGCCTTTGCCATCCGTAACCTGCCAGGAGGGCAGTGGTGCGGCGATCGTGGAATTCCAGGGCGAGGATTTCGGCAGTGCCGATTTTCCCGGCT
>Ga0194133_10006525_pt1 | contig 14303 bp, 15 predicted proteins | sample TA2KigOf40mmetaG_FD_155448 | JGI IMG/M metagenome (GOLD analysis project Ga0194133, IMG submission 155448) | Freshwater microbial communities from Lake Tanganyika, Tanzania - TA2015055 Kigoma Offshore 40m | ecosystem: Environmental > Aquatic > Freshwater > Lake | place: Tanzania: Lake...
GCCCGCGCAAAATGCTGGCAGCGGCGCTGATGTTTGGGGGTTCCGCCTTCATTCTGCTTGGGCTGTTTCCAAGCTGGCCCATGCTATTGGTGGCCGCCGCCATGGCCGGGCTTGCCAATAGCGTCTATCACCCGGCTGATTACGCCGTGCTGGGTTCGGATATCAGTGAAGGCCGCGTGGGCCGCGCCTTTTCCTTGCATACGGCCTGCGGCTTTTTGGGTGGCGCTATTGCGCCCGCCTTCATGCTGGGTGTTGCTGCGCTGGGTGGCATGTCCTCCGCGATGATTGCTGGCGGCCTGGTTGGCCCGCTGGTTGCGATACCGCTGATATTCGCCGCACGGCGCGATGCGGCCAAACCCCGCCCGGCGGCGACCGCGCAGCGCGCATCCGAAACGGGCGGCGTGCGCCGTGTGCTGACCCCGGCCGTGATGGCAATGATGGTGTTCTTCATCATGCTGGCACTGGCCAATGGCGGCATTCACAGTTTCTCGGTTGCCGCCTGGGTGGCGCAAGGCATGACCCTGGAACTCGCGAATGGGGCTTTGACCGGCTATCTGTTCGCGAGTGCGATTGGCGTTTTGGCTGGCGGCTACATCGCGGATTGGACCAAGCGCCACGGCTTGGTCGCGACGTTTGGCTTCATCGCCGCCGCCAGCATAATGCTATTGATCGGCAATGGCACGTTCCAGGGCTTTGCACTGGTGCTTGCCATGATCCTTTCCGGCTTGCTGACCGGTATGATCATGCCATCGCGCGATATGTTGGTGCGCGCGGCAGCGCCACCCGGGCAAGCGGGCGCGGTGTTTGGCATTGTATCCACCGGCTTCAATATCGGCGGCATGGTGGGGCCACCGCTTTTCGGCTGGCTGCTGGAAGCGGGCGAACCACGGCTGATCTTCATCACCACCGCCGGCTTCATGCTGCTGACCGCCATCATGGCGATTGGGCAGGAATGGCGCCTGGCGCGTCGCCGCCGCGCGGCACTCACCGCCGCTGAATGATCAGGCTTTAAAGTAAGCGAGCAACGCCGAAAGTGTTGCTATCGAAATCAGCGTGGAAAGCAGCACCGTCGCACCAGAAGCACCCACGCCGGTTTCATAGCGCCGCGCCAACAGAAAGGCATTGGCACCAGTGGGCAGCGCTGATGTCACCACCGCCACCGCCGTTTCCAGGGGCGAAAGCCCCAAGGCCCAACAAGCGCCCCAGGCGAGCGCAGGCATGAGCGCGAGTTTCAGGAAGCTCGCAAAGCCAACCTCCGCCCGCGCGCCAGCCAAGGAAAATCCCGCAAGCGATCCGCCCAGGCAAAACAGCGCAAGCGGCGGCCCTGCCGCACCGAGTAATTCCAAAACGCGCCGTGCCGGCGCCGGCACGGGCAGGCCAAGCGCTTGCCAAACGAAGGCAAGGAAGACCGCCATCACAATCGGATGGCGCAGCACACCCAGCAAGGTGGCGCGCAACACGCGCGACAGCGGCGCCTGGCTATGCAGCCCGATCTCCGCCACTACGGTTGCGACACTCAGCAATACCATGGAATGCAGCGCCAGAATGGCCAGCAAGATGGTAAGCCCAGCCTGACCGAATGCCGCTATGATCAACGGAATACCGAGCATGACGGTGTTGCCGAAGCTGGCATTCAGCGCGAACAAGCCCGCCCCAACCAAAGCGCAATGCCATAAATCAGCATGGAGGCGATGAAGAAGGCGAAAGCCGCCGGGCCACCGCCTTCATGACCTGACGTGCCGCCATTGAACAACAAACAGGGTGAGGCAATGGAGAAGGTAAAGAAATTCAGCCCGCGAAAGCCGCCATCATCCACAAAGCGCCAACGTGAAGCGCCGTAGCCCAGCGCAATAATGGCAAAGACCGGCAGGACAATGCCAAGAACAATAGTCACGCGCCAAGCAAGCCCTTGATGAAACCCGCCATGCCTGGCTGACGCGCGCGCGTGCTGCGCGCGGCATGCAAAATGGCACGGGCTGTCGCCACAGTGGTGTCAAAATCCTGATTGATCAGCACATGGTCGAATTCATCCCAATGGGTGATTTCTTCCCGTGCGGCGGCCATGCGCCTGATGATTTCCGCATCACTATCCTGGCCGCGCTTGCGCAGCCGATTCTCGAGTTCCGCCATACTGGGCGGCAGCAGGAAAATGCTGGTGACATCAGCCGGCATGCTGGCCTTCAATTGCCGATGGCCCTGCCATTCAATATCGAACAGTACGTCTCGACCTTCGGCCAGCGCCGCTTCTACTGGGGCGCGCGGCGTGCCATATCCGCGGCCCAGAAACATCGCGTGTTCCAGCAAATCGCCCCGCGCAATCATGGCCTGATATTCCGCCATGTCGCGGAAATGATAATGCATGCCATCCTGTTCACCCGGGCGCATGGCGCGTGTGGTGACGCTGACGGAAAGCGTGAGATCATCCTCGCTGTCCAATAGCGCACGGGAGATGCTGGTCTTGCCCGCGCCAGGGGGTGCCGCAATCACCAGGCAAAGGCCGCGACGCTTCATGGGCGGTTACTCCACATTCGCTGCCTGTTCGCGCAGGCGTTCAATGGCGGCCTTCAAATCAAGCCCAAGCCGCGTCAGCGCCACACTCGCGGATTTGCTGCAGAGCGTATTGGCTTCGCGTACGAATTCTTGCGTCAGAAACTCCAACCGCCGGCCCACCGCGTTACCGGAAGCCAGCAGCGCACGCGCTTCGGCGATATGGGCGTTCAGCCGGTCAATCTCCTCCCGCACATCTGATTTGGCGGCGAGTAGCGCAACTTCGGCCGCCAAGCGTTCTTCCGGCACGCGGCGCTCACCTTCCAGCAGCGCGGCCAAGCTTTCCAGCAAACGTGCCTTTTGCTGGGCGGGCTGATCAGCAGCGGCATCGCGCGCCAGCGTCACAAGAGCAGCGATTTCATCAATCAGCACGGTGAGGATTTCCGCCAAGCGTGCACCTTCGGCGGCGCGGGACTTCGCCAAGGCTTGCAGGGCGGTCGCAAAAGCCTTGCTGATGGCGTCACGGCGCGCTTCTTCCGCAGCTTCGTCCAGTTCCGTGGTTTCAGCCCGCAGCACGCCGGGCAGCGTTAGCAGCGACTCGGCACGCGGCGGTGGAGCGCCAGGAATACGCGCGGCCAAATCCAGCGCCAGACGCAGCGCCTGATCCAAGGCGGCAGGGTCGGGCGTCAGGCGCGGCCCTGCCTTTTCCTCTCGCTTGATATTCAAGGTGGCAGAGATATTGCCGCGCTTGAACACCTTCCCCGCTGCATCGCGCAGCACAGGTTCCAGCGCATCCAGCCCATTGGGCAGCCTCAGCCGCAAATCGAGCCCCCGCCCATTGACGCTGCGCACTTCCCACAGGAAGGAAGCGCCATCGGGCAGGGTGCCATCGGCACGGGCGAAACCGGTCATGGATGCAAGCTTGGCCATGCGCGGTTTTTGCCCCAGAGGAGATGTTATGCAAGCGCTTTGGCAAAATGTGCTGATTACCGGTGCCTCATCCGGCCTGGGCCGCGCCCTGGCGGAAGCCTGCGCCGCGCCTGGCGTGGTGCTGCATCTTTCCGGCCGCGATGCCACAAGGCTGGAAGAAGCCACCACTGCCTGCCGCGCCAAGGGGGCAGAGGTGCGGCCCTGCGTACTCGATGTCTGCGACGCAGCGGCCATGGCAGGCTGGATCACGGGCGCCGGCCGACTTGATCTGGTGATCGCCAATGCCGGCATTTCCGCCGGCACGGGCGGTACTACGGAACCCACCGCCCAAACCAGGCGGATTTTCGAAACCAATGTCACCGGCGTCCTGAACACGGCGCTGCCGGCGCTGGAGGTCATGGCCACGCAATCCCCGGGCGCCGATGGGTTGCGCGGGCGCATCGCCGTGGTGGCATCCGTCGCCGCTTTCGTGGCTGCGCCGGGTGCGCCCACCTATTGCGCCAGCAAATCCGCCGTACAGCGCTGGGCCGAAGCGCTGGATGCAACGGAACGCCAGCGCGGCATTCGCATGCATGCGATCTGCCCCGGCTATGTCCGCACACCATTGACGGCTCGTAACAATTTCCCCATGCCGTTTTTGATGGATGCGGATGAAGCCGCCCGGCGCACACTGGTGGGGCTGGCGCGCGGCAAGACGCGCATCGCCTATCCCTGGCCGACCTATATGCTGGCGCGCTTTGCGGGCAGCCTGCCGATTTCCTGGCGAGCCGCGATTTTCAGCCGCCTGCCCGCCAAGGATGGGAATATCTGAAACTTTCAGCCGTTCGGCTTCAGCATCTGCCGCAGCACAGTGCCATCGGATAGCCGGTCAAAACCTTCATTGATTTCTTCCAGCTTCACCACGCCGCTTTTCAGCTTATTCACCGGCATCTTGCCGCGCCGATAGAGCGAGAGCAGGCGCGGAATATCGCGTTCCGCTACGCAGGATCCCATATAGGACCCGCGAATGCTCTTTTCTTCCGACACCAAATTCGCATGCAGGTAAGACACCGAAGCATTCACATTCGGCAGACCAGCGCTGATGGTGCTGCCGCCACGCGCGGTGATGGCGATGGCAAGCTGCATGGCCGGGATGGTGCCGGCGGTTTCAATCACCGTATCCACCCCGCCATCAGTCGCATCACGCACCGCCGCCGCGCAATCATCATTCCCGGCGAGGAAGACATCAGTAGCACCCCATTCCTTGGCCTGTTCCAGCTTCTTCGGGTTGGTATCAACGGCGATGATGCGATCAGCACCCGATGCCACGGCGGCAAAGAGCGCATTCATACCAACGCCACCCAGGCCCACCACCGCGACATTCTCACCAGGCTGCAGGCGTGCGGTATTGATCACGGCGCCGGCGCCGGTCATCACCGCGCAGCCGAAAATCGCTGCGTCATCCAGCGGGATGTCCTTATCAATCTTCACCGCCGAACGTCGCGCCACCACGGCGAACTGCGCAAACAGTGACAGGCCGCTATTGTGATTCACATAATTGCCATCCAGGCGCCTGATGCGCTTCGCACCACTCACCAGCGACCCCGCCGCGCGTGCCGCATTGCCGCTCGGGCAGATATTGGGCCGACCGCGCGCGCAATAACGACACGTCCCGCAGGATGAAGCGAATACCGTGATCACGTGATCACCTGGCTTAAGGTCCGAAATACCCGCGCCGCATTCACGCACAATGCCTGCACCTTCATGGCCGATCACAATCGGCAGCGGGCGCGGGCGCTGATTTTCAATGGTGGAAAGATCGGAATGGCAAAGCCCCGCTGCCGCGACTTCTATCAGGATTTCGCCAGGGCCGGGTGGATCAAGTTCCACTTCCTCAACCACCAGCGGGCGCGTATCCGCATAGGGGCGCGGGCGCCCTTGTTCGAACAAAATCGCGGCCTTCATGCGCATCGGCGCTTCCTCCTTCAGTCGTTCTTTCTAGTTTGCACCCGCGACGCGCCATTCGGCAATCAGGGCTTCGGCGGCGCGGTCCATATCCTCACTGCCATTATAGCCATGGAAGGAAATGCGAATACGCCCGCGCCCATTCCAGGCGAGCACACCGCGCTGCGCCATGCCTTCCACAATCGCGGCCGCCTTGCGGTGTTCTGCGCAAACACTCGCACCATGCCAGCACGGATCGGGCGGTGTGGTGGAAGGAATGCCGGCATCGCGCAAACGTTCCAGCAGCCCCACGGTCAGGCGCTGCACATGGGCTTCAATCGTGTCAGGCGCATGGGTTTCCAGATAGCGCAGCGCCGAGTCCAAAACATAAAGCCCAAGATGTGATGGATTGCCGCGCGTGAAGCGCGCACCGCCTGGTAGCAGCGCGGGTGTTTCGGACCAATCCGGCCGCCCCATGGAGGCGATGGAATGCCACCCCGCCGTACTCGGCACCCAGCCTGGCTGGCGCGCGGGATTCCAATAGGCCAGCGCAACACCGGTACAGCCCAGCAGCCATTTATAACAGGCAGAGAAGGCAAAATCCGCAACCTCGGCATGAATCGGCATCCAGCCCGCGCCTTGCGTGAAATCCACCACCAACAGCGCACCCACGCGATCCGCCGCAGCGCGTAGCGCAACCAAATCATGCCGCGCGGCATTCAGGAAAGAAACCGCGCTGATGCCAATCATGCGTGTGAAGCCATCAATCGCGGCGGCGAAGCTCGCGGGATCAGCGGCCTTGGCGAAGCGCAGCGTTACTTTCGGTTGGCGTTGCAGCGTGAGAGGTGCGACGACAGATGGATATTCATCCGGGTCCACCAGTACCGTATCGCCTTCGCGCCAATCCAGGCTTTCCACCACCATGGAAACGCCCTCTGCCACCGATGACACAAAGCCGATATCGGCGGGCGCCACATGAAACAGCCGCGCCGCCCGCGCTCGCGCGTTTTCCATCATGGCTTCCTGACGGTGGCGCCCGGCAGGGCCATCGGATTTGTCTTCAGCATAGGCGGCAAAGGCTGCATTATGCTGGCGCAGAAACGGCGTTTCTCCAGCGGCGCAAAGATGGGCAATGCCGGGGGCAATGCGGAAATCGGCGGGGTTGAATAGCGGTGAAGAGATCATGTGTTCTGCTTTTGGACTTTAATGATATTCAAATCCCAATCCGTGCTTGCGTCAAAACCAAGACGTGCGGTGCGGGCGATGATAGGCTGCCCGCATGCTGAAAGGTGATGCGCCCTGCCCGCCCTTGTGATCCTTGCCGCCTATGGCTTCTTGGTTGCGCTACCGGTCGCCCTTGGCTGGTGGCTGATCGGTCCCGCGCGGCCCTGGCTGGATGAGGCATCCAGCGCCATCGCCATGATGGCGACCGCAGCGCTGTTGTTGGAATTTTTGCTCTCTGGCCGGTTTCGCATGATCAGCGCCGGCATCGGGATGGATCGCAGCCTGCGCTGGCATCAGATTTTCGCGCAAGTCCTCACCACCGCTGCGCTGTTGCACCCGCTGTTTTATCTGAGTCCAAGCGGCGCAGCTTTTGATCGCCCGGATGACCCTTCCGGCGCGCTGGTGCTGGGCTTGGATGCAGCCTCTCTCATTTCCGGAGCTTTGGCCTGGTTGCTGCTTGGCGTGCTGACACTCACCGCCATCAGGCGCGATGACTTGCCCTATCGGTAGGAGGTCTGGCGGATAGGCCATGGGTTTGGCGCGGCGCTGCTGGCGGGGTTCGTGTTGCATCACGCCATCTTCGCCGGGCGCTATTCCGCGGCGCCGGCGCTGATGGCGTATTGGGCGTTCCTGCTGGCCTTGGCGCTGGGCAGCCTGGTTGCGGTTTATCTGCTGCGGCCCTGGCGCCTGGCGCACCGCCCTTGGCGCATTGCGGGGCTGGAACGCGTGGGCGACCGGCTGTGGTCGCTGACGCTGGAACCCGATGGCCATGCGAGGCTTTCCTATCGCGCCGGCCAATTCGCCTGGTTGCGGCTGAATTGCTCAGCGTTTTCGGCGCGCGAGCATCCTTTCTCCATCGCCTCGGCGCCCGCGGATGGAAAGGCCTTGCGCTTCCTGATCAAGGAAGTGGGCGATTTCACCCGCCAGATTGGCACGCTGCCGCTTGGCGCGCGCGCTTTTGTGGATGGCCCGCATGGCGCGCTGTGCCTGGAAGGTCGGCGGGAGCCTGGCATTTTCATGATCGCCGGCGGCGCTGGGCTGGCGCCCATGCTTTCCCTATTGCGGGACGCCGCAGCGCGCAGCGAAACCCGCCCCATCATCCTGCTTTATGGCAATCGGCATCAGGGGCAAATCATGGCGGCGGCGGAATTGGCCGCGCTTGCCGGGCGCTTGCGGCTTGATCTGCACCATGTGCTGCAAGAACCGCCGCCTGGCTGGGCGGGCCTTGCCGGCATGATGACGCCCGCATTGATCCAGGCCGAAGCGGCGCGCGCCGCGCAAGAAGGTTGGGTTTTCCTGCTCTGCGGCCCCGGCCCCATGATCCGTGCCGCGCATCAGGGCTGGGCCGCTCTTGGCGTGCCCCGGCGCCGCATCCTGGAAGAGCGTTTTTCGGTGTTTTGAATACCACCCCCGCCTTAATCATGCCCGGCTTTCACGGCATAAGATAATGGAAGATCAATTCAGGGGAAGCCTCCCGTGCCGTTGAAGCCACTCAAGAAAGCCGTACTGCCCGTTGCCGGGCTTGGCACGCGTTTCCTGCCCGCCACCAAGACCATGGCGAAGGAAATGCTGCCCATCGTGGACAAGCCACTCATTCAGTACGCGGTGGAAGAAGCGCGCGCGGCAGGCATTGAACAAATCTGCCTGATCACCGGGCGTGGCAAGACCATGTTGGTGGAGCATTTCGACATTGCGTATGAATTGGAACGCACGCTAGCCGAACGCGGCAAGGAAAAGGAACTGGCGGCTTTGCGTGCTGATGCACCCGCGCCCGGGTCCATCATGTCTGTGCGCCAACAAGTGCCGATGGGCCTCGGCCATGCCATTTGGTGTGCGCGCGCCTTCATTGCCGATGATCCCTTTGCCATCCTGCTGCCCGATGATCTGATGCAATGCGACGTGTCCTGCACGGCGCAGCTGGCCGATGCCTATCGCGAAACCGGCGGCAATGTTGTCGCGATTGAAGAAGTGCCGCGTGACCGCGTGAATCGCTACGGTGTTTTGGATGTGGCGGAAGATCACGGGCGGCTGGTTTCCGTGAAGGGGCTGGTTGAAAAGCCGCCGATTGAAAAGGCACCTTCCAACCTGACCATCATTGGTCGCTATGTGCTGATGCCTGAAGTGATTGGCCATTTGGCGCGCATGGAAAAAGGCGCGGGCGGTGAAGTGCAATTGACCGATGGCATGGCGAAGCTGATCGGCACGCAACCCTTCCATGGCCTGCGGTATGAAGGCCGCCGCTTTGATTGCGGCGACAAGGCCGGCTTTCTGGAAGCTCAGGTAGCCTTCGCGCTAGCCAGGCCCGATCTGGCGCCGGCCATGCGCGATATTTTGGGGCGCTATACGTAGAATTTAGCTGGGGCGCATACAGCGCACCAGTTCAGCCACATCCGGCGCATCATCCAGGCGCCAGATCGCGTCCCGGAGTGCTGTCGTCCCCGCCTTGCCCAAAAGCGGTTCGGCATTGTCACGATACTTCGCTTCCAACTCCGCATCCGAAAGCGGCGCGCCAGGATCGCCCTTCGGCAGCAGCACGGTTTCCGTCAGCTTCGTGCCGTCATCCAAAGTGATGGTGACGCGAGCGGGGAATTTCGCGGGGTAGAGTTTATTCAACGCCGCATCCGGCACCACTTCCGTCCGCGCCAGCACCTGGCGGATCAGTGGGTCATGCACGCGCCCAACGGCGAATTGGCGCTGAGTCAATTCACCATCCACTGCCGCAGCGGCGATGCAATAGGGCACCGAAACCCGCGCACCCATCAGCGTGGTGACATCCTTATTGGAGAAATGTGATTTCACCGTGTCATAGGTTTCATTGGTGATGGAGATGATCCGCTTCGGGTCCGGCTTGTGCTTGGCCACAATGGCAAGGGTCGCCTGAATCGGCGAATGGCTCGCCAGGATCGAAGGGAAATATTTGAAGCCGTTTTGTAGAATCTCCCATTCTGTCCCAAGCCCTGCGGTCAGTGCTGCCGCTTTCGGTTCCAGCGAAAACGCTGCCAGATAGCCCTTCGGGTGTTCCAGAATGCCGGGCGGGCTGGTGGCACCAAGGGCGGCCATTTGCGCCGACAGAATCCCATTCAACGCGGCCTTGCCGGGGTGGATGGATTTCGTCATGTCGCCGGATTCGAAAAACGTATTCAGCCCGGCTGCTTGCGTGCCGGCCAGGCCCAGCGCGCGTTGCACGCCATCTGCATCAAGGCCCATGGCATGGGCCGCACCGGCGGCGGCGCCGAAGGTCCCATTGGTCGCGGTGGAATGCCAGAAACGGTAATGCGTTGGCATCACTGCCATGCCGACACGCACGGCGACCTCATAACCCGCCACCAAAGCCGCCAGCATGGCACGGCCGGAAAGCCCGCGTGCTTCGGCCAAGGCAAGCGCGGTTGGCACCATGACGGAGCCCACATGCAACAAGGCGCGCTTGTGCGTGTCATCATTATCAGCGGCATTGATCAGAATGCCGTTGGCGAGTGCAGCGAAAGCAGGCTGCACCGCAGCGCCCTTGGTGCCCATGACATGCGCGCCGGGTGCGCCGGGATAAAGTGCGGCGATATCACGCGCGATGCGGGATTTTTCCGCATCTTCCGTCCAGGCCGCCATGGCGCAGCCGAGCGCATCCAGCACCAGCCGTACCGCCTGGCGCCGTACTTCCGCCGGCAGTGCATCCGGTGTGATGGAGGCAGTGAATTCCGCAAGGGCGCGCGTGGTCATGCTTGTGATTCCTTCAATGACGGCGAGGCATAGATAAGGCTGTAGATTGTCGGCACCGCTGTAAAGCCTTGTGTGGCCAGCGCCGCCTGAATCATGTCGGCATTGCTGCCTTCCACCACCATGATGGTGGCGAAGGATGCATCGCCGCCGGGGCGGAGCTTTTCTTCCGGACTTGGCAAAGTGACCGAGGGATCAGCGCCCCACAACCGCACGCGCGTCACACCAGGCGCTGCCAATAGCTCTTGCAATTGCGCTTCAAGCGCCGTGGTTGGTGGGCCATTCTGCGCGATCAGTGCAAGCAGACCGCCGGCGCCTGCCTGCCCCTCATCAAGGACCACGCGGCAAATACTGCGCGACATGGTACGGAAATACGCCATGATGCGCGCGGTCCATTCTGTTGGTTCCGCAAGCCGCTTCAGGTAAGGGGCAGAACATAAAACCTGCGGGGATGCGGTTTCATAAAAGGTGAAGAACTCCGCACGTGGCCCATTCAGCCGGCGATAGCGCCTGGCATGTTGAAAGCCCGGAATGGCAAGCCGATCCGGCACATGATCCTGCTGATACCAGGCTTCGTAATCACGCCGATCACAAGCTGGCGCGATGTCATTCATCACGCAGAGCAAACCGCCACCCTTAGCCATGCCGTTTCGTCCCTTCCATTTTCCGATACTGAGTATTGCGCCGCTAGCGCGCCAGGGAAAGCGGTGCCCATGCTGGACAGATGCGACGCACCCGGCCACCATGAGGTCAAGAAAGGGGTGGAATCAGCATGAAAAGACGTTCATTTATCGCCGCCAGCGGCGCACTGATTGCCACGCCAAGCATCCTGCACGCGCAAGGCACTTGGGCGGCAACACGCCCGATCCGCTTCATCGTGCCCTGGCCGCCTGCCGGCACTACGGATATTTTGGCCCGCATGATCGCACCGGCCTTGCAGGAAGCGCTTGGCCAAAACGTGATTATCGAAAACCGCGCCGGCGCCGCCGGGCTGATCGGCACGGAAGCCATTGTCCGCGCCGATGCGGATGGCCATGCCTTCGGCTTCATCATCAGCACCCATGCCGCAAATGCGCATCTGGTGAAGAACCATCCCTTTGATGCGGTACGCGACATTACGCCGGTGATCCACGTAGCGAATGTCCATAATATCCTGTCCATCAACAACAACCTGCCACCGCGTACGGTGCAGGAACTGATTACCTGGGGGCGCACCAACCCGCTTGCCTTCGCATCATCGGGCACCGGGACGTCCACGCATATCAGCGGGGAGATGTTTCGCCTTGCGACCGGTCTGACAATGACCCATGTGCCCTATCGCGGCGGCGGGCCGGCGCTGACTGACCTCATGGCCGGCAATGTGCCGATCATGTTCGCCAATGCGACATCCGCTTTGCCACATGTGCGCGGCGGGCGGATACGCGCGCTGGGTGTGACTGCCGCGCAGCGCCTGCCCTTCCTGCCGGAAGCGCCCACCATCGCGGAAGCCGCCATCCCCGGTTATCAAATCGCCGAATGGTACGGCATTGTCGGCCCGCGTGGCATGCTGCCAGCCGCCGCGCAGCGCCTGAACACCGTGATTGGCGGCATCATCACCGCGCCGGAGATGCGCGCGCCTGAACGCCGTGATTGGCGGCATCATCACCGCGCCGGAGATGCGCCAGAAGCTGCTCGATTCCGGGGCGGAGGTTGTCGGCGGAACGGCGCAAAGTTTCGGAACGCTGATCGCCAATGATGTCGCGCGCTACGGCCAAGTCATCCGCGCCGCCGGGATTACCGCGGAATGAGCGCGCCGCTTTCTGGCAAGATTGCGCTGGTGAGCGGTGCCAGCCGAGGCATTGGCGCGGCGATCGCCCGCACTCTTGCGCGTGATGGCGCGAAGCTTGTGCTGCTGGCGCGCAGTGAGGCCGATATGCTGAAGGTCGCCTGGCGCGCAGTGAGGCCGATATGCTGAAGGTCGCATCGGATTGCGGCGCGGATTGCGTGGTGGTGCCGGGTGACCTCCGCAACGATGCCGCCGCCAAAGCAGCGGTGGACGCAGCGATCCAGCACTTCGGCGCGCTTGATATCCTGGTACATAGCGCGGGTGCGACCAAGCGCGGCGATTTCCTGACGCTGTCAGATGATGATTGGGCCGATGGATACGCGCTGAAGCTCTTTGGCGCCGTGCGGCTTGCACGCGCAGCCTGGCCGCATCTCTGCAAGGCCAAGGGCGCTGTTGTGAATATCGGTGGCATTGGCGGGCGTTTGGCGAGTGCGGATTTCACCATTGGCGGTTCGGTCAATGCCGCGCTGATGAATTTCACGAAAGCGCTTGCGGATCGCGGCGTGGCCGATGGCGTGCGCGTCAACCTCATCAATCCCGGCAATATCCACACGGATCGCCTGACACATCGCATCCAAACCCGCGCCAAGGAATTGGGCGCGGATGATACGGCAGCAGCGGCTGATCTCGCGCGGGAAGCCGGCATCAAACGCTTTGCCACGCCAGAGGAAATCGCCGAGGTTGTCAGCTTCCTGGTCAGTGATCGCGCCAGCTATGTGCAAGGCACGCTGATGGATGTGGATGGCGGTTGGCTCCGCGCGGTCTAAGGGAAGGAAAGCGATATGTGCGACAAGGCAAAGGAACGCGGGCTTGGCTGGCGCGGTTGGATGCTGCTGCCACCTCGGACGCAAACCAGACCGCTCGGCCCATGGCTTGATCTGACGCACCCGATAGATGAGGCAATGCCGCGTGTGCCCACCTTCGGCCCGCCCAAGGTCAAGAAACTATTCTGCCTGCCCGCCGATCCGCTGACGGTAACGAGCTTCGAGATGGTGGTGCATACCGGCACGCATGTGGATGCGCCCTGCCATTTCTTCAGCGATGGGCCAAGCATGGAACAAGTGCCTTTGGAACGCTGGAATGGCCCAGGCGTTGTCTGGCGCTTCGATCTGCCGCCCAATAGCCTGATTGAACCGGAACATCTGGAAGCCGCGCGCCCCTTGCTGCGCCCGGGTGATATTCTCGCGCTGGATACGGGTTCTTCGCCGCACATCAACACACCCGCCTATGATGCGCATCCGTGCCTGAGCTTGGCAGCGGCGGATTGGATTGTGGCGAAACAGGTGAAGCTTCTGGCCTGTGATTTTCCAACCCCTGATCTGCCCGTGCATCGCCGCCCGGCCGAAGGCTTTACCTGGCCCGTGCATCAGCGCCTATTGCGTGATGGCGTGCTGATTTGTGAGCATCTGCGCGGGCCGCGCCCGCTGGCTGGCAGACGTGTGGAATTCATCTTTGGCGCGCTTGCGATCACCGGATCGGATGGCGCGCCGGCACGTGTCATGGCGCGTGAAATCGCTGAATAGATCGAAGGACGCGCCACATGGGTGAAGCATTATCGGCCACGCAAATCCTGGGGCGTTTTGTCGCCGAATCGCGCTTCGATTCCCTGCCCGAGGCGCTTCGTCATGAAGGCCGGCGTTCCATCCTCAATCACGTAGGCTGCGCCTTGGGTGTGGCGCATGATCCGGCGGTGATCACGGCGCTTGAGATCACGCGCGATTCCTCAGGCAAGCCACGCGCCACGGTGCTGGGGCAGCGCGATAGGCTTGGCGTGATGGAAGCAGCTTTCGTCAATGCCATCGCTTCAAACTTGCTTGATTATGACGATACGCACTTGAACACAGTGATCCACCCAAGCGCGCCGGTCGCGCCTGTGGCCTTTGCGCTTGGTGAGGAAACCGGCGCGAGCGGGGCCGAGGTTTTGCATGCCTTCCTGCTGGGCGGAGAGATTGCCTGCCGCATGGGCAATGCGGTCTCCCCCGGGCATTACGCGCGGGGCTGGCATATCACCGCAAGCTGCGGCGTTTTTGGCGCGGCAGCGGCAGCGGCGCGGCTGCTACGCCTATCGGCGGAAGAAACCGCGCACGCACTTGGCATCGCCGCCAGCCAATCCGGCAGCATTGTCGAAAACCTGGCAACGGCTGCGAAAAATATCGGCGTGGGCAATGCCGCGCGCAATGGCATTCTGGCCGCGCGTTTTGCC
>Ga0194133_10006529_pt1 | contig 14301 bp, 15 predicted proteins | sample TA2KigOf40mmetaG_FD_155448 | JGI IMG/M metagenome (GOLD analysis project Ga0194133, IMG submission 155448) | Freshwater microbial communities from Lake Tanganyika, Tanzania - TA2015055 Kigoma Offshore 40m | ecosystem: Environmental > Aquatic > Freshwater > Lake | place: Tanzania: Lake...
TAAGGCCCTCCAGTTCTTATAAAAGAAACGCAAGGTATTTAAATATGCTCATAATACTTTATTGAGTAGGTACTTTACAATACTTTATAATACACACATAATATCCTTAAAATAACTTCTAAGCTATCTACTCTATATGACTTACGTCTAAGCACACGGAGAATAACTAGTTAACTATTTTAAGGCGCGCAGGCCTTTTATTGACATGTGAGGCGAAAGCGCATTGATCAGGTGCGCTCAGGGATAAGATGTGAGTAAAAGTTGCGTGGTCAAAGAATGATACTTTACGTAATTTAAATCTTAAGGCTAAGATCCGTGTGCCATCTACATGCATCTCTGACATCATACAACAATCAAATGGCGCGCTAAATGCCATTCAGCACAGAGACATAATTGTAATTTTAACTTGAATTCAATTCAATTGGAATATTTGAACTTTAATTTTTTATTTGAATATTTGAACATTAATTTTTGAATTCAAACTTGAATTAGAATTTTGTACTTTTAACTTGAATTTGAATTGAAAAAAGACAGTGTCTTCACTGGGATTGAACCCTGTTCCACCAGCTTATCAGTCTAGTTTGCTAACCACTAGACCACACAGACCACTTCAAGTTGTAATAAAAATGATAAATATAAATTTAGTTTGAAACTTTTTGAATAGTGAACCACCTATTTATTCAATTCTTGAATCATGGGTGGTTTAAAAAAGCCACTTTCATCAAAGGGATTTTTTGATTTTTTTCATTGAAGTTTTGAACCAATCCAATGGTTGGCTTAATATTCCTTATTTCCTCACGAGCTGGCAGTTAGGTGTTTTTTCTTGGTGCAAAAAACACCCATCTACTTGATTGTTTACTTCTTTCACATTTACCTTTAATGTCACTTAAAGCTATATTTCATTATTACACTTGACTTCCCATGCTACAACAGTTTTCAGCCTTTAACAGTCGCCATCAAAAGAGGCTATTAAATTGCTGCCCTTTTGAGCTGTTCCCATTCCTTCAAAAGACCTCACTTTCCATCATTAAAAACAACAGTATACATTCTTTTATTAATTGAGAAAATTATGACTGGGTTCCTACGAACACTTCTTTAAGGTCATCCTCAGGCCACTACAGTCCCCTAGAGATTACACTATCCTGCACTGCACTTTTTAACAAGAGACTTACCAATGGTAGAGTTTGGACCATGGGCTGTTGCTAAATCAATGGCTCTTATTTTGAAATCAATGGTATCCACCTTTTCACGGTCAATAAATTCCAAATCTAGAGGGAAAAATCTATTCTTCATTCTTATTCAAATTCATGAAGTACTTCATTTGATGACCTTTTACAATGAATCCCTTGAGATTGGAAGTGTCATAAATCAAGTCTAGTTTAAAGCATTCGGTGTAATCATAATCATCTTTGCTAACAACTTGGTAGTCTTTCCTAAGAAAAAAAGATCAGCCTTGAAAAAAATTGAGAATTTTTAGACATTTTTGCTTTCTCACCTTGCTTCAGTCAGGTCCCAGTCTATTTCCAGCTCGAGTTTGGCATTTAGATCAACGTCTGATGCAGAAATTGTAATGTTTGAAATGAAGAAGCTTTCCGGACACTCACTTGAACCGTCAGTTGGCCATCTTTGAGGATCATTTTCATAGATGCAAGCAACCTTAGAGTATTTAAAGGGACTGTGTTTCTTTTATCAAGATCATTTTTTAAGACTCCATTTCTTACCGACGAATCGACCTCTACTTTTGGAATAAGATCATTAATATCTTTGATGATTAACGTTAAGATTGAAGTGTCTGATAAAACAATGGAATCTGGACTGCTGCATTCACCACAATCTTGGACAAGAAGCTGTAACAAAACTCTAAAAGTTAATACAATTGGTTTTTTGACAGATAAGAAAAAATATCTTTTAAGATTAAAAAAAAGAAAGCTCTTGCAAAGATTTAATATGTTATATTGTAGTCGATGGAGCGATAGAATATACAAATACAAATACAAAAATAAAAAGATTTAAAAATTGTGAAATTAATTTTGAGGAAAGTATTTTTTAACTTTATTTTTATACTAGCTGAGATACCCTGCACTGCCCGGGTTAATTTGCAACCTGCTGAACTATCTTTTGTTTTGTAAATCAACAGTTTTCAAAAAATCTGTTCTTCAGCTCTAAGTGTTTCAGGCTCCCATTCCCAGGGAGTAGGGGGTGGGGGGTCAAACCTGCATAAAAACCTTCCTTGAACAGGTGGGGATGCGCATGCAAAATTTCATCAAGATCGGTGCAGGGGTTTGGATTTCCATTAGCCCTCCACATACCAACAGCCAAACAAACATGTGTACGCCCATTTTTTACATGTACTAGCTGAGGCACCCAGCGCTGCCCGGGTTAATTTGCAACCTGCAGAGCATCTTAAAAATGTGTCCTTCAGCTTTTGGGGTTTCAAGCCCCCGAGGCCCAGGGGGTGAGGGGGCGGGGTCAAACCTGGACCAAAACCTTCCTTGGACAGGTGGGGATGTGCATGCAAAATTTCATCAAGATTGGTGCAGGGGTTTGGATTTCCATTAGCCCTCCACCTTCCAACAGACAAACAAACATCTGTAAGGCTACTTTTATATATGTAGAAGAAGATAGAAGATGGTTGAAAAACTGTTCTTAGTAAAAAAAATGTATATGGAAAAGGATGATAAATCCTGTAAAGAAAACACATCAACTGGCAGTATCATTCAGAAAGGGATCACTCAAAAGTTGTTAGAATTTCATATCATTATTGGTCATCCCTTACAGAGAGAAAGGCTGTAAAATATTATTTCATGCCATCACTTTTAGCACTTGCATCGACTTACTGCAAAAAGAGTCTTTGAATTCTAACTTAATGTGACTACAATAAGTGATGTAAATGCAACCAAGGGACCGCTAGTCAGGTTTTTAGGTGATAAAATCAAGATGATAAAAAAAAGTTTGTTATGTAATTAGAAACTCTAAATGCAAAAATTGCCCTTTCTAAGGAAGTTTTGATGAAAAGTTAAGAAATTCAGCTTCGAGACTTTAAAAAAATTATGGAAAAATAAAAGCTTTGAAAATTCACAAAATTTTAGAAATGATTTAAAATTTGCAATAATTTCTCATATTCATATTTGAATCATTGTTAAAGTCTAATAGGTATTTACAGAATTCTTCTGTTCAGACATTTCTCCTATAAAATCTAGAAGTCCCCTTGTTGAAAAAAGGTAAGTATTTCTTGAAAATTACAAGATGGACATTAACAATTAAGGTTAAAGCCCAAATTTTGATAGAGCAGAACTTAGCTAAAGACTGGAATTTTTCATGGTACACTTAGCTATTCATGATCGTTTTTAGGCACACTTTCATGTGGTCATTTTACCCTAGGTTTTCCTGGGCGGGAGTCGTGTCCAGGCCTCCAGGATGGAAATCTGTTTCAAAAGCTACTTGACCCTGAGGCCCCTAAACCTTGGATCTATTTTGTTCTCAACCAATATGTATTTCAAGTATTTACCCTGATTTCATGCTTCGACACAGATTCGTAGTCAAAGACATCAAGTGGATTAGAAGTCACCAGAAACACTCTTCCTGTCTTTGGATCAATTTCGACAGGCAAATTTTGAGATGAAGTGATCGAAAATCTATATTAAAAAAAAGTTTTCAAAATCCATTTTGATATTGCAAACAGCAAGACTTACACTAAGCTTTTTGATCCAAATTCATCCGAGTTGTCATCATCACTTGCTGCCACTGTTAACAATTCATACTCATCCGGTGTAGTCGAAGTTAACCCTGACAAGTCCTCATTGACCTCCATGGTATAACTTTTAGAAGAAAACTTTGGTGTCTCATCATTCACGTCCTTTAAAGTCAATATAGGTCAATCATTTCAGTTTAAAATGTTTCAATTTTATTTTCACCTTTAGAGTGATGACAAACGATTTTGAATCCGTCTTTGAGTTATCATCTTTGTCAGTAGCTATGAGCTAAAAAAATGAGGTATCAATTATCCAATTGTTTTTCCAAAAAGAGAATTTTTACCTGGAACTCAATTTTTTCCCTTTTTTCTCGATCAAAAAATTCATGCTTGGAATCAGTAATTTTCATCAAAACTTGTGCATTTCCAATTCCAATCTCGGGCTGTACTTGAAGGTATTTTCCCAAATCTGGTTCTCCTCTATCAATATAAAAAGTGATTTAAAAAATTTGACTTATCTTATAACTTCATAATTATTACGTCAGGTTGAGCAGAAAAGTTGAAAACTGACTGTTTGGATCCTTATCAGAAACATCTATAGTTCCAAAGAACTCTTGTATTCCTTGACTATTTTCTTCAAGCTCTATTTCCAAGCTGTCTGACTTAATAATTGGTCCATTGTCATTGACATCCTTGAGACAAGTAAAAAGTTAATTCAAATCATTCATGGTCGCATGACCATTGGCTGAATAAAACTGGATCTCTTGACATAATTCAGAAGCTTTGATTATTGTTAACAAATGATTATTTTCAGTTACAATCTTGCTACATAAATCATAATGTTTTGGTAGCTCAGGATCAAACTGGATTACACCCACAGCTCTTGGATTTTCCAGCTAGATGTTGAGACTGCTTGGCCAAAGCACCACCTTTAAGTTCATCCTAGAGTCTTTAGCCAAGCTTAAATTGATATCTCTGATAGTGCTCAAAATATCTAATAAAAAGGGCTTAATTCTAGCCAACTGATTCTTGATGCCTCCATATTTGGCTTAGTTAGATTAGAAGCATCAAGTGGCATTTATCATATATCAACGGCTTAATCTATCATCTTTTTTTGAATGATTGCAGCAACTAAAACTCGCAGATTATCCACTCAGCCACGAACTTGGGGTAGGCAAACTACCAGGTAGGGCGAACTCTCCAAGTACCGAATTTTTCATCATTTACCAAAATTTGAATGATGGAGGTTGCATTTTCACTGTCACAAAAAGACTGACATCCCTCTCCTTCATAAGCTCCAAAAACCACTGTAAACGAATCGTCATCTATATAATCTTCTCGATCTACTTTTTCAACTAGTTTAACTTCTCCTTGGGGCGTGACTGATAAAAATGTCTTGCCTCCAGTGTCTAAAATTAAACAAAGATTTGCACTTAACTTGTAAAATATATGTGAAAACTATTCTACCTCCATAATAGATGTCTATGATTTTGTAATTGATTTTTCTTTGAGGATTGACCCCAAGATCTCCATCAATTGCAGAGATAGTAAAAAGCACTTTGCCCTGAAATAAGGTTCATGTAATCAATAGTTTTTGATTTAAGGAGCAAGGTTTACCACTTCAGAATCTTCTGAAAGCTTGTAGCTGCCAGGAGGCTGCTTTTTCCAATTGGGTGGGGTATCTTGAAGATCATCAACATTTACTTCAAGTTTAAGTACTAAGGCTTCAATGGTGGAAAATTCATCTGCAGCATCCTAATAACTTTACTTTTTTAAATTAAAGATCAATTATTCAAAATTGAGAATTTGACTCATTACACTTGCTATGATGGTAAGTTGATACGAAAACTGATCTTCAAAATCCAATTCTTTGACAGACAAATATGCAGATGTGTCATCAATTGTTTCCATTGAGAATCTATCCCCACCATCCGGACTCTCCAAGGTATAAGTAATCGGTCCAAGCATATCCGGATCGCTGACATTAAAAAGTACGAAGGTCAGATTGACAGTATTCTACAATTTCAACAGTGTCAAAATCTCGAAGCATTTTTTTCCTCGAATCAAGCTTTTAATTTACCTCTTCGATACTCAATGACTTTTCTGCAGGTTGGCTAATCCACACAGGGGGTTTGTTGTTCATGTTGCGGAAGATGACTATCAAGAGAATACAACCTCCACCATCGCATGCTACATCAGAAATTTTTAACACACACTGCAATCCATCAATACCATTTGCCTGAACAATTAAAACTGGTTAAGGTAGCAAAATTAAAGATAGCCCCAGTAGAATTCTTCTCTGACCTTTGGCTATGAGTTTGAGGAATAAAGTATAATAAAATGACCTTATCATCTTTTCACTGTAATTTTAATTTAGGAATATTTCCTCTAAAATATTTTATGATCAACTCAACAACCTTTAGATTTTAATTAGATCCCTCTCATTGGTTTCCATCTTTAATGGTATTCTCTCTTAATAATACTGACCACATAAATCTAAAGTAATTCAAGCAGACATCAGTTGATTTTTTTGAAGCTAGTTTCAAATCAAAAATTTTAACAAATTACTTTCATGAGTAGACTCTACTTATAGGGTGGGGTATAGGAGGCGTGTGTGACCCTGGAGTCTTTGTGCCTATTAATGATTTTTTATCATTTTTGGCAGGGGTTTTGATTTTTTATTACAAAATTTGAGCCCCTAAACTAAAGAGGGGTTCTTATTATATTCTTAGTCAATATTTAACGAATATTATTTTGCACTATTTGTCTAAATATTGCCAAATTATTAAAAAATCCAACATTTTTCATAAAGGCTTTGGGGGATTCTTATTGTACCTTAATATCATCTTCGTAATCCAATCCTTTTAGCAGCAAAAATGGCTCTCCTGGCATTGTTTTGTTGGGAAAAACTTGATTAAATTTTAGATTGGGTTTATCTTTCCCAGTGCACTCAGTGTTCACATATTCTGAAAATGGAAGAAACCTTCTACTTTATTCATCCATCCGAAATTCATTGAAATATTTTTACCTCCGTCAAAGTCGAATGTTCCCAATTCAAACCCATCTGGGATAATTGGCTTCTCTGGTAAGCTCAATATTGTTTCAGCCTGGAAGAATTGGACTTTCTTATCCAGGGCATTTTGATTCAGAATCAGAGGGGTTGAAGACCATCCTTTTGAGGCAGCACTGCCTAAAAACAGTAAAAGAATAAAAATGACTTCCATCAGGTAAGATAATTCAGACGAAAATGATTTTTGAAAAACTGATAAGGATGTGCCCTAAAGATATGATCATATCAATTATGATAAAAATTAACATTTGATTCATCACATACCTCGATTTATCTACAGAACTTTTGTCATTTTCCTTATCTTCTTCCAAGCAGAAACTGAAATTACATGCTCAATGAAACAAGAATTAATTTATTGAAAACCACAATAAGGTGAAGACTGCCAATCAGACTCCTGAAAATGAATTTATCAAAATGGGGATTTAAAAGCACGTCTGTGGCAATTTATAGTCTTTAAGTTCACATGTCCCAAAGGTGATTTTTATATGGCAATAACAATAGTTCAAATCTACAAAATTTAAATAAATTCATTTTATTTCGATAAAATCACCAATACTCTTAAACAATTTTCAAAAGTTGCCGAGGCATGAAAGCTGACGGACAAGTTTTGTTAACAATGAAAAAGTTGGTGCAACAGATGTAGAACAAAAGATAGATATGGATTCTCACATAAAAAAAAGGTTAATGATAACAAATTGATTGGAATCGAGATAATCATTTAATAAGTTTTTAATCTAAGTTAATTTTTTTGAAACTGTTCAGTTGAATAAGTCGTGAAGTCAGTTGCACACGAGTCGTTGGGCTAGAAACATGTTCTGCCGGTCAAGACGTCGCGATTAGTTCACTACTTTTAATTTGCGTTCATATTACATGAAAAGTATGAAGGAATTTGATACACAAAAAAGAACTGTTGGGACTAATACATCCGAAAAATAAGAAAATGAAAGAAACTGACCAAGTCAGAAACTAGAAAAGCTGGCAAGGCCAAGCTGGTAACATTTGGGCTTTGAAACAATTCTGATGGGGCGTCAAATACACTAGACTCGAGAAAAAAATTGATTCGAATACTGCAAGTCCAGGTTAAAATTTTTTCCTAATAAACTCAAACTTTATTCGAGGGTTTGTTAAACAATCAAATCTGATTATGTAAAACTAGGGTGATTGTTGAGCGATAAGTTTGATGGTTATGGTGGGCAAGTTTTGACAAGAAAATAATCTGGCAAAGAAACAACGAATTTTGGCTCGTGTGACGAGTTAAAATCTACGGTGAGAGTATTTAAAAGTTTTTGGAAAGCCAATAATATTTTCACCACTTGTGAGAACCAGCTTGTTTGACCTCTGAAAAAAAAGTTTCAAATGCAAAATTGATGATAGAAGTGGGTTTACCTCACCCATGACTTACTATTAGCAAGAAGCAAAAGTTTCTTTCTAGCCCCAAAGGTTGAGACTCCAATTTCTTTGAGGTCATGCTCAGTCAAAGTGGCAAATGTAGGCAAATCGACCTCATGGCGAATAAATAGATCAGAGTACTTTGCCAGTCCCTTTTTTTAATAGCTCCCATGAGATTGTGACCTTAAATTATTATTTTTAACATAAACCTGTCTTGTAAAAAGGCTTGGGAGGTCATCACTAGGAAGTATTCTATTCCTGTCTTCTTCATCGACTGCAGACGAGTTGAGCATTACTTCAAAAGCACTCGAATTGCCAAACCATCCAGGCTGTAAAACACAAACAAATAGAAACATGGACAAGTTCAATTTTGAAAACTTGATATTACTCTAAAAAATTGCTGATTAGAAGGAGATACACCCTTCTGAGAGTCTATTATTTTCCGACTCATCTCGTTTTGAGCATAGGCTGACTTTTCATTTGAGTTTGCAATTTCCTCGTCAGTCTCCTCACGTACATTCATTAAGCTGGGAAAAATTGTAACGTTCTGCCGCTTGGACAAAGAGCCTAAAAAAATATAAGAGACTTAAAAAGTTATTTATGGTGAAATACTTGATTTCCTCACCGCATCCAGCTGCTCCGTCCAAATCGTTTAGCTCTAAATTCTCTCTAATGATAGACTCAGGCATAGAGTTTGAAAATCCAAGGCCAGACCAAGAAGGGGTTGGAGTTCGAGGTTCTCCTGTTGGCTTCGTTTGAATAGCTTTGGTAGCAAGCAACTTCTTCTGGTCGTAGTCTGTTTGTTGAATAAACTTTCATGAGTTAAGTTTCTAACTTAAACGAGAGTTTTCGATACCCATTTGAGTTTGAACGGCGAGCTGAAGAGTTTTCTTCTCACATCCTGGAGCTCTTCGATCAGTCAATTGGTCAAGAAACATTTGACCCAAGTCAGGAGCCTTTGGAATGATACTGTACTGTCTAATTTTGGACTAACGTAAATATATTCAAATGACTCACACATTCCTTTCCATTTGTATCAGAGAGTGAACAAGTTGGGCTTTTAGTTGTAGAAGTTGCACTCGGGCTAGACCCACCTCCATTCATGGAACTAATAGAAGAGCGCAAAAGGCCCATACTTCCACTACCCACGCTGCTACTTGTACTTCCCGAGTTATTGGTTGAAGATTGATTAGTATCAAAAAACTTTCCTGAATTAGAGTCAATCAATGAGATGAAACATGCAAAAAGCAGAGAAATTCCACCTGTCTCGCTAATGTCAATTTTATCGATGTGATTGGAAAGGTTGCCAACATTTTCATGAACAGGAGATGAATTTCTAGGGCTTGCTCCTTTAAATGGTGGGCTGCTGTCTGCTGAAAAGATCGATAGACAAAGAATAAATATGAATAAGCTCTCGTGAAACGACTGATAAATATCATTGATTAAAAATGATCCAAGTGACTTCGATGAACCACAGAACGCTTAAAAGGTTGAAAACTAAAAATCTCTACAAACCATTAATGTAATTATTATTGTTGATTGAGGTAAGCAAGTCTGTCTTTGCAAGTTTATTCTGGTTCTCAAGCTGCTGTAACTGAGTGATGTGATTTAATACACGCAGTGCATAATCCTAAAACGTGAAAATTTAGAATTGAAAACTTAAAGAGTGCATTATAAACCGTGAGACTCTTAAGTATTTAAGGTGAAAAGTGATTGACGTATTGACGAGGTAATTATGGCTCTAGGAATTAGGAAAAAAATAATGTTAATTTAGTTTTGATCGAGTTAAAACCTGTAGATAAGGATGATTTGGTGTCAAAATATTTCCGAAACCTCCTCCAGAGCTCATCCAAGGGGCTGAATTCGCAATCCCAGGAAAGTAGGGATTGAAGTTTGGAATCTGATTTTAATTTAATTGATTTAGTCTGAAATGTCCTGAAGAGACTATTAACAGTATAAGGGCTTAAAGTATTTCATAATCTTTTAAGTATGAGGGTATGAAAATTATCAAATCTGTTGTGTCAATAGAACCTGATCAAAGCATGGTCGAACAATTTGGGAGCTTCCTTGACCTTGGCCAAATAAAATAGGTGCGGCAGGAGCTAGAGCAAAGTTTGATCCCAAACCCGCTGCTAAACTAGCCAAGCCTGCTGCTTGAAGGCTACCCAAATTCTGCAGGAGGTAAGGTGAAACATTTTGGTACTGCGGGTAGCCTGATGTTTCATTAATTGGCGAGGAGGTGGCAAGGTGTTGTGGGTTTGCTGCGTCACCATCGTGAAAGGACAGGAAATTTGGGTCTGGAGAAGGCTCTAATAATAGATACATAAAAACTCTTCAAAAATCAACAGAAAGATAAAAAAGGACACCAAAGCAGCCATTTAGCTAAAGTCTTTCAAACAAACTAAAATTGATCACAAACTTCAACCTTTATCAATCGTACCATGGGTCTGAACAAAGAAGTTTGAAACTGATTGCAGCTTGTAAGTCTCTGGTATATCTGCCTTAATAGAGTCTCCCTCAAGCCCAAGAATTTCATGTCGAGCTTTGTACATTCCTGAAGCATTCCTCTCCTGAAAGTGACTTTGAAAAACTAAACCAACTAAATGAATATAGTTTCGGTAAGACCTGAGCTTTGATCATGACAGATTTGTTGGCTTGGCGCTGCTTTGGCTTTATACTAATAGATACATCGAGCTCCTCTTGCATTTTTTGAATACTAACGTCATCAATTTCAACGTGATCAGGTAAGTCGAACATCATCACAAGGGGGAGGGAGCCCTTTTAATTAATTTAAGTGAGAGTCACATCAGTGATTTCCTTAATTCTACGACTTACCACTAAGAGCTGTCTGGTCAGGTAGACATTGTTAATATTCCCCGTAATTGTCACAGATCCTTTTCTGATTGAAGGAATATTCGGGTCAGCTGCATCAGGAAAAAGTATTGTCGTTTTAGTTTTTTGCATAATTGCCCGAAGGTTCATGTTGGCCTAAAAGAAGTTTCTGATTTCATCTTTCAACACATCAAATGTATTAAACCGACCTTTCCCAGAACAACAGCATGATGAATGGGAGAAATTTCCATGTTCATCGATACTTGAACGTTTGCAACAGAGGTCATGCTTGGGCCTTGAGGACCAGTTTTGTTGTAAAAGCGGTCAATAAGCAGCAACGTTGCTTCCTTTAGATAAAGTTGGTCAATCAATATTTAAGCACAATAAAAAATTACTTTAAAACGCAAACAACCTTTACTCTAGAAGCTTCCCACTCACACCCTTTGATAACCACAATAGTGGTATGAAAGTTTTTCTGTTTCTGTCTGAAAGTAACCTATATGAAAACAAAGCCATACACATGGTGACAATTACCAGTTTTTACCAGACAGTGAGACAATTCACCTGTATATTGTATTGGTCTTGAATGGCTTTGATGCAAGGATCACTGGGATCTGAAAATTCCACTGTAAAGAGAGTTAAAAACCAAAGGCATTAAGAATTTCACCTGGAAGAGGTTCAAAGGCAGCAATTATTGGCATGTCAAAACAGAAAATCAAAGGAGTAAGCTCTCGAACACGGGCCCTTGCGTGCTCTACACCGTCCATTTCACCTACGAAAAAATATCTCTCAAGAGTGACATAACATTTTGAAAGAGTTTATAATCTCTAACCGGCAATCGAGACTTGGTTACTTTTTTCGTTTGGATTGCTACGATTGCTGTCAGGGAAATGAATATGGCAGTTTGTTTCAACCATTACTCTTCTAATTGTATTTCCTTTAAGTAAAAAGTAAAATGAAGATTAATTTTTTTTCGGAATAAAGGAATCATTTTTGTTTTGCTTCATTGATTCTCAAGTAACCTCCTTTTCCAATAATGTGAGAATGATCTGTGTAGGAGACATCCATCTTCATTGTAATTCTAAACTCCAACAAAAGGGTTCACTAAAACTATTATTTGACTTGAAAACCTGTTTTACCTGCTTGTTCGAGTGTCCAAGTAATACAAAATCATAGCTTTTGCGTTTCGAACAGCTTCCTCTGACGTACCACCAACTCGAATGTGAGGATCTATTGTAAAATTAAGCTTCAGATTTGGTTAAATATTGACTCTTTAGAGATGAGACGATAAAGTTGCATGCACAGTTCATAAGTAACTGACCTTTCTTTGATTTTGCCCCAATTTTGATGCGCAAGGGCCAGATAACAGTGGTGTTGGTTTCGTCTCCAACCTAGAGGCGAAAAAATACTACGTTAACCTAAAGTTTTTTGACGCATCAAACAAAAAATACCCTTTGAAAAAAATCTGCAGCAGCCTCACGAACTGGCTCAAATCGACCTTTGAGTTAAACAAGATCATTTCAAACAGTGCAACAATAAGTGATTAGAAATCCTTTACCCATTATCAAATATTCTAGTTTTCGTCGATCCACCTTAAATTTGTCGTCAAAGTCAAAAACCCGATCGTCAACAGAGGTCTGTGAAGAATAGCATCAATCCTTCTTGAGCAGGTTCACTCTTTCATAAAAAAAATTCTCACCAGGTCGTCCCTACTCGAGTCTCTAGACATCCCAGAGTCTGGATAAGAAATGGGCCCACGTCTCCAATATCCACCGCCGTAGGGATAACCCGTTGCTCTCCAGTGTTCCAGGTTGCTACCGTAAGTCATGCCCGTTTGGGTCGACCCGTAAAGCTGCGCCACGGTCGAGCATCCATAATGTTCCAACCCTACGAATGAAATGAACTTTCAGGTTCAAAAGTTCGGGAGTAAAGTTTAAGGTATGCCGGTCAACACTACGATTGCGTCTGCAACAACTCTCCACAATATTTTCTGGCCAACAGGCAGCAAGCCTGATGAGACCTTACACGGTGGTTACGTTGTTTATAAACCATTTCACCTTGCAAATTGTGTTGCAAATCTTGAAGTGGAGAGTAAGACGGGGGAGGAGGAACGTCTCGCCAAAATTCTTCCACAGAGGGCGAAGGACGACCGGCGCCGCCAAAGCCCCACGCTAGAAAGTTGTAATGGCATTAAAACATCATTCAACTCGAAGCTTGACACAGAAACTCACTCGAATCTGTAGTCCAAGGTGGGTGGGCTTTGCGACTTTCGGCACTCGCGTGCGAGTCCTCTGCCCTGCCAATGTCGGTGAGACTGAGAGGACCTTTCGTGTCGAGCAAGTCCCTGTCACGAGCGTCGGGACTCTTCACCTTATACAGGGAAAATCAATTTTAAATTCAACGCTGATTCAGTCCGAGCCTTTCGGCCGTCTTTTTCCTCTGACTCACCAATGTTTCGTCAAAATCGTGTTGCGACTTCAAAGGACCGTCGAATTTGCCTCCGCCGAAGTGGCAATGGCGAAGAAGATTGGGCGACGTTCTACTGTCAGTCATCTGAGGCTGTTTCAGGTTCTCTTCCAATTTCAAAGACGCCATCTTGGGCGGCGACGCGTGGCAGAGCGTGTTGTTCGTCAGCAAAGTAGTTAGAGCGGAAAGGTGCGAAGGATTAGAGGCTTAAAGAAAGCTTATTGAGGTATCTAGAAGGTGTCGTCCATTAGGTCGCTGTTACCCAACGCACTGTCCATGGCAGTCTCCGTTTTCTCGGTGACGGGCCTTCGAGAGGGCGCCTCCGGCCGGCAAAGAAAACGTCGCAGTTCAGGCTAACTCTCTCAGCAGGCTCTCCTCGTGAAGCATTTTCTGAAAATTCAAAAAAGTAATGACTATAGACAACTACAACGGGGGGTGAATGTAGTGAACGGAGACCGGATCGACAGAACTCAAAAATCTCAGGATAACTCGAGCGGGACGGCCACGTCAAGCTCAAAGTTTGAGAGATGAAAGTTCAAGTTTCGGGTTGACAAAAAGTCAAAAACCCACACCCCATTGGATTAGGAAAGGTCAGAGGACAAACAAAGGCACTTTTACCGCGAGTTCAAACTGCCCAACTGGTAAGGTAAGATAAACAAAAGAAACTTTAGTGTCAGGATTTATATAAATTTTACTGGCCAACGTCTCCACACGACCCGGTCAGGCGCTGCACACTGAGGCTTCGTTACATAAAGTTGAGCTAGCTGTGAAGCTCGTGAATTTTGACACAAAGATATATAGACAAACCCCGAAAACAGAAAGTGGTCCGCGATCACCACTAAAACGCTTAAGA
>Ga0194133_10006531_pt1 | contig 14297 bp, 10 predicted proteins | sample TA2KigOf40mmetaG_FD_155448 | JGI IMG/M metagenome (GOLD analysis project Ga0194133, IMG submission 155448) | Freshwater microbial communities from Lake Tanganyika, Tanzania - TA2015055 Kigoma Offshore 40m | ecosystem: Environmental > Aquatic > Freshwater > Lake | place: Tanzania: Lake...
CATTTTTAGCGGAAATTTTCCAAATTCTAACCCAAACCATAAATGGCTGACTCAACCTGGGTCAAAATTTTTTGACTCGGACCCATCACTACTTGCTCATAATCAAAAGGCGAGGTCTAAGATATGCTCATAATAGCTTATTGAAGGTTAGTTTACACACTTTATTGACATGTGAGACAGGAGCGCGCTGATCAGGGTAAAAGGTTGCAAGACCTTTACTTAAATCTAAAAGCTGGGATCCATGTGTGCCATCGAAATAATTTTTCGTTTTTATGATTATAGCACCAAATATGTGAAAGAGAACCAATATTCATTTTTACAAATAGGTACAAACCCCAAAACTTTAGGTATTCTTGGGGGCTGTCTAGAATCCCATTATAACCTAATCTGTCTTGTTGTCCAAACACTAACCTGAAGATTTTAAACACTCCATTTCCATTTTAACATCTAAGTGACTTGGATATAACAAACCAACTTTGTTTAAAAATGGTTGCAAAAGAAAGCTTAATTAAAAGTAAACTTTTCCTACTTGGAGCAAAAGTTGTGCTTGCAGGTGAGGATTCCCTCTTTTTCTTGATCTTTATCATTGTCATCCATGAGGTCACAACAAATCTCACACAATAGCTCGTCCTTGGACAACTCCTCATCAACCACAAAGCTGTTTTCCGAATATAACATTTTCATCTTAACTTTCCACCCGTTTTCTGGAGACTCTGAAGGAGATGAAGGATGTCGATTCCTTTGGGTAGGAAGAGGTCGGCTAAATGGAGCCTGAACCCCTGCAGTTTGACAGATTCCTGCTGCATTTTCCATCCACTGTGCGAAGAGCACTTCCTTAGACCATTCTGTGTGTCGGAGAAGTGCCTCAGCTGTAAACGAGGGTACCCCAAGTTGGTCAGCTGTCTCCAAAATAAGCTGATCCTTGGCCTCTTGAAGATCCTAATTAATAAGAAGAATAAATTACCAAACCCTGACACACTGATTTGCCACTCAAATTCAAAAAAAGTGACAGGAAGTGCCAATATCTGGTGTGTTTTTGTAACCCGACTGAAAATAAGACAGTCATTTTGGGTGTAACCACCTGTGTTTTTCCTGTACACAGGTGCCTACATGTGCTTTCCAGTGTTTACACGTGCTTACACTGTCTTTCATGTCGTAAATTGCAATAATACATGTGAAAACACCTTTGATTTTTATTAGTAAAATTGTACATGCTTATGTTGCCTTATTTGCAGTCGGGAAGACACTTGAAATTTAAACAAATACCTGAGCCCTTAGACCGTTGTAGACCTCTTCATGTTCAAACATGGACAACTTGCGAGTCTCTGTGGTCAGATCATCTGTCAAAAAAGTTGAAAAAGCCATGTCATTTTTTGGATACCATGTCGATTTGTCTAATGATCTTTCATATAACGAACATTTCACTTACGATGGTTCGCCAAATAGTCGATTTGCCTACTGCCATTTTGCCTTATGTCTGTTTGCCCAATTATTTATTGCTAACCTAACCTGACCCAACCAGCCTTCCCCCAGGGTTAGAGAGGGGGAATAGTAGGCAAGCAGTCATAATAGGCAAGATGTCATAGGCAAAACAACATTAGGCTAACCGTCATCAAACGAATTGCCGTTTTCCCATTTTTTTCTATTCTTGGCTTTGGTTATTACCAGGTGTCCCTGAGAAAACCATCCTGGATTCCAGCAGGATGGCAATCTCGTGGTGATTTTCTCTGATGGCAATGTCGCAGGCTGTCATGCCAGCCTTGTTTTCCAAAAATGGATCAGCACCGTGAGCAATTAAGTATTCGATGCACTTTTTGAAGCCAGATTGAGCAGCGTAGTGCAAGGCTGCATTTATATGAAAAGTAAAGAAAAATATTTTGACATCAGGGCAGTTAAGTTTTAAGTCCAATATTCAATAATTTATCTGAAAACCAAATTAATACAATTTCAAAGCAAGCATTTTTATCTGCAAACAACAGCAAGAAAAAGTTTATTAATGAATACCTAGTAAAATTTAAATTCATAATTATCTCAGTAGTCATTCAGGATATGTCCAAATTAGTGATGGGTCCAGGTAAGAATTTTTTAACCCAGGTCAAGTCAATATTTTGTTGCTCGGGTCTTATTGGGTAAGGTCAGCCATCTTTGGCTTGGGTTTGGAAAATTTCCCCTAAAAATCCAAAATTTTCAATTTTTTTCCTTTGTGTCAAAGAAATGTCATTAGGCCAGGTCAAATAGTACCCTGGTCAAAGACTGTTTGCCCCCTTATTTACTGCGGGTCAAAACTATGCTCGCGTTGGGTCAGGGCCAACTTCTTGATAGATAACCTCCAGTTAGAGGCATAATTGCAGGCATAATAGGTAGCGTCCTTGGACCATTTTTAATAGCATAAATACTTCAAATATCAAAGAAATTGTTCCTCTGTTAAGTTGTATCATATACAGGCAACATGTACAAGATTCCCAGTGCAAAAAACCCCTAGCTTAATTTAATCCCATCAGTTTTTAAACAGAGATTATAGAAGCAACATAATGTGTGACTGTTTTTATTATCAACTAGCCAACCGAGGACCGGCGCTGCACGGGTTAAACATAATGCATTTTTTGTATATCAAAGTTTTGTTTAGATTTTGGAGTTTGGGGTACCCTGGGGTCTGGGGGTCGAGTTAGCAGGGTCAAACTTATGTTACGAACCTGCCTAGGTTGATGGGGAGGTCTGTACAAAATTTGGCAGAGATTGGTCAGGCGGTTCACGCGTGAAAGAGGGACACAGGTACATGGGTACAAACAGTACAGTCTGTTTTATATATACATATAGATAGATTAAGATTATTATTGTCCAAACATTTTTTGATCACAAAGAACAAGAGTTTCCGATACTGCATTATTGAAATTTTCCTAAAATTGCATTTTATAATTCCATTTGTAAGATTTGCTGGGATTCTAATGAATTCACACTGCTCTAAAATTATTTGGACCATGTATTTTGAAATTCAATTAGAGCCATCTTTATCTTCTCAAACGCATCATAAATTTTTGCACTTTTCACAAAACAGTCGAATCCCAACACCAAAAAATAATCTTCAATCAGATGAAGAATATAAGAAATAACCAGCATTGAGATCCTTTATCTCATCATCATTAATCAAAAAAAAATAGTTCTTCTTTATTCATATAATCGGATGAGGAAAAATGGACTTTGACAGAAAAGTCATGAAAGCTACAGGAGAACCAAAGTTATTCATCTTTGATGAGAATTTTATTTTAAAAATGATGTGATTATGCAGACTTTTAATGCAGATAGTGATTTGTTATTCAGTTCACATGTGGTGTTTTGTACCAGTCACAAGTTTGAATCAAAGATTTAGAATCAGTACTTAATGCAGCAGAAAAATATGTAATGATTCGTCTTTTTGACTCTACAAAACTGTATTTTGATACAAGAATCCAAAATATTTTGATTTCATTTTCTTTTTCTGAGAAAAATTGCTAAAATCTCATCAACAAAAAGATGGTAATCAGGCAAGAGAAAGAACTTTGAGAGAACCTGATGATAAGCTGATTTACCATAAAAGTTTTTCCATGCCATTTTCTAAAAGTACGTAAGCTGATTTTTCATCTCAAGTTCGTTTTAAGTATTATCTTTGAAAGCATTTTCGAAGTTGAAATGTTTGAAAAAACAAAGATTATAGTTTGGTGGGAAACTCATTCAAAAAAAAAGATTTCAGTTTGCATTTTGGCACTAGACTTCTTTGATCAAAAAAGTTTTTTTTCAAAGGTCCAACTTATTTCCAATGAAAATAAAAATTTAACTGTCATTTTGGAAACCTTAATAACTTTTAGATGTTTTTTTCCATTAGAGAAAGGCTCATAAATAAAAACTTGTTTTGCTTTTCTTGAATTTGGATTGTTTTGACTTCGTAGTAAGATTAGAAGAAAAAGCACACATGTTAAATGACTTTTTTTCAGGGCACAACATGACTACATAAGAACACATATATGGTGATTACACTTTGATCAAAAGAAGGTACAATAATATTGTTAAAATCTGTACAGACTACAGACTTTCCAATATTGATATTCATCATATTTAGAGCTGTATTCATTTCTTTGTTACATAAAAAATAATTTTCCAACCAGAGGTTTTTTGTGAAAAAAAACACTACAGATCACATTTTGAAATTATAATCATTAGCAATTATCCTTCATGCTTTGAGAATCTTATTATGGATGGAAATTCTTATTCTGAATTGAGCTTGCCATGGTATCAACATCCTGTTTCATAAGCATTTGATAGATAGAGATCCCGACCCAACCTGAGCATACGTTTTACCTGCAGTAAATAAGAGGCCAATCCGACTTTGACGCGAGTACTTTTTGACCCGGCCCGGAGAGATTTTTTTGAACCGAAGGGGAAAAAATTGAAAAATTTGGGATTTTAAGGGGAAATCTTCCAAACCAAAGATGGCTGACCCAACCCGGATAAAAAAATTTGACCCGGCCCAATCACCCCGAAATCCTCCACACATTCAAGCCTATCAATTAATTTACTTTGTAAGAAAACCAGTAGAAGATCTCTCATCAATTGTATTTGCAACAGCAAAAATGTGGCCACAAAAAAGACTCTAAAGGTAACAGACACACTGAAAAATTGAAAAAAGGAGCTTTGCCAATGAGAAAATTAAAATACTTTGGAAGATATGTTGATCTCTAGGGAATGAAAAGAATTGTCAATATACCTTTCTCTATAGAATGCTCTACAATTCATCAGTTGTCTGTAGGCCTTCAAGCCTTAGACTAAACCTTAAGCAAACCTTTTTTAAAACGTGTTAACTACTTTGAGTTTGTCATTTTTAAGTTCAATCATGTTACCATTTTTATCATATTTTCATTTTATCTTTTATTATCATTTCATCATAAATATAATTTTATTTGTTCTTTTACTGATGATTGCTCTTGAAAAGATTTTCATTTTATTATTGTAATCGATGGAGCGTTTTGAAGTACAAATACAAAAATCTAATTTATTATTATTGAAATTCATTTTTTTATTTATATCTTAAGGAAAACTACCTGACTTTTTTGATGAATCATTAATGTAGATAGCTGTAGCATCTAAATCTTTTATTATTTAAAACAACAATAAGGTCTTCCTCCGTAAAAAAGTGAAAGCTTTTTGCAAAATGATGTGAGCCTTTAAAGCATTCAAAAACTTTCAGTGAAAAACTTTTCACAAAATGTAAGTTTTCTCTTAGAAATCAAGTAAGAGATGGGAGAAGTACCTTGCCAGCACAAAGGAAGTTGTACAAAGTGAGACAACTTCCTTCCACTTTATGGTGTGTGTTTTTTTGTTAAAGAAAATGTAAAAATAAATTGAGATGTCCAAGAAATATTGCAAATAAAGGAAAAGTGTTTCAAACAACTCTTTATTTCTATTTTGCAGGTGCAATAATTTTTGTGACATCATCATTTGGTAAACCTCTCTGCTCTAATCTCTCTTGGAATTACCCACCATTTGTTCTGATATTTTTTAATTTAGAAATGAAGTCTGCCTGCTCATTAAAATCAGCTCCTCGTGGATATTGATGGTAGCAATAAAACTGAAACTAGTTCAAATTGAGCACTCAAAACAAATTTATTTTGAATAAATGAAACAAGAATAGGTATTTTGAGGTTTGAGTCATAAAAAAATTCCCTAATCTAATAAAGTTGTTGTCTTTTTTGCCATGGCAGATTAATGTGGCTTTCTCAATTTATATGAATTCTGACAATCTAGTTGCCAATCTCAATCATGGCAAATGACTTCCCTTGGGCAATTTCATTTGTTCATCAAAAGATGAAGGTTTGCTTGTGTTGGCATTTCTTCAAAGCTTACCAAAGCACTCTTTTGTGTTTAGAGATCGAATCAAATTGTTTGTGAACATATATTGAGTTAGCCATAGATGATGGGCAATGTAAAAATGCAGAACAAGATAACATTTACTTTATTTCTATTGTGTACAGAAATATAATCACAATTAAGCATCATTTATTTTGACCATAGAAAATTGCACGTGGTATATTGTGGAAAAGCTTTCCACATCCCAAACACTAATTTAAGATTTTTTCTACAGCATTATTTGAGCAAAACAAGACAAAATTACCGGATGATCCTGTGCCATCTTTTGCATTAACATCAACTCTTTCTCTTTGTCCATTTGCCAAACATGGTCCTCTCCAACTAAGCAGAATCATTACACTGTAGGACTGTCGCTCCAAGGCCGATGGGGATTTCTGTGTCAAGGTAATGATGAAATTGAGACTTAAATATCTCTTCAGTGGTTAATAATAATGGCTTAAATGTTGAAGTATAAGATCATTCCTTGCCTTGGAAAAATAAACAGACCAGAGGGCATTCTAAAAAGTTTGCTACCTGTTCCATCACAAAGCTGGCACAATGTAAAGAGGTTTGATTTCTTCCATTCCTTGTATTTGGATGACCACCATGGTCATTGAGGAAAGCTCTTATAAGATGCTTCATTCCATGCCTTGAGGCATAATGCAGTGGGGTATTGTGTAAGTGGTGATCGCCATAACTGTGGTTAGGATCCAAAGCTCGACGCAGTTCTGGAGAGCTCTGAAAGAAACAACACTTAGAAAAAAAAGATCCTAAGAAAACTTGGCTTTCATGTTCTGCAAATAAAAAATACGCCTCCTGAGAGCCTTTTTGGATGTACTTAAACTGAAAAAAAGAACAAATACTTCCTCTTTAGGATGCTGATTATTTTAACAAAGAAAAACATAAATGACAAAAAAAGTATATTCTTTCCAAAAATCGAGTAAACGAAAAAGCTCCTTCACAATTAGTATTTATCCTTCTAAAGTATATATTGGAAAAAATTCAAAGTTGCTCAATCATCCTTGACATTTTCTCGAATATTTCAAAGCTAGTTTTATTTCCTTGAAATGGGGAAGGATTCTGAATGGGACAAATATAGACAGTTATTGTGAACACTGCATTGCATTTCTTCTTAAAGTCTCTTGGGAGTTCCATAAAAAGACAATCTTTCCCCTTCGGAGCTTTTTTCCCATAAAATTCTGTTCTCTTTTTTAATTTTATTTATGAAAGTTCTTTAAGTTACTGCAATTGCAATCAAACTGAATGAAAATATTTTTATATCCCTTGAAGTTGAATAAATATATAACCAAACCAGTTCGAAAGAAAAAAGTAAGCTGTTGCAACACATTTATAAAAAAATATCCATGAATTATTAAGAAATATCAACATAAATAGTTTATTCTCTTTGAAACCGAAAGTATTTCCCCAAGGGCAAATTATTGAAAAGATACTTGTTGTGAATTTCAATGAGCAATAAATGAAAATGTGAAAGGTCCAATGATCATGATTACTGCAATATGTTCACTGTCACATTATTTTTCCTAATTTTAGTTACAATTGAAAATGTTTTAAGTGAAAATGGTCAGTTCATTCACATTTGGCTTAAAAGTAATCCAAATTGGTTCAATTTTAATGTCAAGCCACCTTTCATTCCAGCTCTAACTTTTCATGTTAAAAAACCTTATCTTGAACAACAGACATGTTCTTGCAGACAGTTTTTGACCTGACCCAAGCTTGCTTTTGACCCGCAGTAAATAAGAGGCTTACCCTCCCATGACATGGATACTTTTTGACCCGACCAGAAGAGATTTTTTTTTATCTGAAGGGAAAAAATTAAAAAATTTGACATTTTTAGGGGAACTTTTCCTAACCAAAACCCAAACCATTAATGGCTGACCCGACCTGACCTGGCCACAAAAAATTGACCTGACCCGGGTCAAAAATTTTTGACCCAGACCCATCACTAGCTTGCTACCCTCCTGATCTGTCCCCATTTGTATCAAAGCGGGACATGTTTCATCTTTATTGGTCATTAAGAAACAATGCTCACTCATTCTGAATGCTCAGAGATTGGGTTATCCTTTGCTTTTCAGAGCCCCTCTCACATACTGTTCTCTCCAAGAGCACTTTTTTTATTCTTCAATGAAGGCTAGGATAACTTTATTGGTGCATTAACCGATTTTGGGCTGGGTTCTTGTTCTGTTTTTTGATTATTTTGATCAACCAAGGGCCCAAGGTCAGTGCCAGGGATAGAAAGACATCTTTAATTAATTAAGAATGAGAATAAAGTTCCCTAAATTTGGGTTTTCAACATAAATTTGATGAAATAGTATCACACCTGATATACTTGCATGGCAGCATATTCATCGCCATGCTGAAGATATTTCTTAAACTTTGATGATGTGCTTCCCATGATGAACAATTTCTGGAGTACTGCAACAATCTGAAAACAAAAATCCATCAAGTTTCATAGCATATTCATTATAAATATGTCAAGAACAATTTCAATGTTAAGAAGCATAATAAAATTCATGATTTTTGTAAAGAGAAAATGGAAAATCTTTGTTGTAAAAGAAAAAAATATCTCTCAAAAAGTTTATTCTCTTTCCAATTTTTCTCCCTAACTTTTCATGTTTCTGATGATCTTAAAGACAAATACTTAGACTTGTCAACATTCACAGGCCTGTGTTACATCCTCTTGGATCATCTGATAAAAGATAAAGTGACCCAAATAGAATTCCCTCTTCTTTGTTTACATAGCTTTAGTCTGGCAGATTCCCCCACTATTTTGGAGATAAAATTTCATTGATTTGCTCCCAATTTATTTCTCTTATTGTTTTTTTTTATTTTTGGTAGAAAAATCAATAAATGTAGTTTTTATATGTGTAGATTTCGCCTTGTAAATTTTTTTGTAATCAGAAAGATTTGATGATGTGAAACACCTGAGAAAACATTTGCTGTCAATGCTTTTTTTCATGTTGAAAATGTCATCGGTCTCTTATTAAAGATCTGACATCTCACACAACAATCTATCTGTTCTCAATATTAAAGTCATTTTTTACACCTTTTTCTCATACTACTTGCATGATGATGTCTAAAGAGAAAATGTTTCAGTAAAACAAATTGATTGCTTTAAGCTTTAAAACTATAACTGTTTTTGCTAATAAATAAATAAATGTCTGTAAAGCATGTGGATTTGAAAATATTAAGTAGCTTCTTTGTTGTTAATGTCACCACTCTGCTTGCCTCAAATTTTTCAGAGTGTAAAAATGCAAACTTTATTTGAGAAAAATTCATTTATTTTGTGAAATCATATATAAAGAAGCTTGTAAAAAAATTAAGGGAATATTGCCAAGCTATTGCTTTGCTTGTTCTTAAACGACCCTTACTAAGTTAAACCCAAAAAGTCATTTTTCTGTCCTGTCTTGACCTTTTGCCAAACGATGACAGAATGCCAAAAAAAAAGATGATAAATAAAATTCTATGGAATAAAAATGGGCCTTTCTTTGGAGTTATATTTACTCCTCTGAATCATTAAAAGCTCAGCTCTATAACACCAAGAATTTTTGCAATTATTTTCATCTATCAATAAAAAAATTGTATTTTTTACCTTTCTTTTTAATGCTTATTTAATTACATTGATTTTCTGGTTTCGCCACAATTTTAGATCCACCTTTTTCATTCTATTTCCTTTGCAAGAGATCTTTTGGCTTTGATAGATAACATCCAGTTTAGAACTGAATTTCCAAGCGCTCTATCCTCTATGGCGCTTTGACTCTTTACAGCATTGTTGAAAAAGAGGAGGGGGTTAGCTTAGTCTACAACCTACTACTACTATCCTCATGAGGGTGGGTAACACCGGACACCCTCATATAAGAAGTGTTCAAAAAACTTTATCTGGCTGCTTTCAAAGAAAATCTTGTCTTGTCAATCAAACTGCCTATTATAATTCAATGTGCTCACCTTTTTCAAAATATTACACAATTTAATTTTAATCATTGTCAACATTTTTCCTCAATTTAATCAGTCAAATATAAGATGTGAGAAATCATGAATTAGATCTTAAATAATCCATCTTATTGAGTTGAAGGAATTATACCATTATCAGTGCAGATAAAAGATAATTGAATGATGTTTTTCCTTAAAACCTTAATTACTATTTCTACACATTCTTTAAATATTTTAAACACAGCAGTGCAATTAAAATGTAAATTGATTGTGAATCTTGTTTAAGAAAAATGAGTCTCCATGGCTGAGAGGTCAAAGGCACCAGACTTTTAAGAAAGAGCTAGGACTGTTTCTTCAGCCCCTTCCATGCCAGCAATTTTTTCAAACATGGATTGCAAAAAAAATCAGCAAGGTACCCTCAGTTAGGGGAATAGTAATCAGCAGTGACAAGAGATGTAATTCAATATCTATGGCAGGACTCTTATAAAGGTGTTGATTGCGCATCATCATCTGATGAGTCTATAATAATACAAAAGATTATTATTTTCCATGAGTTTGGAAATCAGGCCTATAATCTTTTTTATGCATAGTTATTTGTCTGGCTTAATGATTAGTTATAAACTTATAAGGTTCATGCTAAGAAGAACAACAGAAAAGTTTGAAAACAACTAGTATGATGTTTGAATTATCAATACTAATACTAATTTTGAAGTTTTCAAAAAAGTTTAAATGCCTCAAGAATCAGGTCTGCATTCTGTCTTTTTATTACTATCAATTGAGCAGGCGGGTATTTTTCATGCAGGAAAAAATCCCTAACCCTCCCAAGCAACCTGCCTACTCAAAAAATTCATGGCTCCGCGAATTTTAGAGCTAAAGAAAAGTTTATAAAACAACATTTTTAGATAATTGTTTGAACAAGAATGTTATTTCATAAACTTTTCTCTGGCTTTAAAATTATGGGAGCTATTGAAGATGTTAAAATAAAACTCTGAACTTAAATATCTCAGCTTCTAGGCAAAATATCAAAAATCTGGTCGGTAACTTTGGAGCCATTTATGTGGGGTATATTCATGCCAAATTTCAAATAGCTTTAAGGTTGTGGGAGGACAATGAGATGAAAGACAGACGGACACAGGACATCAAGCATTCTTAAACAGATCTGTAAACAAAATTTCTAAACCCCCCTCGCTTTGCTCGGGAGGGATAAGAAGACCAGAACATGCCTGTATAATTGGAAGATTCAGTGTACAATCATGATTTTATATTGAAATCTATATCCACATCACTGAATGAAATGGTTACATACTGAGGCATAAGTATCAAACCTTTGATCCTTGAATAACCCCAAAGAACTCTTCCACAAACAGGATTGATAAAATGCCAATAAGATTGATTCCTTTTAAAGGTTTATATATATATGTTCTTAATCACAGAATTTTTGTTGAAAATAATGATAATAATCAATTTATCAACAGAGCACTTTGGTTACACAATTCATGTCTATCATGGCAGGGCCTGGATAGACCCAGACATACATAAGAAGACTTTCAAGGACTTTTGGCCTGGTATTTTTACCTTAGCACAAAAAGAATATTGTAAAGACATAACATGGTTTCTATTTTTCACAATCTATATAGCATTTTTTATATAAGCAGAGAGAACAATACTTGAATTGTCTTTTATGGGGGAGGGTTTGGGAAGTTGTTACTTAACTTGTAAAATCTGCTGCATCATCATTCTTTTTTTGGCTTTATCAAATTAATGTCTTCCATCTTGTATGCAGTAAGAGACATTGCTGCTAAATTTCTTGATAAATTATGATGTGTCTTTCTTTTCTTGGACAGTGTTGTTCCTTTCAAAAGAAGTATAGCAAAAACTTTCAGTTGCAAAAAAATTGTACAATGAAAATTTAAAATAAAAAGTCTAGCTTCAAGTTAAGAAATATATTTTTATTATCTGCAATTAAAGTTTACATTCTCATAATTATTTTGTATTTGGAAAACAATGAAAGAAGTTTCTTTCACAGAAAAATATAATTTATCAAGCTCAAACTTATTACTTGAAAAAACCATTGGAGTTTTTTGCTTGTGTAGACCATCAGCAATTCTATATGGAAAAAGAATTAATGTGTCATTTTTTTGTTGGATTTTGACAAGGATTATAAATCTTGAGCTTTTAGAGATTAAGAGAAATTTATTTCCCACATTTCTTACATGTAAAAAAATCTATTTACTGTGTGGAAAGATTTGCTTTTGCTGTTAATTCCAACTAAATTTTTGGTGAAAAGCTTTAAAATTTGGAACTTTTTTCATCTTGAAAGTACAGATTATCTGCTTTGAATCTACTTTCAGTTGGCCTGGAAATGAAGATCATTAAACAAAACATTGTGGGATGGAATTTGGGCTTTGAAAATTTGAGCTGAATTAACATATTTTGATACAAAGTCAACATTTCTCGATTGAGAAAGGCAACTTAGTTGTAATCTGCTTTGAGAGTGAAAACTATAAGCTTTTTGGTAGATAATCAAAACAATTTGAGTACTTTCTGAGCAAAATATTGCTATAAACTCAAAACTTGTGAACATTGTAGTTGATTGAAAGTTTGAAGAAAGAGAGTTTTTGCCTTAGCAATAGATTCTGGATTTTTTTTCCTTTTTTGATGCGATTGTGTCAAAATCAAGCCCACCAAAATCTTTCCCACAACAAGAGGTTTTTCATCCAAAACTTTTTTGATCTACCAGCTCAGAGCCTCTTGAAACGAATCAACCATTCTTCAAGGCTGTCAGAAGAATATTTACAAAAATTTGTTCCATGAAACACTGTTACTTTGTGATAATGAGAGTGGTGGTTTCATTTAAAGTATGAAAGCTTCAAGAAGTAAGGAAAGTTTCATCAAATACACCCAAAGGAAATTGAATAGGATGGTATTTGGTAAAGGTCAATAGCACTATCCATAGAAATAAGTTTTTTGCCAAAACCAACATTTTTTAGTGTATCCCTATCTCCTTTTCAAGACATTCTAAAGTTTGATGTATGCTGCCAAGTTTTGCCTTTTCTAGGCTCAACCATAACTTCAGGAAATGCCATGAAAGCTTCTTAAAACAATATGTTTTTCACATATTATCATGCAACTTTACAAGAGCATTAAGCAACTTTATACACTGAAACAATACAAAAAACAGTATTAGTAAGTTTTTTAGGCAATTTTTAAGTTAATTAATTGTCAAATTTCATGAAAGTTTTTTTTAGTATTGTGGTTTAGGCATCATTTGTCATAGGTTGAGCAGTCCAGTCCTCGCTGATCTCGTTCATGAGTGCCAAGCAATTCTGGAATGAATGTTTTTGTCCATCCCGAGCAAAGCGAGGGAGGAGTTTCAATTTTTTTATAGGGACCTGTTTAATAATGCTCGACGTCTCGTGTGCGTCCGTCTATCACCTCATTCTCCTCCCACACCAGTAAAGCTAGCCTGAAAATTGGCATGCCTAATCCTTACCTAGATAGCCCCAAAGTTCCCACAACAGCAAAGGAACACTTTCCTATTAATGGATTTTTATAAAATGAATAATGGGAAATAAATGTGTATTCTAATCCATGCTTTTTATTAAATATTTTTTATCTTTTTAAAGTAAGCCTTGAAATTGTTTTTTACTCACTAGAGGCACACTGTTTTTGGCTGGGAATCATTTGTTATTTTTTTGGCAGCCCTGAGTCAAAGGTTGCCTGGACCCGCCCGGGTTCCAACCCTGGACCCTCAGATTCCCTGCCTGATGCCATGGCAATCTGCTACGACGACCCCATGTTAACAGATTCAAATTTTGCGACTAAATTTCTTAGGATCCAGACCAAAAATAAGGCAGCATATTCACGTATAATTTTATTAATAAAAAAACATGTATTCATGTGCAGTGTGGCAGTTTATGACAAAAAAGATGGTATAAACATGTGTAAAACCTCGTATACACATGTATGAACGTGTAAACACTGGAAAAACAAAAAATGCAGGTTTTTACACCTGAACTATGGCATTCGTGTGTCCTATTTTTGGTTGGGATGGTGGGACTCTTCCTCACTTTAACAAAAAAATATTTTGCAACAAAAGTTTATATTTTTTGAGAAAAATCAAATATGCTAAATTTTATAAAGTATGCTTTTTCTTTATACAGAAAATAATATTCTCTGTTTCTTCTTCTCCAGTCCATGGATTCTACTACAACATTTAATTAGAACAACTTGCCAGCATAAAACACTTATATCTGACAACTGTGAAAACTTGGAACTTTGTAGATCTGCTAGAACTAACATAAGAAGAAATGCCTGTAATTTTATTATCAAAATATCAATTAAGAAGTCAGGTATTTTTGTGTGGGAGGAGAATGAGATGACAGACGCACAAGTGACGTCACGCCCGATCCCTATACAAAATTTCTAAACTCCCCCCTTCCCTTCATTTTGGGAGGGATAAAGACTGAGTT
>Ga0194133_10006533_pt1 | contig 14295 bp, 10 predicted proteins | sample TA2KigOf40mmetaG_FD_155448 | JGI IMG/M metagenome (GOLD analysis project Ga0194133, IMG submission 155448) | Freshwater microbial communities from Lake Tanganyika, Tanzania - TA2015055 Kigoma Offshore 40m | ecosystem: Environmental > Aquatic > Freshwater > Lake | place: Tanzania: Lake...
CTTGTTCGTGCTCGCCCCAGCTTCCAGGATCCGCGCGATCTCTTCATTGCTGTACCGCTTCTTCTTCATTGATCTCTCCTTTCCTCTTGAAAGATCCTATGATTTCCGCTGGTACGATTTTAGGGCGCCAGGTCAGAGGGTTCGAGGGGCGAAAAGGAGAATTGGCTCCCCGGCATGGATTCGAACCACGATTGACGGAGTCAAAGTCCGCTGTCCTACCATTAGACGACCGGGGAGCACCAACTGTCCTAGGATACCAAACTTACCGCCCGGCAATCGTCTTCAGACGGTCAATCTCAATCTCTTCCTCAGGCCGCAACCCAGCCATGCGCCCATAGGAATTCCACATGCCGATCGCCTCTTCAAAAGCTTCCTGCGCAATCGGACCCTTCTTCTCCACTCGCGCCAGTTCGCCCTTCAACGTTAAGGCAATCGCCAACCGCTTCCGCAGATCCGATCTCGACCCCGGCCTTCCCACCAGCTTGCGTAACAGTTCTACCGCTCTGTCGTTGTCCGCCGTCGCCACGCCCAAATCCCCACCCTCACGATTCATCCGCGAAGTCTTCACCAGAATGTCCGCCAGCCCTTCGGCAGCATCCTCGTTGTCCTTCTCCTTCTTGTTCGCCTGTTCGAGCAATTGCCGCGCTTCCTTGTAACTCGCGCGAGCTTGATCGCCCTGCTTCGATTTCTCCAAAGTCTCGCCCAGTCCACTCAAAGTCTTCGCAAGATCAAGCAACGGTCCCACTTCGCTATCCGGCTTTTCGGCCGCCGGCCGCAACGTAGTTTCCGCCGTCTTGAACATGCTCAGCGCCTCGCTAAACATCCCCATTCGCAACGCCTTGCCACCCACATTATTCGCAGACTGCGCATAGTCCCGCGCCTTGTCGACATTCCCCTTGTCCGCCTCAAAGATCGACCCAAACTGCCGCATCGCAGATCGGGCAAACGGCATCGACGCCTGCTGATCCCCGGCCAGGAACATCAAATCGCTCAACGTCGCATCGGCAGCCGCCAGCGCCTTCTTCACCTGTGGATTCGCTGAAGAAAAAGCGGATAGTTTGTTCTTCCAATCCTGCGCCACTTTCATGGCTTCCTTGTAATCCTGCGCTTCGTTCAGCAACTCCGACAGCATCTTGGCCGACCGCGCATACTCAAGCAACTCGATATCTGTCGTCCCCTCGCTACTCGCGAGTTGCATCGTCAACTCGTAAGCTTTACGCGCAGATTGAATCGCCGCCCCACGATCCCCAGCGAGCAAGCCACTCCCTTTCAATTCCACCTCGGCCAGCCGCAAATATGCCTTAGCCAACTCCCCCACCACTTCCGGCTTACCTGCGTTCTTTGCCAGCATGTTGTCCAGATACTTCTTCGCACTCTGGGTCGTCGACATGTTTTCCCCGCCCTTGCCTCCACCCTTCCCGCCACCACCAGCAAACAAGGAATTTGTGATGTTCTGAATTTGCGCTGCTTTGTCGTTCGACTTCGACCTTTGGAACACCGCAAACACACCCACCGCCAATACAGCCACCACCAACGCCGCCGTCACCCAGTTCTGCTTCAGAGAACGCAGAATGAACTCCGTCATCGCCTCCCGACGAGGCATCACCCCACGCCCCTCCAGATACGCCTCAATGTCCCGCCCAAAAATGATCGTCGTCGGGTACCTGCCCTCGAGATTCTTCTCAATCGCCTTGGCGACAATGTAGTTCACATCCTCGTCGACACCCTCGATCTTCGGCGGAATCGCCTCGCAAATCGCGCGGCCTCTCTCCATGATGGTGTCCTTCGGGCTGCCATACGGAGGCTTGCCCGACAACATCTCATACAGAATGACACCAAGGGAATACACATCCGACGCCTCGGTCAATTCCTTGCCGCGAATCTGCTCCGGTGAATAATAGGCGAGGCTCTCGGCTGCAATCTGCGTTTGGGTCGCAATGGCATCCCCACCCTTGGCAAACACCCGCGCCAAGCCAAAGTCCATCAACCGTGGTACACGCTCCATCGACAACAACACGTTAGACGGTTTCAAGTCCCCATGCAGAATCTTGCGCTGGTGCGCATAGCCCATTGCAGTAAGTAACCTTAGGAACGCCGTAAGGTTTTCACGAAGGTCCATTTTCAGGGCAACTTCAGTGATGGGTAAGCCGCCTTCGAACTCGCTCACCACAAACGGGCGACTTTCGCTCACCCAGCCCATATCCAGCACCCGGCCAATGTTTGCGTCGTAAAGCATTGTCAGGATACGCATTTCCTGCACAAATTGCTGTTGCAGCGCCGCATCCTCCAGCAGCACCCGCGCCACCTTCAGATTCACAAGAGCTTCCATCGAACCATCTGCCCGCTCGGCCAGATAATCCATACCCAAACCATCGCTGCCGATGGGTAACAAAATGCGCCACCCGGAGATCACATCATCGATCTGATCGTTCTCTCCGGGCCGGTCGACAAGTCGCAGGATCCTGTGTGCATAGGCCAGAAGCTCTTTGTCCTTGCCCAGCTGGTCTTCAAGAAAGACAATGCGAGATCTCGCGGGCACTTTGAATGCCTCGAGAATGATCGGCTCAATCGTTTTCCATTGCTTAATCGTCACAGGATTACCACTTAGTATGACGAACTGCGCCGCGTAGCGCTATACACACAATCCCTGAGTTCTAAACCTCGATTTGGGGGCGCGAAGGCTCCGGCCAGTCGAGATGGAAGAACTTACCACGCGCGGTATCAGTACGTTCGTACGTATGCGCTCCGAAATAATCGCGTTGCGCCTGCAGCAGATTCGCCGGCAGCGTCGCACTGCGATACGCATCAAAGTAACTCAAAGCGGAGAAGAACGTCGGCGCTGGAATGCCGTTGGTCGCAGCCGCAGCCACCACCTTGCGCCAATTGCCCTGGCACCGTTCCACTTCGCTCGTAAAGAACGGATCCATCAACAGATTCACAAGTTCGCCATTGCGCAGATACGCCTCGGTAATTTTCTGCAGGAATCGCGCCCGAATGATGCAGCCACCGCGGAAAATCCTCGCGATGTCCGCAAACGGCAACTGCCACTTGTACTCGACCTGCGCCGCCCGCATCAGCTGGAAGCCCTGAGCATAGGCGCAAATCTTTGAACAATACAGCGCGTCGTGAATGGCTTCAATCATCGCCTCGCGATCGCCCTCAAACTTGGCCACAGGCCCGCTCAGGGTCTTCGAAGCATTCACTCGCTCTTCTTTGACTGCGCTCAGGTACCGGGCAAACACCGCCTCGGCCACCGTCGGCGCGGGCGTACCCATATCGAGAGCATTGACGCTCGTCCATTTGCCAGTGCCCTTTTGCCCCGCCGTATCGAGCACGATATCGACAAACGCCTTGCCGATTACCGGGTCTTTTTGCGCCAGGATATCCGCCGTAATTTCGATCAGGAAGCTGTCGAGTACGCCCGTATTCCACTTCTTGAACACTGCCGCACAATCCGCTGCCGACATCCCCAACAGATTCTTCATCAGGTCATAGGCTTCGCAGATCATCTGCATGTCGCCATACTCGATGCCGTTGTGAACCATCTTCACGTAGTGCCCTGCCCCGTTCGGTCCAATGTAAGTGGTGCAAGGCACACCACCCACAATCGGCTTGCCCGGCGCCGCGCCTTCAAGCGGCTTGCCCGTCTGATCGTCCACCTTCGCGGCGACGGCTTCCCAGATCGGCCGGATCTCTTCAAACGCCGCCCGGTCTCCACCCGGCATCAGCGAAGGGCCGAACCGAGCACCCTCTTCCCCGCCCGACACACCAGAGCCAACAAAGCGCAATCCCTTGGCCTTCAAAGCATTCTCACGCCGAATCGTATCGGTCCACAGCGCATTGCCGCCGTCGATGATGATGTCGCCCTCTTCAAGCAACGGCACCAGAGAATCGATCACCGCATCCGTACCCGCACCGGCCTTCACGAGAATGATCATCTTGCGGGGCCGCTTCAGTGACTTCACAAAGCCTTCGAGCGTCGCCTCGCCCACCAGACCCCCAGGCGTATTCGGATTCTCGGCAACAAACTTCTCCATCGTCGCCGTCGTGCGGTTGTACACCGAAATGCGGAAGCCGTGGTCGGCAATATTCAAGGCCAGATTCTGGCCCATCACAGCAAGGCCAATCAGGCCAATGTCAGATTGTGCAATAGACATAAAACTCTTAGGCTACCATTCACCATACGGCGTGCCCTCAAGACTCTTCTGATCCGAACCCGACTTCACGTCATAGATCCCTGGCTCGGTCTGATTGACACTCGCCATCGCATCTTCCATCACCACGCGCCAGGTATCGGCCCGTCCCGTCATCGGGTCTACCGGAATCGATCGCAGATACCCCGCATCCACCAGATCCCGCAAGTCCTGTGGCGCTTTCTGCTTATCGTAAGTGTATTCGTCAATCACCGTGCGCATGGTGAACAAATTGTTCTTGAGCACGCTCTCCCGAGCCCGGATCAACGACTTCTGGTAGATCGGAATCGCCAGCGACAGAATGATCGAAATGATCGTCATGACGATGATCATCTCGACGATCGTGAAGCCGCGGCGAAGCTTATTCCCAGTCCGAGTAATTCGTTCCATCGGGAGCTTTCTCCATCGTTTTCGAATACACATCAAACACGTTTTGCCCGCCCCAACTCATACTCTTCGGATCGTCCTGAACGCTGCGCTTGCCCCATTCCGTCGACCCGGTAAAGGGATCCCGCGGCATCCTGCGCAAAAAACGGATTTTTTTGTCCTGCGGCCCCGGCACCTTCACGCCCTCAACTAGAACCTCAAGCGTCTCCGGGTAGTTCTCCGTCCCCAGCTTGGTCTGGCCCAGTTGCTGCTGCTCGGCCATGTCCTTGTATTTATCGATGGCCGTACGGATCTCCTTGAGCGCATAGCGCAAATCGCGTTCTTTTTCGCGCCGAACCTTATAGCGCGCCATCGGCAAAGCCATTGCGCTCAGTGTGATCAAAATCGTAAACGCAACCACCAACTCCACGAGCGTGATGCCCTTCTGCGAGCGACGGCGTCTTTCGGCTACAGCGATCATGGCGTCCTCTATTCGATCTTCACTGTCACTTCAGGCAAGGCATCGCTCGCCATCGGCTCGTTCTTCGAATTCAACAAACGCGCCCCGGCCACACGAATCGAGGCCTCGCCTTTTGCCAAACTTAAAAACGTTAGGCGCACCAGTGCGCCGGTGCCGCTCACCCCAGGGGCTCCCGCCGATCGGGTCACATTCACATCGCCTTGACCGAGATCCATCGTCAAATTCTCACGCTGACCATCAGACCCCATCAAACCACCAGGCGTCACACTGATCAGCTTCAGCATCTGTTTGTCGTAGTCGATCTTGAGTGGAGCTTTCGAGACATCTTCTGCCGACTCGAGGTTTACCGTCACCTCAACGGGCGCACTCAGGTAGTGCGGTCCTGGCTTTGGAGTCAGTGAAAGCTTGTTCTTGGCAACAGGCTGCGTTGGGAATGTAATGGCCCTGGGCAGCACGCCGGGCATCGGCACACCGGGCGGTGGCGTCGGCGCAGGCGGAGCGGAGATTGGGATCGATCCCTGCGGCACAGTTGTAGCCGGCACGATTGCAGTCGGCATTGCTGCCGTCGGCGCCGGCGTAGCCACAGCAGCAGATGGAGGCTTCTCATCCCTCGCCTGAAACGACACGCGCACCTGTTGATCCGTACCTGTCGATATCCCTCGCAAATTCAAATCCGTCAACTCCGGCGCACGCACCAGGTGCGGCACCAGCACCACCAGCAACTCGCTATCACTCCGATCATCTCCATCGGTCCCAAACAACCACCCCAAGCCAGGTAGCGTCACCAGCCACGGGAGACCGCTCAGATTCCGCGAACGGCTACTCGCCTTCAATCCGCCCATCACGTTCACTTCGCCCTCACGAATGCGAATATCCTCGCCAATCTTTCTTTGGCCAATGACGGGCTGCCTCACGCCACCGATATCCACCTGATCGCGAATATTTGAAACTTCCACTTCCACACGCAGCGAGATCTCTTCGTTGCCATGAATCTTCGGCGTGATATCGATATTGACACCCACTTCCGCAAACTGGAATTGCGTGGAAGCGATCGGGCTGCCGCCGCCCACGCCCGTTCCCACATTGAAGCTACCCGTCGCATACGGATAGCGGTCACCGATGCGCAACGTCGCCTTCTTGTTATCGACGGTCCTCACCTGCGGGTTCTGCACAACCCTCGTCTGCCGGTCATCGAGCAATGCCTGCAAGAATCCAGACGGCAAATTCACCGAAAAATCATTTGCCGATAGCTGATTCAAATCCCCCAGCGGCACCGTTGTCGAAGTCGCCCCCCCAGACCCGCCAGATCCACCAGAAACTCCACCCAGCGTCCCCCGATAGTTAATCGACTGAGCCAGCCCACCCTTACCCGCATTCACCATCGTCGCGGCCAAAGACCGCGTCCGCGTCCGGTTCGCCTCAAGGATATAGACATCCAGCATGATCTCCGACCGCGGCTTGTCCATGTCGTTGATGATCTTCTGCACCAGCGCCACTTGATCCGACGTGCATCGCACCATCACCGCCATCTGCGCCGCATACGGCACCACCTTGCGGCATTCCCCCACCACACGAATCGCATTGGCGATTTCCTGCAATTCCTGCGGCTCTAGCGCGTGCTGCAGATAGAACACCTTCACAATGTAGTCTTCGTAATCGCGCCGCTTCTGCGGGTTATCGAGCGTCACATAGATCGCATTTGACGAGATCGGCTTCCAGTAAGCCTTCGTCAGAATCGAAAGGTAGTCGAGCGCCTCCTCAATCGTCGTGTTCTGAAAATCCACCGGATAGTTCTTCCCCTGGTTCTGGCTGACAAAATCCGGGTCGAACATTACATTGATTCCGGCCATCTTCGACAGCGTCTCAAACAAAATCTTCGCCGGTTGATTGTTTATTTTCAAATTCACAATCTCGCGCTGAATCGGCTTCAGCACCGGGGCATCCATCAGCCCTTCCAGCTTCTTCTCGTTCTGCTGCCTCACCCGGTCCGCGGCACTCATCCCGCGATCTTCCGGCTCGGTCGCCTTACCCTCTTTTTTTTCGCGCTTGATCATCTCAAACGTCTGCCGCATCCGCTGCTCGGCAATCGCGCTCGACGGATCTAGTGCAAACGCTTTCTGAAACAGGGCCAAAGCCTCTTCCAGCTTTCCTTCGGCCCGCACCTTTTCCCCGCGGTCCACCATCTTCTGCGCTGCCTGAAACCGAACCCGGTCCAGCCCCAACTTGTAAGCCGTATCCCTCGGGTCGATCCCCAAAGCCTGCTCATAGAGAGCCAGCGCCTGGTCGTAATCGCCCTTGGCCTCGGCCAGTTGCGCTTCTTTCAATAATTTCTCGCTTTTGCGATTCTTCGCCTCCGCCGGCTGCGGCACAACTACGGTTTGCAACGTCAAAACGACGGCGAGCGCGATACTGTTTAATCTGGCTAAACCTTTGTAAAAAGGCATCTTATTCGATTTCTCGTGTTAAACTTAAAATTCTGAGCTCTCCCGGTCAGAGAGCTACTGTAAACTTTGACGCCCAGGGGCCCAAAATCGTGCAATGAAGCGGGAAAACGAAGGCAACAAGACCATCGCCGACAACCGGCAAGCCCGTCATGAGTACTTTGTCCTCGAAACCCTCGAGGCTGGCCTGGTCCTGACCGGAACCGAAGTCAAGGCCGCCCGCAACGGCAAAGTCCAGCTCAAGGACGGCTGGGCCGAAGTCCGTGCCGGCGAAGCCTGGCTTGAAAACGTCCATATCTCTGAGTACAGCCACGGCAATATCGAGAACCACCGACCCGTCCACGCCCGCAAGCTGCTCCTCCACAAGCGCGAAATCATGAAGCTCCACGGCAAAACCCGGGAGAAAGGTCTCGCCCTCATCCCACTCAAGATGTATCTCAAAGAGGGCCGCATCAAGTGCGAAATCGCCCTCGCCAAAGGCAAGAAGCTCCATGACAAACGCGAAACGCTAAAGACTCGCGAGCAGGAAGCCGAAGCCCGCACCGCCATGAAGGCAAGAAGGTATCAATGAACACCAGCATTCAATTCCAGGGCCTCACCACGGTCCCCTCCGGCGCCCTTGTTTTCGCCGCAACGGAAGGCGCTCCCCCCGTCACCGGCATCGCCGCCGTCGACCAATGGGCCGCCAAGCTCTACACCTCGGGCGAGTTCACCGGCAAGCCCTTTGAGCTGGCCACCCTCCATAACCCGGCCGGCATTGCCGCGGAACGCGCCGTTCTGTTAGGTGCGGGCAAGCCCGAAAAGCTCGATACGGTCGTGGCCCGCAAGCTCGGCGGCGCTGCCGTCCGTTCGCTCAAGGCGAAATTGATCACCACCCTCGCCTTCATCGTCGACAAGACTCTCCAGACGGCCGCCCTCGTCCAGGCCCTCACCGAAGGCGCTGTCGCTGGCGACTACGAACCCGATGTCCACAAGACCAAGAAGGACTCGAAACACCTCGACACATTCCTTCTCATCGCCGAAGGTGGCTCAAGTGACCTCGCCGAAGCATCCCGCAACGGTGCCGTCATCGGCGAAGCCCAAAACTTCACCCGCACCCTCGTCAACGAACCCGGCAACCTCCTCACCCCGCTCAAGCTCGCCGCCGCAGCCAAACAGATGTCCGAAGCCCAGGGCCTCGATTGCGAAATCCTCGATGAAGACCGCATGCGCCAGCTCGGCATGGGCAGCCTCCTCGCCGTCGCTCAGGGCAGCATCGAACCCCCAGCCCTCATCATCGTCCGCTACAAGCCCGACCAGCCTGTCGAAGGCATCCACCTCGGCCTGATCGGCAAGGGCGTCACCTTCGACACCGGCGGCATCTCCATCAAGCCCAGCGAGAACATGGAAAAGATGAAGTACGACATGGCCGGCGGCGCAGCCGTCCTCGGCGCCATGATGGCCATCGCCCAGCTCAAGCCCAACGTCGAGGTCACCGCTCTCGTCCCCACCGTCGAGAACATGCCCAGCCACAACGCCGTCAAGCCCGGTGACATCGTCACTTCGCTGGCCGGCAAAACCGTCGAGATCCTCAACACCGACGCCGAAGGCCGCCTCATCTTGATCGACGCTATCACCTACGCCAAGCGCCTCGGCATCAACCGCATGGTCGACGCCGCCACGCTCACCGGCGCCATCTCGATCGCCCTCGGCGCGGTCAACGTCGGAGCCTTCTCGAACAACAACGATTGGCAGCAGCAACTCCTTGCCGCCGCCGCAACAGCAGGCGAGAAGATGTGGGCCATGCCCATGGACGACGATTACAAAGACCTCCTCAAGAGCGCCTTCGCCGACATGCCCAACATCGGCAGCCGCGGCGCAGGCTCCATCACCGCCGCCCTCTTCCTCCAGGAATGGGTCGAGGACACCCCTTGGGTCCACCTCGACATCGCCGGCACCGCCTGGATCGACGACAACAAACCATTCCTCTCGAAAGGCCCCACCGGCATCGCCATGCGCACCTTCGTCGAACTCACCCGCAAGCTCTCCAATTGATGCTGCCCCTTCTGATTCTGCTGCTGGCCACCCCGCTGGCAGCGGAAATCAACCCCCGCTTCTGGTCCTCCTACTTTGGAGACCACCGCCTCACCAAACACTGGGGCGTTCATTTCGACGGCCAATACCGCCACGACCTCACTCAGGATTGGGGCCAACTCCTCCTCCGCCCCGGCCTCAACTACTACATCCGCCCCAATCTCTTCCTCACCCAGGGCTACCTCTACGTACGCACGGAATCGAAAAACACCGTCACGCCCGAACACCGCTCCTGGCAACAAATCCAGTACACCCCCAAGGTGCTCAATCTCAACATGAGCCACCGTCTCCGCCTCGAGCAGCGCTGGATCTCGATCCCCACCGGCCACCGCTACCAGAACCGCATCCGCTACTTCTACCGCACCGAAGTCCCTGCCACCGGCAAGTACTTCGTTGGCCTCCAGAACGAGATCTTCCTCGGCTTCGGCCCCAACAAGGGCGCCTCAGTCTACGATCAAAACCGCGCCTACATCTCCGTCGGCCGCCGCTTCGGCCCCATCGGCCGCCTCGAAACCGGCTACATGTACCAGAACACCCTGCTTCGCAACGGCATCACCCGCGAACACAACCACATCCTCGTTGTCTCTTTCCTCTCCGCCTTCACCCGGGTCAAGTGACGCCACTCTGCGGTTTCTAACGCTTTCCCATTAGTCACTTTTACTTATTCCACCTTAGAACCCACCCCTTTAACACTCAGGCGTCTAAGTACCGAATCCCGCAGATCCACAGAAAAGCCCGAATCAAGTTCCAATTTCTCGTGCTCGATATGACAAACATGCGTCGGAACATCATTGGATTGCTATTTTTCTGCCTGCTCGCGGCTGCGCAAAATCCTCAGGACGAACTGCTAAACCGCACCGGTGTCGAAGAGGTCCGCATCACGCTCGACCCGGAAGACTGGGCCAAGCTGCGCGCCAATTACCTCGAAAACACCTACTATCGCGCCACCTTCGAGTGGCGCGGCCAGCGCGTTGCAAACATTGGCATTCGCAGCCGCGGCGGCGGCACCCGTTCCGCCATCAAGCCCGCCCTTCGCATCGATTTCAACCGCTACGTCAGCAGCCAACGGTTTCAAAACTTGAGGGCCATCGCAGTCGAGAATCTCGAGCAGGACCCGCCCATGATGCGTGAGTACCTCTCGATGGCTCTCTTCCGCCGCGCAGGGCTCCTGGCCCCCCGCGAAGCCTACATTCATCTCTTCGTCAACGGCCAGGATTACGGCTTACACCTCGCCATGGAGAACATCGACAAGGCTTTCCTCACAAGGACCTTCGGTTCCGCCAACGGTGCCGACAACGGGGATCTCTACGAATACTCCTGGATCGACCATTGGAACTGGCACCCCCGCGGCACCGACGATTCCGCTTATGTACAAGAACCCTTTGAGCTGAAAACCAATTCCAGCTCCGCCTCGGTCAGCGTCTGGCGCAACCTGGTCGATTCGCTCGCCAAATCCAATTCGGACAACTTCACCGCCAACCTCGGCAACCAATTCGACATCGACAACTTCATCCGCTACCTCGCCCTCGAAGTTTTCCTCGCCGAAACCGATGGCTTCTGCGGCGAAGTCGGAACCAACAACTTCTATGTCTACCGCCGCCCCTCCGACAAGAAACTTCAGTTCATTACCTGGGATCGCGACACAACCATGTCCGACTACGAGCGAGACATCTGGCACAACATCCCGCACAATGAACTCGCCAGAAAACTCACCGACGTACCCGAGTACCGCGCAAAATTCCTCAATGCCATCGCCGACCTGGTTCGACTCGCGGAATCCGACAACCGCTGGCTTTCCCGCCTCGCCGCCGACACCTACCGTATGATCCGGCCCTACGGCACCACCGACCCGGTCAAACGCACCTCCAACGCGGAATTTCAAGAATCCGCCGCCTCCTTGCAATACTTCATCGTCGAGCGCCTGCGCCTCCTGCGCCTGATGCTCCAGCGGGAAGGCGTTCGGATGGAATCATTCTGAATCCGTGGTACTTCTGTACCGGAATCGAATAAAAATGTAAGTTTCCCCTAGGGCTTGCGAAGGCGAATCCCTATGGAATAATCTAGGGGTGGGCATGATGCTCACCCGGCGACAACTCGTCCTGTCTGGCCTTGCGGCAAGATTCGCCGCGGCTGCGGTTTCATCGCCCTTACAACCCTGGCTGCAGGATGTTCAGCCCGACCGGGCCACCCTCGTTTGGACTAGCGATCCGGCATCGCCTAATGCGCTCGGCAGCCAACCTCAATGGGCCACCTGGGCCGTCCCAGGCGCTTCCCCAACGATCACTAGCATCACCGCCACGCCCCTCCCGGATGGCCGCTTCTTATACAAAACGAGGCTCGAAGGCCTTCCCGCCGCCACCGAAGTCTCCTACTCGCTCGGCCCCATCACCGGTAAGCTCCGCATGCCCGAATCCACTCCCGGCCAGCTCCGCTTTCTGGTCTTCGGCGACAGCGGCACCGGCAGTGAAGAGCAGCTCCAATTGGCCCGCCTGATGGAAGCCGAATCCGCCGCCCTCGTCCTCCACACCGGCGACATCGCCTATCCTCTCGCCACCGACGAAGGCCTTGAAAACTTCTATTTCAAAACCTACCGCGGCCTGATGAGCCGCACCTCCTTCTACCCCTGCCCCGGCAACCACGACTACGAGGACGATCTCCTCCCTTACCGTCGCTGGCATGCCCTGCCCCACACGCCTGGCATCCCGGCCAAGGACCAGGGCCGCTACTACAACTTCGACTCCCAGGGCGTCGAATTCATTTCCCTCGATTCAAACGATTCGCTCTCTGAGGGAACCTCGATGCTCTCCTGGCTCGACACGCGTCTGGCCCAGAGCCGTGCCTTCTGGCGCATTGCCTACTTCCACCATCCTCCCTACACGGCCGGCTACCATGCCAACAACGTGAGCTGTCGCCTCGCGGCCGAGCGCCTGGCCCCGCGCCTCGAAGCGGCAGAAATCCCCCTGGTCATCAACGGCCATGAGCACAGCTACCAGCGCCTGGCATCCCGGCAAACGACCTACGTAATCTCCGGCGGCGGCGGCGGCGGCCTCTACCCCCCGGGAGCCCATCCGAATCTGATCAAATCGGGCACCTGGCACCACTATCTCCGCGCCAGCATCGACACCTGGCGCATGCGCATCGAAGCCATCGGCCTCGAAGGCGAAATCCTCGACCAGTTCGAACTCGCCCCGCCCCCCACGCTGAAATCGGCGGTGAACTCGGCCAACTTCCAGCCCCGCCTCGCCCCCGGCGGCCTGCTGAGCCTCTTCGGGCATCACCTCTGCGCTTCGCCGAACGACCTCAGCGTCGACCTCGACGGCGAATCGCTCCAGATCCTCGGAACCTCCGGCACCCAGCTGAATCTACGTCTCCCCAACCGCTCCCCCGGCCGAGCCACGCTGCGAATCAAGACTCCGAACGGCGAAGCCACCAGAGAAATCGAACTCCTCCGCTCGGCCCCAGTCTTATTCCGCGACCCGCAATCCCGTCCCTTGACCAACAACCCCCATGCCCGCGAAGGCGACACGGTCAAGCTCTATCTAACGGGCTCCGCCAACCAACGCTTCCGCCTCCGCCTCGGAACAAGAATCCTCGGCGAATTCCAAGCGACGCCCGTCCCCACCGTCCCTGGCGTCGAAAAGATAACCGTCACCCTCCCCACCGGCTGGCACCAGTTGGAACTCGACCCCCTCCCCGCATCCTGATCCCCGCCACGCCAGCTTCGAATTTTCAAATGAGCGGAACACCGGGGAAGGTCAATCAGTATCAACTTCATTCAATTCACAATTCACTCACCCTCGAACCGAAACACTCCAATATCAGAAACCGCGAAAAGGGTATCGCGAATTGAAAACAACCTAAGGGCCTTTGCGCTATGCAGCTGAATCCAAGCGCTCGCTTTGAAATTCCGTATCCAGAGATCGCCACCTCTGTCTAACGGCACTAACCTGTCACGCCAAGTAATAAGTTGCTTTAGCGTGACTGGCCCATCTAAGTGCCCTAAAAGGCGCTCCTTGAAACACCATCCATTCCTCCGTGCGCTTCTACGGAACAATTGACCATAGATATCCGAGATATAGCAATTACCAGTATTTGAGCAAGCCAGAATATCTGGATTGAGAATCGGCGCTTCAAAAGGACCTACTTTATCTTCACATTGAGCCAAAGAATGGCCTTTTGAGACTCTAAATCCTACAGTATCCAGAGAGTACAGAGCGTTTTCTCCAACTAAAAAGACATCCCGTTGGCCTGACATCTCAACTTTAAGTCCTCCCAACGCAGGCGATCCGTAAGAAAACACAGCACTTTTTCAGCTCCTCCCATGATCTTGGCTAATATGAATCTCAGATTGCAGTACTTTTCCATCTTGATAGATCTGATATGGATAATCTTGGCTAGGAGTATTAGTCGCAGACGCCCATATTGCTGCAGACAAAATGATGGACTTCCCGCAGAACTTCAAGTCAACAATTCCTTGCGTGGATACGTGAACTGGGAGTCGAATCTGAGCCCAGTGCGATCCACCATCAGTTGTTAAGTATGCTGAGTCAAATGAATGGGCAATCGCAATCGAACATGAAGCAGCGGTTATTTTTGCATTGCTAATAGGCAATGGGTCCGAACCGGGCACATGGGTAACGGAATAAACCGGGCACATAGGTAACACTTTTGGCTGGAGGGGGAAGCACCCGATGGCCTGGAAAGAGACTTGTGTGATCGAGCAAAGAGAAGAGTTCATCGA
>Ga0194133_10006534_pt1 | contig 14295 bp, 16 predicted proteins | sample TA2KigOf40mmetaG_FD_155448 | JGI IMG/M metagenome (GOLD analysis project Ga0194133, IMG submission 155448) | Freshwater microbial communities from Lake Tanganyika, Tanzania - TA2015055 Kigoma Offshore 40m | ecosystem: Environmental > Aquatic > Freshwater > Lake | place: Tanzania: Lake...
ACTGTGATCTTATGTTTAGGAGCCTGAGCTGCTTGAACCTTTGATGCCCACAATCCGTAGTTGTCTAGAGCACAGGCACTCTTACGTTCGTCGAAATGCAGTGTTGGCTATTTTCACAATCTTTAAAAATTTCGACTTTCTCATACCAGATGCTCCGGAACTCATAGCCAACTTTTTAGAATCAGAACAGGTAAAGATCACACAATCAGTCATTTTAAAAAGTTTTTGATTTTAATTTTGCTGTGAAGGACATGTCTTGCAAACGAAACGCTTTCATGATGCTCATTCAAGCAGACCAGGAAAGAGCACTCAATTACTTGAGCTCTTGCATTGATCAGGTTTTTTTCAAAAGAACAATAATTACGTGCAGAGCTAATGAGGGTTCTTTTTTGTCATTTTTTAAGGTTCACAACTTTGGCGATATTTTACAACTAGTAATCGTGGAACTGATCTATAAAGTTTGCTTGGGGAATCCAGCTGAAAGGTCGAGATTTATCCGATGCATTTATAATCTATTGAATTCGAACAGCCCATCTGTACGTTACGAAGCGGCTGGCACGCTGGTAAAAACTTGAAATTTGCTTGTTGAAGTCGATTTTTAGCTCTTCCTCTTGACAGATCACTCTGTCAACGGCCCCTACTGCTGTAAAAGCTGCTGCCAGTTCTTATATCGATTTGATTGTTAAGGAGAGTGACAACAATGTGAAGTTAATTGTTCTTGATAGACTAATCAACATGAAAGTAAGATTTAATCACGGATTAATTAGATGAATTGCATTTGAGAATTTGAATTTTCAATTTTTTTAAGGAGTCTCCTCAACATGAGAAAATTCTTCAGGAGCTGGTGATGGACGTTTTGAGGGTGCTTAGCTCGCCTGATTTGGAGGTTAGGCGGAAAACACTTGCTCTTGCAATGGACCTTGTAACGTCAAGAAATATAGAAGAAATGGTGCTTGTCTTAAAGAAGGTAAAACAGCTAGACTTATTTTTAAACCTGAATGTTTTAACATTGATTTGATTTTTTGAATTTATCAAAAACTTTTCATTTCTAGGAAATAACAAAGACACAGGCGATGCCTTCCAGCGAGACTCAAAGTGGAAAAGCAGGATCTGCCAATTCTCAGGTAGAGAAAAACTTTCAATTAGGTTTCGAAAATGTTAAACCTTTTAAGTTTCAGGATGATACTAGCAAATACCGACAGTTGCTCGTTCGTACTTTGCACACGTGTTGCATAAAATTCCCTGATACGGCGCCAAACGTCATACCTCTCTTGATGGAATTCTTGTCAGATTCAACTGATGATCTTGCAGCACAAGTACGAACATTTTTCAGCCAGTTCCCCATTTCCATCAACTTTTTTTTTTCATTTTTAGGATGTCTTGGTTCTTACCCGAGAAGTGATGGCAAAGTTTCCCAACCTTAGAAGCATAATTATTGAAAAGTTGTTGGAGTCTTTTGGGACTATTAATTCGGCCAAAACCCATAGGGCTGCTTTGTGGATTTTGGGCGAGTACTGCGAGGACAGCACCGAAATTCAAGTAATTTGAAATAGGGTGCAGCTTTCAGTCAGGAATTAAAATTTTTTTCCCTCAATTAAGTCTGTGATGAATGAGGTTCGACAGAGTCTGGGCGAAATACCGATCGTTGACGATGAATTGCGTAAAGCGGCTGGGGATGAGCAGCTAAAAGATGAAAGTGTGGTTGCTGTTTCATCTGGCGCTGGTAATAATTTTCATAGTATAAATGTCAAAAGAGAGATTGAAATGACCATTTGAATTCTAGGAGCACAAAAGTTAGTTACTGCTGACGGTACTTACGCTACTCAGTCTGCGTTCAACACGGAAACCAAAGCAAGCAGTGGCAAAGCAGGAAAAAGTGATAAGGTAAATTAAAAGTTTGCTATTTTTTAAATACTTTTTATTGAACTTGAACAGAAACTTTATTGAGAAGAAACCCTCTTCATGATATATATATTTAAAAAAATTTATCAACCAATTAAACAATCTTTTCTTAGCGTTGAGTATTTGCTTGTTCGAGATGGCCTAATTTATTTGAGCATTTTTTCTTTGAAGGATCGTCCCCCTTTAAGAAGGTATTTAATGGATGGAGACTTTTTTACCGGTGCATCATTGGCAACATCGTTAACAAAGCTAGCTCTCAGATATTGCGATGCTGTGCTCCTTAAAAAGTAAATTTCTCTAAACATTTCTGATCATTAAAGATGATTTGATTAATTTTCATTATATTTTTTCAGGAGCGAAGACACGGAGAAAAAGATAAATCGATTCACAGCTGAGACAATGCTTGTATTAACCTCTATTTTGAATCTTGGAAAGTCTGGTTTGCCAACAAAGGCAATAACACCTGACGACGAAGACAGAATTTCATTTTGCCTTAAAGTTTTAGTTGAAAAATGCTCGACAACAAATGCTATTTTCAAGGTACAAAAATTTCTTCGATTTCGAAGTTTTGAGATGATTGTGTCGTCAATTTACAAAATCTTTGCCATTTTCAGGATGATTGTCGATTGGCTTTGGATGCGATGTTAGAGGCTCAAGGTGAAACAAGCTTTTCGGCCAAGCGCATCGGAAAAGAAAAGGGTAATAATTATAGAGCATGGGTTTTGTGAGTATTTTATGAAGATTTTTCATTTTCAGCGGGGTCAAAAGTGCATGTAGATTCTTCTATAAAGTTCACAATGTTGACAAAGAATTCAGATTTACTCGGAACCGGTGGAGATATCTTCGAATTAGGGCTGAGTCAAGCTTTAGGAACATCAAAGAAAGCTTCCTCTGCTGACTTTAGTACATCTAAATTGAGCAAAGTAACACAGCTCACTGGATTCTCGGATCCTGTTTATGCAGAAGCTTACGTTCATGTTAATCAGGTTTGGTTTTACACACTTACTGAAACTGAAATGAGACTTATTTTAGTTCTCTTTCTAGTATGACATTGTTCTCGATGTATTGATAGTGAATCAAACAGACTCCACCTTGCAAAGCTGCACTTTGGAATTAGCTACCTTAGGGGATTTAAAGCTTGTAGAGAGGCCACAGCCAGTGGTTCTTGCCCCGTTAGATTTTTGCAGGTTAAATTTTAATTTCATAAAGTCAATTTATTGTACTACCTATACTTTTGGAAACTGACAACTGACAAGTTCTACTGTCCATTCAAGCAAACTTATTTTTTTTTACTTTACTAGTATAAAAGCCAACGTGAAGGTTGCCTCTACTGAGAATGGGATCATTTTTGGAAATATCGTTTATGACTGCAGTGGAGTTGCTTCTGACAGAAATGTTGTCGTTTTAAACGATATCCACGTCGATATCATGGATTATATTGTACCAGCAACTTGTACAGAAACTGAATTCAGGGCCATGTGGGCTGAGTTTGAATGGGAAAACAAGGTATGGTCGAGGATTTGTCCAACCCACTACAGCTCATCAATCTTTTAAACACTCCTAGGTATCTGTAAACACCCAACTGACTGATTTGAATGAATACCTGACTCAGCTGCTAAAATCAACCAATATGAGAAGCTTGACACCTGAAAAGGCTTTACGAGGAGAATGCGGCTTCATGGCTGCTAACCTTTATGCTAAATCGATTTTTGGCGAAGACGCTCTCGCAAACGTAAGTTTAGAAAAGAACATGGCCAAGCCGGATGCACCTGTAACAGGTATAAATATCACTGACCATTGGACACAGCTTAATTTTCTTAAACACAAATATTTGTTACTGACAGGTCACATTAGGATAAGAGCGAAATCTCAAGGAATGGCTCTAAGCTTGGGCGACAAGATCAATTCCACGCAGAAAACAAGGTAAGGAAGAGCTTTCCTTATTTTGCAATTATTTATAATTCAACTTGTGTTTATTTCTCAGGTCCAAAAAGCCCCAGATCGTTCAAAGTTAAGGAAAGTAATAATTTGGTCCTTTGAAAATTGTCTTTTGTAACTTAAAATGGTTTTCTTTTTTTTTTAATAAAATGTTTGTTGTGTTTTTATTTTATATGAGAATCTTTTGAGAAAAAATAAATAAAGTCATTTTTACCACATTTTCAAATGAATAATTTTGATGCTAAAACTTGAAAAGCTCTGGAGGTTGATTCAAACATGAAATTCCCAAAGGTTTGGTGATGAAGCCACCTTTTTGCGATTATTTATTATGATTTTTTTTCAGATACATGCCTTTTTTAATCGGAATATTCGTAAATTTGTAGTAAATGTCACAATTCAGCTAAAAAGAGGTGAGGAATCACATTTGTATTTTTCATCATATTTGCTTTTGAGACACAAATAATGCTCTTAAATCAAAATTTATGCATTTCTGGAGAGAAGTCTGTTTTAGTTCCTTATTGCCATCATCATGTTGAAAAATACAACCTATGGATGCAGGTTTGTGTCTTGAATGACAATTTATGAAATCTTTCAAACAAAAAAACCCTCGAATTCAGGATACTGACTTGCAAGAGACGACAGGATCCGAACCCCTTACACTAGAGGATGAATACAGGATGCAAAAAGAATGGAAAGAAGATGAAAACAAGTGTACCTTTATTATACTAAAAAAAGATGGGTTCAATGGTAAGTTGTGAATAAAAGGGTTAAATCGTGAAAAATCTCTTAAAGATTACATTCTCCAGATAATTTGTCCATGCAGGACGAAATTGATTTAATGGTTGGAGATGTTAATCTATTTCTGTCTTCTGATGAAGAGAATGGAAATTTAAAAGGTAACTTATACCTCTCTGTTTACAGCCTGATGAATAAATTGAATAATTTTTCAGGAGAGATATCCATAATGGTTGCTGAAAAATCATCTCGTGGGATTGGCATTGGATGGGAGGCAGCGTGTCTCATGATGAGGTTTGGAATGGATACTTTAAACATCAAAGAGTTTGAGGCAAAAATAAAGCAAGATAATCATGGAAGTATATCCATGTTTGAGAAGTTAACGTTTCAAGAGGTATCTCGAAGTGAGGCTTTTCAAGAAATTACCTTTTTTGCCAGCATAAATGATTCTGGATGGCGAGATTTCATAGTCAGTCAGACGAAATTTATCTGCGAATCTTTTTATGAAAATCAAAAATAAATTTGAGATTCAATGTGATAATAATAATAAAATAGGGAGACTTTTTGTCCATAACACAGCTTTGATTTTCAAATCAAATTTTATATAGAAAGGCTGACAAAGTTTATTTTTTTATTCTGACAGCTGGATAAAGTATTTTCTTTTAACATGGCTAAGTGAGAAATATTGTCTCGATAAAACAAAAGTATAATAGAAAGATTGATTGCTTGAGAGACCAGCATATACACATTTTTTGTTTCTATATGTATATACCGCACAAAATGTAGATGTGTTTTTAAACCTGTCTGCATTACTGAAAAATAATTGTAGTCGAAAGGTTTGAAGTATTCACTTCTTACTTTACATTCGAGAGCTCTAAACAGGACAATTTTAAACTTTACGCTACACGATCGTGTCCAGATGACGATCCATTATGCAGAGCAGAAGTAGAGTAAAAGAATCACTTTTCTAAAAATAAAGCAAACTTTGAACCCGAAAAAAACGATGAAAATATCAAACTTACGTCTCGACCAAAGTCTTTATAGACTCTGATATCCTCTCTGCCTGTGTCTTTTTCTCCCTACAAGATAAGCAACTAGGACTACAACAACTAGGACAGCAAGAGCAACGCCGACAGCAATTGGAACAATATCGTTGGGAACGTAGTCACAGTCCATCGGAGTCTAGAAATTTTTTTTGAATTGATTATCAACTTCGAATACTTGAGGATAAAATCTAGTAAGTCACCCTATAGCTTGGGGGTGAATGATCCTTTGTACGGAATGCATCAAATCGGACGCTTCTTCCAATCACTTCAGTACTGTTAAGCTCACCTTCAAAGTAAAAAGAATGTCTTTATAAGTGTTTCGAAATATTATCGGGAATCAAACTAACGTGGGAGATTCCCTCCTTGAGTAATCGTTGTCTTGACCCTCAAGTCCCCTATGTCTGCACAGAGGAAAGATCTATCATTAGGTGTGTGGAACATAAGATCAGTCAAGTCTCCGCTATCGATCGTCACATAGTCTCTCTGGACTGTCCCATTGACTGTCGAGCTTGAGACAGTGAGCTCCGCGTAAAAACGGCTCACTCCGTATCTAATTTTATTTCAAAGAAGGAAGAGGTGAAAAATTTGTCTGTGGGGTGAAATACAGAAATTCAATGGACTCACATAACTTCATCAGGTTTAGCTGAAAACGTAATAGTCAGCTTGTTAAAAATTGAGTCATCGTCAGTCTTCCAAATAAGTCCTAAAGTTTGATTTGTGTCTCCACAATGGCTAATGTTAGAGTTCAATTCAGCTGACTTCGGAACCTGTTGTTGGAGTACAAAATGTACAAATAACTTGAATCATCTCTTTGTTCAATAATTCAGTAAAATATATCTCAACTCACGTCGAACAGGAGAGTCTTGTTTAAATTTTTACGATCAACAAAAACCTTGAACTCCATTTCAAACTGAGCCATGATGCAGTCGCTGAAGTTCCAAGAGCCGATGTCTCCTGCAACGTCTCCTCGGACACAGAAAGGTGCCTCTAAACAGGCCTGCAACGTAACACATAAAGATTTATACTGTAACAACCCCCCAATTTTTTGTGCACCAAGAAGACATTTCAGGCGAGTTTTTCTCGAAGTTAAAATCATTCGTCATGCTTGAATTTATCCTCAAAAGCATATTATAACTTTGTTTTTTGTCGATAGCAGGAAAATTCACACAAAGGATAAAATTGTGAGAGCCTTTCTTTCTTGGATTCTCAGTTCGTTTTACTCACCCAAAAGACAGCCAGGTAGACCCCAGTCAGCTTCATTGTTGGCAGATGGGAACGTTAATGGCTGGGAAACAGGATGATTTATCTACTGAAACAAATACAGAAATTCAAAACTTTATGGGAGAGAAACGAGGGGAGTTTCTTCCTTCTCTGACCAAAACTTCGTTACTGTCAAAAAAAATACATTCAATTCCGCAGCTTTTTGTTTCCATGCGCCTCGATTCAACGCCATAGACATCTAAGATTACAGGCCACTCTCGCACCTGCATGCAAATAAAGCGTGACTCTGTGAAAACACCGATGTCAACGTTTGGAATGAATCTGACACTGACAAAGAGGCCTTAAAGAAAAACGTGCTAAAAATTGTCGAGTTTTTAAGAAGCCCGATCGACCCGGGCCTAAAATTTGAGTGGTCTGTCACCAATCCAGCTAATTAACATTTTTCTAGCCCGAACCTATTCATTAGGGAAAGTTTGTTAAAATCGTGTGAGTAAGAAAGATGCCTCGCAGTTCATATGGGCTATTGCATCACTAATTTATTTGACTAAATTTTCAACATCAACATTCAAAACTGAGTCCTTGCAAGGGATTTGACTTTAAAAATGAAAAGTTAAAAAAGCGTCTTTTACAGCTTAGAGGAAGACCTCTACTAATAATAACTGAAACAAAATTAAAATAATTTGCATGAATGAGCATCCTAAGTTATTTCACTTTGTGGTGGCCATTAGTGTGGTTGTTTTGGGTCATAGGATCTGGCCAGCATATGAGGAGTTTCGGAAAGCCACGGTACAACACCTTTGCTATGAAGTCAAATTTTGCAATGATAAGGTATAACAGGCCAAGGTACGCTCCAATGAAGCAACTAAGAATGAGATCGAAAACTGCAGGTTTGACGCGATGAGCTGACATTGTGAGACCGAGGGACATATCGAAGAAAGAGAATTCCGGATCCTGAAAACATTGAAAACCATATAGTTTGAAAATAAGAAAAATTAAATTTGTCGAGTTACTTGTTTTTCAAGCTTGCTTTTGATGAATTTGACGTCTGCTTTATAACCCTGGAGTACGTTACCCAGAATGTCAATGATGCTGGGATCGTTTCCAAACTTTTTTACGAGAGGTCCTGTCAAGGGACGTAGATTATAATCGGAAAAGATTTTCGAGAGGTAAAATCAAAAAGACCTACCTGAAGTTAAAAGGCTTGCATGCCTCGCAGTCTTTCCCAGATATTCGGTCCACTTTTTGATGAGCTTCAAATCAGGTGTAAGGCTTTCCGAGAATACCTAAAGAGAAACATTTTTCACCTGCAGCATTTCAAATCTTTTTATGAGACCAACTCACCCTTGCTTGACAGTCTTTGTGATCGTATAATGAACAAAGCAGAGCCTCGGCAATGTCTTTGATGTTCTTGGCTATTGTTTCCTCGTTGACGATTGTATCAAAAACTGATGACCTGTCAAGATCGTGAGGCTTTGACAACATAGACAGAGTAAAAGCTGGTATGCGACGAATAGAAAAGCGCTCGTGTTCCCAAGGTAAGTTATCGTCAGCAAGGTTGATCTTCTTGTGGACAAGCTTTACACCCTCTGCGTTGTCCTAGGGAAATTAATTTTAACAGTTGAGAAACGTTTCACAACACCACCTTTTCAAAGCTGAATATGGATGTCAGTTCTTCTTAGAGGATGTGAGCTGTCATTTCAATCCAGCACGTGGTGAGATTTCATCAAGAAAATGAAAAAGCTTGCACTGTTGGTACAATAAATTACCTTGGAAGTTATATCTTTCAAGTTGTTGTGGAACTTTCCTGCCGGCGTGTCATCTTTGTGTGGCTTAGACACATGGAGATATAGTTGAGTATTGTTTCTTCTTCCTCCTCCTATCGTATCCAAACAAAGGGCGAAGGAAATATCAGCTAAAAGCTCAGAGCTGGATCCCTAAACACCAAAGTATAAAATTTTACTACTTCGAGGATTCTTTTAGCCAGATATAAGGCATTTTTCTAACTGGGGGTAACTTGAAATCAAATATTTTTCATGCCCCGAGAACAGAAACTAAATTTCCCAATCCTGAGACTTCAAAGTCTAGTGGTGTCACCTTTCGGACACACTAAATTTAAATTGATGTACCTGGAGTTGATCCTCCAACCATCTTTTTGTTCCATAAAAGTTCCATTTTCCAGCCGCTGACAATAAGAAGACCAAATTGGTAGGAGGCCTGGTTTTAGGATTACTGTATATTTTACTAAAGATTCGAACTAACTCCAAAAGAACAGTTACTCCAGAACCATTTGAATCTGAATCAAAAATATATTTAACATTGTATGATTTAAAAAGGCTGACTTTTCAATCTTACCAGCTCCAAAGGAAAGACCAGGAGCAGCAGCAGTTGCGTCATAGTATGCGACAATTACGACAGTTTTATCTCCATCATTCTAAAAAAATTATCTTTGTTTCTGCAATTCTTGGGCAGAAGTCATAACCCATATATACCTGCCCACGAAGCACTGCTTCGATCGATGTTTGAAAGTTTTCTTTAGTGGGCTGAGGGACAGAATTGCTTGATGTTGACATTTGGTACCCATTGGATGAAATACCCGCAAACATAGCTGTAGAAGTTTACCAAAGACTCATCATCATTTTATTGCCATTGAAATTAAAGTGCTTATTTCAAAGTAAGCAAAAATATGGTTCTTCACATACTTTGGGGCGTTAGGTGCATGACTTGAATTACTTTTTACTCATAATTGCAAGGGAAAAGAGACGTCACAATCGTATCGTGATTCCACATAATTTCTCTGTATATATGCAAACGCCTTAGAGGGGTTTTGTGTATACTTGAACAAACAAAAGAGCATTAAAGAATGCTAAAAATGTGAAGCAAGTAACAAATATTTCCCAGCCAAATAGTGTATCTTTTATGAAAAAAAAACAATTCAAGACATACTTAAAAACTTATTTATAAATAAGATTTTACCTTGAGCTGCTGAGACTGCTTTTTCTGTACTTAAACCTTCGAGGTCGGCAAGCAGGTTTTCCAATTCTTCTGATTCGTGAGCAAAATAAATTGGAACTTCGTGCTCAGTGGAAAGAAGATACTCTTCAATAGCCTTAATGAGGTCAAATGATAACTTTTTATTCTTAGGAGTTAAAGGATTGACACCAAATGATTTACCTGGGCCTTCTCTTTGATTTCATTGGTTACTTCATTAGGGATAATGAGTAAAAATCCACCGGCTCCGGCATTGAAAATCTCTGTCACTTTTGCGACACTCACTTCTGTAACGCGAGAGTAGAAATCATTTCACAAGAACTATTGATACAAAATGTCCTACAAACCGTGCATTTTTGCTATTACAATTTTTCGCAGTAGGTTCGATGGAGCTGTAGAAGCAGTACGTGCCTCAATCGAAAGAGCTGCCGTTTTAGAACCGTATCTAGAATAAGATACCAAGGAAGGTGACAATCTTGAAAGTAATGATTGAAGAAAAACTAACCTGTTTCCAGAGATTTCATACTGAGCTAATCTATGTATAGGGAAGTTAAGCTCTGAGGCATCGCAGACTGGGTTGTAAGGAGACAAGGCAATAAATACAGGAAGGACCAGAAGAAGCCAATAAGGCAGGGCGTCGAGTAAATCGTGGAGTTCTTTCATGGTTAATAATAGGTAAAACACTTTTCCACTGCTGAGTAGAGGTTCTTTCACTTGATACGCTGCTGATTGCAGATTTAATATAAGCTGCAATCTCGTTTCAAACTCCAACTAATCAACCCACACGGCAACGAAAGCTCGTTGAAAATCTCAATTTTGTAAATAAAAAACCGACAAATATGTTTGTTTACTTTATCATCTCGAGTAACGCCCATTGCTGCGCCTTTATAAAGAAAGTCGAAGTTCTTACCAGAGTTTTGCCACAAGCGTTTGGGGAGGTACATTAGCACCCCAATTTAAGAGCAAAATAGTCAAAGCTCAAAAAAATTATCATGAATTTTTTGAGTTTTTCTTAGATATCTATATATTTTATTCATAATTTACGTTCAGGCTCTCAAAACTTTGACCCTAGGATTTGTCTTCACCCAAGTCATTCTCAGAGCTTTTTTTTGGCTTCCCATTTATTAATTGTTCTTAAGGTTATCAAAACACAACAAATCTTATTCAGACTGAGTATCCTTAGTATTTTTAACACAGCAGATTTCTTAAATTTGTAAAAATATTATTGTTGGCTTTAAAATCACACTATAAAGAAACCACTGAGACAATGGAACCTGGAGCCAGGGATGGATAAATGAATAAGGAACAAATAATAGAATTAGTTTTTATAGATGTTCAAACACCTTTTTAGACCTCAAAGGAACTAAAAAGATTAAACAAAATTCTTAATTTAAGAAACTTTTTTATGAGTTATTTTATTGAGCAAATTTTTAAGCAGTATAAATGCATATAAACATAAAAAAGGTCACCAGCATCAGAAGAAAAAACTTAACCTTCAAATTGCAATCCAAGCAAAGGCCAAGTAACAAAGTAATGACCAGTAAGTAGGTGATAGGGAGAAGCTTTTAATTTTAGAAAATTCTTGAAATCCTGTGCAAAGGGTCTAACCGATGATTGAACGAACCTGAAAGTAAATATGTGCAAATCAGAGGTAAGTTAGTGCAAGGTTTAGATTAAAATAATGAAATGCCATCACCGCCATTATTCACTAAAGCTACTTTTATGTAATTTAAGTTTGAAGGTGATAGATGTGTTAAGGAAATGAGAAATGAAATGTGCCACGACTTCATTGCATCACTACGATAGTCTGAGAGCTTGGAAAAGTTTATGGAAAGGAGTCACAACAAACTTGCATATTGGGAGAATGTGGGCTGGAAGACAAAGAAAAAACAAATTGTCATTAGTGTCTGAAATTTTTTTCAAATGTTAAACAAACCTTAATTACAAAAATAAGTTACTAGCTACTTTATGATGCAATGATACAGAAACATTTTGATCCTCACGTAAAAATTCTTAAAAATTATGTATAAAAATGAGGAAAGTTAGATTTTGGTCGAATAATAAAAACTTCTTAGTCAACAGCCAAATGTAGTTGGCCTTTATCAAGTAGAAATAGGTCAGGCTTTGTCTGAATGTTAACCTTTAGCCACTTTTTCTCCAGCGATGATTTTCTGACGGCCTCAATTACAGCCTCAACTCTAAGAGCATCCTCGAACGATGCCATTTCAACTTCTTGAGATGGAGAAAGTCCCGAGAACCGTTCTGCCAAATGTTTCAATGATTGATGATATCCTTTGAGGTAAAGCCCTGGAAGCTGGGGATGGGTGAAACCATTATCAGTAAGCTCCTGAGTGTCCTAAAAAGAGTGAAAACCAGTTAGGTATTTCATGCCATTAATGCCCCTTTTGCAACACAAATTTTGAACTGGCTTCCTTTGAAAGTTACCTCATGGAGAATTTCTTCATTTTTCATACCCTGTTTTCTCCCATAAAGGTCACCATTTCTGACCAATAAATGGCCATCACATCCACTTACTACAACTTCCTGAAAAATATCACTATGAATAGGGTATTACAGTTCTGACAATATTTTATTATACCTGATTAAATTCGACCATTTGACTGTTTAATACAACATTTGCTAGTATTCCTCCTGACAGCTCCAACTGAAAGGACGACAGGTCGTCGCTTGTGATTTGTCGTATGCCATTTATGGATGGGGTATTTTGACAAAAAGTTCTGAATCTTTTTTTAGTAAATGAACTCATTATTTTTACTCTTAAATCCAGTTTACCTAACTATTCCATGCACTCTTTCGATTTTACGATTGTCCGTTATATATTGCAAGAGATCAATTATGTGTGATCCAAAAATGTTTAAAACGCCTCCTCCATTGTGATGGTCACAAACCCAAGAAAAAAAGTTATCTTTTTCATATCCTACCAGGCTTTCAGACTGCAAATGTAAACATTCATTGAGAGAAATAATTAATTCAGAAGGAAGCGATGGTTACCTGTAATCGTATGTCAATAAAGCTTGGACCCTCTGACCCCACGTAGCCACTTTTTATTTGCTCTCTAAGCTTGACTATCGCAGGTACAAACCTCAGACTAAAGTTTACGACTGACAATAGAGCCGGATAGTACTAAAAGGAATAAAATTTTGAAAGCTTTATCAAAGTCTCTTTTTGTTATAGTAACACACTACCTGAGCGGCTTGAACCATTCTGATCGTTTCATTTTGGCCCAAGGCAGCGGGTGGTTGCACCGAAACATGCTTACCGATACCTAATGTAAGTTTTCAATAAAAATTATGAAACCGATTAGACAATTTCATTTGATTCGTGTAGTTTCACAAAGTTTGTTACCCAGAGCTTTTGCAGCTATCTGCGAGTGCTGCAGAGGTGAACACAAAATGAGAACAAGGTCGACATCTTTTCTAAGCAGAACATCGTCGACGCGATTTGTTGCAAAAGGAATGTCCAAAGCGAAAGCCGTTGTGGCAGCCTCTTCATTCGTTCGACCCCAAATGGCTTCAACACGAAATCCCTGTCAAAAGAAAAGTAACATATGTCACTCTTCACGTCGAGTTATAATTGTGCTTGACTGGAAAAAAAGTTTCACACATTAAACATTACCTCTTTCTTTAACAGGGGAACTATAATATTAGTCGATATGTCTGTGCCGAAAACCCCTATGCCTGGTAAACCCATTTCGAGGTTTTCATCACAGCGCCTGCAAAGTTAAAAATGAGAAAGATTTGACAGTTGTACTTTTTCCTTTAATTTGACAATAATCAATACTTCAAATAAGAGAATTTCAGCATTGAAAAAAGTTGGTACAATAAGTATTACCTTAAATTGTTGACTCTTAAATCTTAATTTTTGTGGGAAAACAACATGGCGAACCGTTTTATTTTCACTTGTCAAATTGTCAGTTGGAATCGAAGCTAAACTCAACTCTAAAGCTGAGATTTTATTTAGATCGTGGGAAAAACGTAAACACTCCAGTCAGTGGTTTCAAAAAAACTTCACTTGCTGTTAAGTGTGAGTATTGATAATACTAATTCGACACCCTTTATACTTTTGGAAAAAATTAGCGTTTAGGTTTAAACCACGGTAGCTTATTTCACAGTTGGCAGCTGGCTGACAGCAGAAACTCTGAAACATAGAGCTCTAAAGAAAAGGCACGAAACCTCTACAAGAAAATGAGAACACTGTCCAGGAATAACCCTAAGAACTAGGGCTTGGCATTCAGGCATTGGCTTGGAATCACTTGTTAAGCAATGTCCAGAGGGGTCCATCAAAATCCAAGTTGTCGATACTTACAGATACAGGTATACCCTCATTGAGGGGCCAAAAAAGATGGATTTTTGATTAATGCGAACCTGGACTCAATCGTGCTTGGAAGCTTCTGAAATAGTTTCAGACTCCTATAATGAATTTTCTGGCTCTAAATAGCGCCTTG
>Ga0194133_10006537_pt1 | contig 14292 bp, 5 predicted proteins | sample TA2KigOf40mmetaG_FD_155448 | JGI IMG/M metagenome (GOLD analysis project Ga0194133, IMG submission 155448) | Freshwater microbial communities from Lake Tanganyika, Tanzania - TA2015055 Kigoma Offshore 40m | ecosystem: Environmental > Aquatic > Freshwater > Lake | place: Tanzania: Lake Tanganyika...
AGACCGGGGTTTGACCCCCCAGTATGGGCAGATATTGGCTCCCTGGATTTGCCTTAGTAATCATCTTGCATGATAGTTAACTCAGTCAGGATTGATGGTTGTGCACATGAACAAAAAGCTAGATTTAATTATTGAAAAGCACAAAATAATAACAATTAGACAATACCATTCCCAAAAATTAGACCAGGGATAGTTCAGATGACTGTTAGACACAATAACAGTGTAGGGAATTGTTGTAAAGTCTAACACTTAGGTATCAAAATCATGCTGAACCAAGAAATCTTATATTTTGCTCAGGCAGGCACAAGGTGGGTCAAGCAGATAAATTCATGATAAAATCATTTTTTTGGCATTTTTGACAATTTTTGTGGAGAAAAAGATCTAATTTTACTTTTTTCTGTTTGTGTGATATCAACTTGGTGTCATTTTGCCTAACCTGAATCAAAAGTGGGTCTGCATGAAGGGTTGGTAAATACCCTTTTTGTACTACTGGTAACTAAAGTAATGGTCTGCTTAGACTGTTACCCTAAATAGCATCACATGAGCTTTACTCTGTAAGATTTATTAACAAAATTGTTGATAATTTTCTGTTTTCTTTTTCTTTTTTACAACTTCTGATTGTAAACTTTTCATGAATGTCAAGATTACCTGGATCAACTTTGTTTACAGTCTTCACATATTTTGTGTAGAAATGTTCTCCATCCATGCTGAAGAAGGCAAGCATTTGATTGAAAGGTTGAACACCTAATTAAGGTAATATTTAAATTGAGATTAATGTTAAAACTTTGGATAAAAAGTGAATGATTATTGTTTAATCTTACCAGATTGTGGCAAGTTGTAGGACGTCACAGTGACAAAGTCAAACTCACGCACATTTGAGAACTCGAACAGCAGGGTGAGAGGCTTTCCGTTCCTGTTGGACCACCCTACCCAACCAGCTGCAGTGGGAGGAGTGACGCGAGTGTCCAGTAATGCAACAGTCTCCCCATAGAGACCGTCAGTGAGTAGGCCAAGACCTCTGCTCAGGTACCCGTCATCTTCATCCTCAATACCATCATAGATATCCTCCAGAAAGAAGTTTGGAGAAAACTCGTCACCTTATTACAAGAGTGAAGGGGGAAATGAGTTTTCAATTTTTTAATACCAAAAAAAATGATTACAAAATCTACCTGGGGGAGCTGAATAGGACACAATATCATCTTCATATCTACATCCAAACACCTCTACCCTCATGCAAACCGTCCTCGGATGTTGGCTATGAGGAACAAAACGTACTTTGGAGGCAACGATGGAGGGGGATAAGACATTCACATTGGTCACATAAGTGTTTGTATTGCCACGTAAGACCTAATAATCACAATCAGTTGAATAAATTTGGCTGCAATATCAAATTTCATTCCATCAATTGATTATTTTAATGATTCATTCTCCAAGCAGAAAAACATCCATCAAAGATGAAATGGAAAAACAAAAATAACCAACTGAGAACGACATATGGTTGAAACAGTGAAGAAGAAGTCCTTTAAAACTGAATTTATTTCCTTCCTTGCATGAATTCTTAAAACTCACCGTGTGGCCCGGTGTGGTTTTATACGTCATCCATTTTCCAGCACTTGGTCTCCAATATTCTAAAATGAAATTCTCTGCAAACTCTTGGCCCTGGCCGCCACCAAAACGACCCTGAAATTCACATTTTTTTGCGTGAAATGGAGAAACAAACTTGGAATGATTGTTCTTTCATTCCATTCACCTGAGTGGCAGTTCTTGTGAGTCTGTATTCTCTGTGCAAATCAATTTCAATCCACTCCCGGACTCCAGGGGCTATGACCTCTTTGGGACACCAAGCACCACCATAAATATCTTTGCCCAGCCTAGAGCCACAAATCAAATGATCACTTTCTGATAACAATACTTTCTAAAATTGATGACAAAAGTCATTTTCATAATAAATTGTTGGGAAGATAACTTGGAAAGAATGTCAATTTGGGAAAAGAAATTGAATGCCGACGAATATGTTTGAAATTGGCCTGGAATGAAGTTTGTCTTGTAAAAACAATATTGCCTCAAGTGAAACCTTAAACCTTTCCAATTTCAAGCCACACTGAAAACTTTTATTAATAAAAAAAATATGTTGGCTTGGGAACCAAACTATTTTTGAAAGTAATGTCAAGTTTAAGTTCTTTGCCGCATTTCTTTTTTTTGCAAAAGAATTTGTGAAACAAATCACACAATGTTTCAAATGAAATTTCTTCCTCAACTATTCAAAGTATTTTTTCTTGACTTACCTAGCATTTTGTGGTCCTACAGATTTCAAGTCGAATGCTGATGATGCTGTGATATCTTCATCTTTGATATGGCCATGTTCCATGCCGAGAGCAGCAAAACAGGATTCTAAAAGTTGAATAAAAAAGGCCTTGCTAAATAGATTTTACTTTTATCATTATTATTTTGTTCCGAAAATGACCAACCACAACAAAACAAGTTTTTTTTCACATCGTAATGCATCATTTACGTGCGAACCCTGAGGCCAACAAGCATTGATATTTTGTGTCTCCAAGCAAAAGGAGATTTCCTTTCCACATTCAAAGAAAGAAAGAAGGTCTTTGTGAATGAATTAAGTGAAGAAAACAAACAAACTCGACTTGCAAAGAAATTTTTAAGGTTTCAATTAACTTCCAGTCTGATCACATAAGGATTCTAATTCATCATTTCCTTCACCAAACATGCAACATGATGATGATGAATCAAAGCAACAGAGGAACTCAACTGTCAACTGTTAATTACAAAAAAAAAACTTGACACTTTTTTTATGTAAAAAAGGTTCATTTTCCATTTTTTAATTTGACTTTCATCCTTAAGTTTAGATTTAAAAGATGATGGATCTCAATGATGATGACATTGATTTGTGTTTGTTATTATGAAGCAATTGTAAAATAACGATTTGTGGTAATTGGTCCAAATTATAGATCTTTTATTATTATTATGTGAGTGAACAGAGCAACAAGGCAACTGAGGGGAACCAATTTTCCCATAGCTTTTATGAAAATGGATTTTGGTGGAAGAGAGTAAAAGGTCTTCCTACTCAATACCACATCAAAATGTTGCGTTGAGTTGAGGATTTTACTCGATTTCATTTTCAAACATTCCACCAAGAATCTGTGGGTTGCATAATATAAGTCTTGAAATACAAGATTTGTCAATTTTATAATTATACATTATTTTATGCTCATAAAATGTGTGCAAATAGCTAAGCCCATTCAGCAAACGTTGAAGAAAGGTGGGAAAAACTGGATTTTTTTCTTGCCCTTTACAGGGAAAAAATCACCACACCTGAAAAAGTTGCCATCTTTGTCTCTTTCTTAAGATTATGTCAAAATAGGTTTTAACTTATTAGTACAAAAGTCAAGTTAGTCATTGTCTTTTTCAGCAACATTCCTCATTTTTCAAATTTCAATTTGATTTCTTGATTCTTTCTTGTCTAACACAGTGACTTAAATATGAAGGTAAAATCCATTTATAATAGGGAAAAAAGCTTTGTCTGCCAATTTTAAATTTGGATCTAACAAAGAAACTTAGGTTTTTTGTCTTTTGATAAGACCAGTCCTCATCAAGGCCCACTGGTTTCTTCTTGATAATGGTGGTTTGTTCAATTTCTGTTGTTTCAGGGTTTTTAGTCATGAAAAGAGTTGGAATTTATGACTTGCCTTCTGGTAATTTGTGTCAGTAATCATTATCTTTTCCAACAACTAAACAACGGTGAGAAAATTTTGAGCAGACACACAAAATCATCTTTTTTTAGACATAGAAACAACTCACTTTAGAAGTTGAGACAGCTGTAAATTTGATTAGAAAAAAAATCTCATCTTGTGTTTTTCCTTGAGAAAAAAGAGCATCTTTTTAGTCAACTCACTTCCATGTCAGCTGACTTGGGTAAAAGGAACAATTTTTTGACTTTGATTCAAAAATAAAATCAGAAAAATTTTCATAAAGAGAATCATAGTTGAGCATTAAATTACAATGAGAATTGTTAAAAGAATTTTTTATCAGATCATTTCAGCAAAAATCAATTCGAAGATTCACAAAATTTCAGCTATTTTTTTTGAAAGGCTTGGGTTACAGCTTCTTTCCCAGCATTTTCAAAGTCATGTAATGTCCTCATAAATTATATTTTATAGTCAAAATATGTTTTAAAAAATTGTTTTCAAGCTGTGACATTTTCAGGAAAAAATCCAGATATCCATCAAATCATTTGACTTTTCAGCCAAAAAAAGTTAGGTTTTGAAAATGAATATGTTAAATATGTAGCAGCTTCCTTGCTTTGAAATCAAATTTGATTAAAAAGAAAATTACCTTTTGGTAAGGATGAAAAGACATTTTTGGAGCTTTCGGTTGTCGGTTTGGTCGAAACCCAATCGATGATGATGATGAAAAATATGATAAACTGCATCGTTTTGACTCTTGACTTCATGTTTTTTATTCCGAATTTTTTTCAATCGTCACATCAAGTATTTTTTCTTTCGGTCAGTTTTTTCTGTCCTTAATCATCATTGATACTGAAAAATAGAAAGATATAAAATCTTTAGCCCTGCAATACTTTTTGACATTTAAATTTCATTTGACTTCTTATCACCACACATGTTATAAATCAATCAGGTCTTTGTAGTTCAAGATTAATCAGTCTTTGTTGACAAAACTTTCTTCCAGGATATCTCAATGAAACGTGTTATTCAAGTCAGAAATGAATTTGCTCTTTGATTGAACAGGCAATATACATTTTATAAATGTTCTTCTTTCTAGCCCTCAGGACTGACTTTTAAACAAACTCTGGCATGATTATTTACTGCATATTCAAGTAAGTGAGATGAAAGAGCGGCAACTATGAAAAGTTTCACCAAAATTGTAAATCATCATCTTTGAAAATCAAACACAAAGGATGGGACTGTTTTCACTACTCTAAAAGATTATTTTTACAGCAATAGTTTAAGGTAAACTGTGAATCATTTCACTTTTTTTGTGCCCCTTTTCTTGCCAGGGGAAAAAAGCAGTTTATAGTTGTGTGTATCACAAGGATGTTAATTTCTCGTAAATCTCAATTTTTTGTGGGTTTGGGGTAGGTGATAAGTAAATTTAACAAATGGACATGTTGACACATAGCCGCCATAAATGTTGAAAGTCTGATTTTGTTTTTCTTCAAACATGAGAAAGAAGAAAACAAAGTGACTAATTTGATAAGATAATTATGTTGAAATTGTTTTAGGAAGTCATTGTTGAGGACTGTAAAATCTTAAAATCATGAAAAAAAGTAAATCTTGAAACAAATTTGGATGGCCTTTGTTGAAAATGCTTTGAATTTTAGCCGAAAACCGGTTCCCTATTTGCTCTTTTTTTCCAACAAACAAACAAGTAATTGAAATCAGAAAAAAAATTTCCTGATGCAAAAATCAAATAGATTTTACAAAATTTCATTGAAATAAAAAAGCCCCCCCTCACATTATCTTCAAAGGGCATGTTTTAACAAGTAGACCAGATGAAAAATTTCACATAGTGGATAATGTAACAAGTTGGAAAAGAAATATTGATTGGAATATATGAAATGGAATGAGAAATGACCGTCATAAAATTATTTAGTTGTCCAACACGTTCGGGTATAAAATCAATTACCACATCCAGACGATCGGTTTTTTTGCTGAAATTGAATTCCAAAACTTATTTAAACTCATGCATTTTAAACTCAATCTAAAGTCATTCATCAGAGAACTTTGGAGGAAGAAAAATAGGCCAATAATTACTTTTTGGTGGAATGGAGAGGAAAAAATTCTTTTGTAAAGTGAAGAATTTCATCATTTTCCAGGTGAGTTTTGGTGATCAACCGATTCTGTTCAGGATTTATTTAATTCTGAGTGCAAGGCCCTAATGTTTTGAATCAACCCCAATTAGATCCCAAGCTAACCACAATTAAGTAAGTATTTTTCAATCCAGATTGTCTGAATTTTGGAAAGTTGGGACCATCAAAGCAGAAGAAGACTTTTTTTTAGTTGTGTGGAAAAATCTGCCGATTCTGCATGTGCAATTTCAGCCAAAAAAAAACAAAGACCAACTTGAATACTAAAATTTTACTAGATAAATTCAAGAAGGAAGATGAAGGGCTATTTAAAATTCGACATGAATGAAAGAGATTTTCATCTTGTCTTAAAGTATTGTCAAACCTCTCTACTTGGAAATTCGTCTATTCAGCATTAAATCTAAAAGGATAGGGTTTTTTTCTAATGTGATACAAATTTAATAGAGTTGAGTTAAGAGCAGAACAAACAACACTTGAGAAAATTTTTCATAACAGGCTCAAGTATATCTTTGAAAATGTTCAAATGATGCCGATGTCATGACTTTTATCATGGTAAGTAAACATCAAATCTTAAAGATAAGGTGAATTTATTGAAGAAGAAAAAAGAAATTATCCTTACAGTGTTGTTGAATGAAGCAACAATGTGAAATCTTGAAACAATTTTTTTAACATCATTCTTCACTCCGATTTTTTTCTTTTAGCACAGAACTGATATTTCAATAAAAGTTTTCTTCACAATTTTGTTTCTTTTCTTTCACATTTGACAATATCAAGTCTTTTTTTTGTTGAATAATTTACCACATCTATCCACACCAACTGCTGTGTCAATACTGTGTTGGAGTCTATCGGGAACGGCCGCTGTGAACGGATAGAGGAGCGCGCAGCAGGGCAGGGGGTCGATGGCGTCGGGGTCAGGGTGGGTGGGAGAGAGGGAGGTAAAGAAAAGAGCGCTGGATGATCTTCGGAGATGGAAATATTTAGAAATCTCTTTTTGTTTTCACATCCAATTTTTTCAAATTAGTTTTTCATTTTGAACAAACAAGGCCTGAATTATTTTTTCATTGTTCTGGACTGACGAATGATTGGTGAGAAACCAGGGTGGACGTAGGACCTGAAAAGAAATCATTTTGAAATTTGACAACAGCTTTTGTTTAAAAAGATCGTCTCTTTTGTCCAACAATTTGCCATGCTTTGTAGAATGATGTATCATTGAATAAACAGTTTATGTCAGCCATTGATAATCAACTCATGGAAGAAAGTTAAAAAAAAATTCGTACTGCTTTTTGAAAGTTTAAATTGAATGATTGAGTGAAATGAACCCCTTTTTTACCAACTATTTTTCATGAAGTTGAAGAAAAACTATGCACTTCAATCAGGTCTAAGTGCAGTTTGATTATTTTTTTAATCAGAAATAAATGTAGATTCAAGAGTGAAAAAAAGTTTTTTTTCTTAATTAAATGCGAAATTTGATTTCACTTATTCTTAATCAACCGTTTCACTCATATTTATTTGTTTAAGAATAGTTTATCAGATCAAAAAGTGACTGACATAAGTAAAAAAGGGTCGTGAGACCTTTGAAAAATCAATTCCACGATCTTGAAATCACGACTTTTGCAAAAAAAAAATTTCATACTTCTTGATCACCAAAAGTAAAAATAAAAACTCCAATTATTATTATTAGAAAAAGAGAGGAAATTTGTCTGTCCGTGGACTCCGAAATTGAAAATTATAGGTTTTTCATGTTGTCCAAATATTTGACTGTGTGATTGCAATAAACTGGAAAAGTTGGAATAGTCAACCCAGTGGGAAACAATTCCAAAATGAACCTTATCACCACCTAAAACAGGGTGATGGCCAAATGCTAAAATTCAAATTGCAACAGAAAAAAAGGATCAAAGACATTTTTGCTTATCTTTTCTATGTCAGATGAAAGATTCATAATGGCCGAAGAGACATTTTTTTCTCGTTTGAACAGAGATTAAGATGTTGAATTGATCCGAAATTGTGAAAAGTCAAATGCAAAGAAATTTTTTTCCATCTTATCTCACCTTGGAATATTTTTATTTTGAAACACCTTGCTTAAATTTTGTCTCACTCTTCAATTTGTAAAGGTGAACAAACAAATATAAACGTCGGTTTTCGCCTTCCTTGGATGGTTATTGTTTTATTTTATTTGTGTTTGTTGGTAGGTTCTTTTGTTAGGACCATTTGCCAATCCTGAAATCTGACGGTCCCTTTGGTAATTGATTCTCAAAACAAACCGTGATAACAGATTTTTCCTTGGCAATGGCTATAAGAAGGTAATTCTATGGATTGCAATGAATTTTTAATTGTACCACAGATCAACCAGCCAATTATTTTTGGTACCAAATGGCACAAAAATTAAATTAGATTAAAGAAAATTACCATCTCACTTTTGTATACAAAGTTTATTTCTCATCATAAATTATGACTGGCCCTCTTAAAATTTATCTAAATTAGCCAAACGGGGTATGGCACTGCCCAGAAAAATTTAGAGCAGGCTCGAGAAAAATTTAGCCTACCCCATTGCAACTCCAAGGATTGGGGGACTGTGGGTTCAAAAGTGGAGCTTTTTTAGATACAACCCTTCCTAAGCAACTTTTTTCTGCTGACAATTTTACAAAAATTGATCCTTCAGCTTATGACCCCTGGGCACGAGGAGAGGCTCTGAAAATTTTCAGACTTTCCCTGGGTTTGCTCTTTCATTTTCAAAGGCCCAGAACTGCAATTTCAACCCCATTTTGAATTAAGGGGTGCCAGTTCATAGCCCTTCATCCCTGGACCTGGGGAGCAAATATAAAGTCATTTTACTATTAATCAGTTAGCATCTAACAGTCTCTTTCTTAAGTAATGGGACAACATCTATTATTAATAAATAAATCTGTAGAAAAAAACCTTAAATCATTGACAAATGGAGGGTTGCTTAAGTATTCAAGTTTGCATGTTAAGTTCACCATTTTTCACACTTTCTCACGTGCAAATCTCATCAGTGTGGAAAGAACAAAAAGCCCCCATAAACATTTCATTGAAAAATAAACTTTTCTCTGCTGGTCAGGCTGACTTTTAACCCATTCAATGTCATTTTGACCTTTTATTCAACACGCTTTCAAAAATAACAGGCATTAAATGCCAACTCACTCAACTCCTCAGAAAAAGAAGAAAAGCTGTATTTTTAATCCTCTTAATTGGTCTACTTGTGACCATGATAAATAAAAAGAAAGAAAATCACTTTCTTTTCGGCATTTTGTGAGATTTTTTTGCGGTAGAAATAGCCTGTATTTTAATTAATGGCTGTTTTTTAGTGTCCCAAAACTATTTTGTTAAAAGGCAGAAGTTGAAGATTTACAAAAAAGAAGTTCTTAATTTCAAGGAATTTTTGTTTCAAGTTGTAAAAAAAACCAAATATTTTTTGCATGTCTGAAAAAAAAGATCTAAAATGTGGTTAGAAAAGTATTGGATAATAAATTTTTTTTTGCGAGAAATTATATTTGATGGTGGAAATTCAACTGAGAGCAATGAATTTTTCATAGTTGAGTGTGACAGAAAGAGTTCAAAGGTTAATGGACACCAACAAGGTGTACCTTGAGAAGCTTTCAACACACAATTTTGCTAATTTTTTTCCAGCTCTTGAAGCAAGCAAAAAAAATCATTAATCCCCCCCATAAATATATAACAAATTCCTGACAAAACAATCAGTGAGGCATCTCCTCTATAGCTGGTTCAAGTTTGCTGAAGATGACAAATATCTGGTTGCAAAAAACAACACATTTTGATTGATGATTGTGTCCTCCCAAGGTTGGCAAAAGAAAAAAATTCATTAATTTTTTTTCTATTTGGTAAAACAAAAACAAACAAGTTCTTTGGGAATTATTTTTTTCGAATATTTCAATCATTTAATAAATGCAAGTTTAAATTGCTCAGGTGTCAGAAGTTTAACTGCTGAGATGAAGTAGTTTTTTTTTGTTATTGTTTATTTAACTGGCATTTTGGTATTCAGCATGAGTATTTTCGCCCTAATCTGTGCAAAATGTCTGGAGAATTTCTTTATACCCGGCAAATCTTTGCCTGAGATGATAAAATAAACAGAGAAGAAACCAAAAACAGACCCCCAGCAGACATTGAAAGTTTGAAGAAAAAAAAACATTTCAAACCTTGTTAACTTTGAATACGCCTTCTGCCATGAGATTAACATAAACACTTTCAAGCTTTTGGGACCATCAAAAGAAAAGAAAAAAAAGATGAAGATGAAATGAAATGAAAACAAAAAGCCTTTTTTCATCAGGCAAAAAAAGGGGTTTTAATCAACAATAATGTTCAACTTATATTAAAAGATCCTTGTTGGATTGATTATAAGTTCATTTATGCTTTTCAAGTGCATCATTATCATCCAATTTCTCTACACTTAACTATTGATGATTCAACTGAAAAAATGTCAAGTTTTGTCTTTGAATTTCCACTCACTCCACTTTGGAATTTCATGACCACTTTTGGAACAGATTTGTCAAAAATAAATTCGTTAGAATGAGATATTTGAGAGCCTCTCGAAACATTTTTTTAACAAAAAATGAAAAAAAACACATTCCAATCAAGATTCTTTACAAATAGTGTAACATTTTTTTGTTAAGCTTTTAATGAATCATTGCTTATTTCTAAAGCAAACAAAACTGAATGTGTATAAAATCATCGAGTTTGATACATTTTGAGATGTGAATTGATTTCAGAACTTTTAGCTTTGCCTTGCCCAACTGTTGAATATAAAACCTTGAATAAAGTAACCATAAATTCAGAAGCTTGTCAATACCTGAATTTTATATTGCTACATGGTGAGGAACGGAGGGAATGAGAAGAAGAAAGAAAGTTTATGACAGCAAATCACAAAATATCATGAAAAAAAATCTTAAATATTCGAATAATTCTTTTCTCAGACAAAGAAGATGATGTCATTGGCCCAATGGTTTGATGACTTTTGGGGGTGTGCAAAAAAATTATTTAAAATTTTCGAATTGCTATTTTTACAAGTAGAAAATGTTTTCTTTTCAAGACATCTACTCGGCTTTGAAGTATTTTTTTCCAATTAAAAGCTATAGTTATTTTAAAAAATACCTTCTTGATAAGACAAACAGATAAGGAGGTGAGGCATTTTTCTGAAGTATCTCTTTGTTCTTTGAAACACTAAGATATGTCTTGAACAGAAACGACCATTTTTGTGCAGAAACTCTTTTTGTAAAATATGGAAACATTGCATATCTAAACCCAAGATTTGTCACTTGAGTTTTAGTTTAAAGCTATGGTGCATGATTGACATCATGAACTTTAAAGTTTCTCACCTTTTAACTTACACCTTGATTCGAAGTTTATCGTGTTTCAAAGCCATTAGCCTCATGTGGATGAGCTGTGAGAAGGGGGAAAATTTTTCACACATCAACATGAAGATTTCTTTTTTCTTCTCAGAAACATCTTGGGTCATTTGGACACAATTGGAGAGAGAAAAAAAGATGGTTTTAGGAAAATTTTCTAACCTTTATTGGCCCAGCTCAATGTCTGTCATAAAAGGTGAACATTAACTCTTTTATTTTACGATTTCTGCAACATCTTATCTTTTCCTTAGATCAGCCAAGTCAGTTCTCTCGCTGCATTCTAAAACCAACAATCAAACTGACTGTTGATTCCAATTTGGTAGAGAAAAAAAAGAGCAAAGATTCACTTTTGAAATGGTTCTGGGAAAATAAAGTCTAGCCATTAAAAATTATCCCTCTTATCGATTCTCCACGTCTAGCCTTTCCGCTTTGAAAGTGATAGAAAATCAGATAAGAAGTTGAAAAAATCTGGCAAAAATCTCTGGTCAAAAAGGAAGACTTTGAATAACTTATTTATTTTTCAAATGTCAAAACTGTGGATTTCGTGTGAACTACCTACTGTTTGCTTTGCGGTGAAGCTTTAAGATCCACCACAACCTTCATCCCTGGAATTTTATTGCCATCCTCATATTGTTTGTTTACCATTGAGACTAATATAATTTGTTATCTCTCTCACTCAGCTGGGTTTTTTATCTCTATTTGGCAAAGACAATGTAAGCTGGAAAACAAAATCTGACAAACAGGGTTTTGGCTGGGACAAATAACTTGAAGGATTGCAATTTTTATCAAACTTGAATCTAAAAGCATTTGAAAAATGAATAATTTTTTTTACATTTTAAGTAGAAGGAGTTTGTTTGACTGGCCACCAATGTACTGTAGAGGTGAAAAAAATGGTTGTATATAGGCTGAATCAAACTCATGTAAAAACATCTAATAACATACAACAGATGATATAGAGGAGCAGGGGGTTTCTTCAAAGAGGGTTCTGAGCTAATGTAAAAGGGTTCTTGATGAACCATCTATCTTAAAATCTTAAATAAACAAAGTTCCAGGCCTAATCCTTGGAGCTACATTTCAGAAGCCACCCTGGAATTGCATTTTTATAAGGCAGTGGCAATGGATGATTCTTTAGATGTAAGTCTAAGCCTTTCATTTCATTAAAAAGTTCTAGTATGTCAGCTGGCCTCGATCTATTTCTAGAAACCGTTTAAACGCACCACGGGCTACCTTCCACAAGCTACCATTCCATTCTATTGTGAACCATTTCAAATCCAGCAGAGGATGAGATTGAAAATGAAAAGAAAAAAGAAGTTTTGTTGAGCCATCCATCTGTTAAGAGTGAAAGAGCAAAAATCATAAATTATCGACAGTTTCTTAAAAGAGAAAAAGGGTTGAATTTTGAATTTTGAGGGTATCAATCAAAATGAATAAGATTTTTGACTATATATCCAAAAAAAGTTAATTTTTTTACATAAAGCCAGGGTCAAAAAACTGTCTTTAAGATAAGGGGCTGGACACATAAATCTGAAAAAGGTTGATTGATTTTAGGTCAATTTTCAAGTTTAAGATACCATTTTCAGTTGATCTTTTGATTCATTTTGTCAATAGCTCTTTATGTAAAATGTTGACAAATTATCACTCATAGAAATTTTCATTGAGATCTTGAAAGTTTCTTTGAATAGACAAACTACAGGTCAAATACTTCTTTCTCCCTGAATGTAATTTTATGTTTATTTTTCATTTGAGTGTCATGGCCCAAAGCTCCAAGATTTTGAAAGCCATTTCAAGTGACTATGTTGTACCAGATGAAGGAAAAACATTTTTTTTGGAAATTACCCTCCTTGTTTACATTTCTGAATCAATTAGCAAACTGTCTTCGAAAGCTCATATGACTTTTTGAAAGGTCTGTTGACAAATGTGTTTTTTTATAAACATGTTGTATCTTGTCTGTTCTTGGACTACATGGACCAACACAAAGTATACAAAGTCTTTTTTCATAAACAAATCTTCATTTTTGAACATTGGAAGCTTTCGAAACTAAAAACAGTTAAGTTTTCGTCAGTAACATGTTGATCAACTTTTCAACTTTTTCATGCATGATTAATTTTTCTAAGTTGATTTGCACTTGTTCATTGTTTAAGCTTGTTCCATGATACCTCACGATCTGTCAGTCCATCATCAATACTTCATGCAATACTCATTCAAAAAATAATTTGATCAGTCAAAAGTAATTTTTTTCAAATTGTTATTTAAGAGAAAACTCAAACAATCCTTTTGATATCTTCAAAGTTTTTTTCCTATTTGATAAAATATCAAACAAGCAAAAGATGAATTTGATTTGATAATCCTTCAAAACAAAGTCATCTGTCACTTTCAAAAAAGCTCCACCCAAATAAAAGAAAAGCCTATTAAAGAACCTACTTTTTTCCATGCTGGGAAGAAACAACAAAGATTTATAGGTGATTCTTAGCCATTCCAAAAACAGTTTGTGTAGAATTCATTAAGCTCTCTAGAATTTAAAACCAAACTGAGATGGCTTACATGAAGTTCACATTTATTTCTAATATATAAAGTGCAGTCTAAAGACTCTGACAATAAATCAACCAAGTTGAATAATCTAGATAATATTTTGACTGAGGCTAATGGGAATGATTTTTTTTGCAACCAGTGGTAATAATTTGTTGACATGTCTTGAACAACAAAAATTTCAATTAGCAGCCTCTTTATGAAAACCTTTAACCTATTTGGAGCCCTATTTTTTGATCAAATAAAGCAACCATTTTAAACATTACAATCTAAAACCCCTAAAACTTGAAGGCAGATAGTTTCACAAATTTAGAAACAAAGATCCATTTAAAATGCTTTTAGCGTGAAGTAGAAGAAGAAGAAGCTTGAAAAATTGCTTGTTGTTTATTTTGGCTTGAGAAAATTACTTTTCTTTAGTCAAACCTGTGTGCAAATCGTTCATCTTGTTAACCCAATGTCTTGCCTCGACCCTGATCAATCACTTTCGTCACGACCTGACAAACGGATAACTCCAAACAGTTCACCGGCTGGAAGTTTGCCTACAGC
>Ga0194133_10006539_pt1 | contig 14291 bp, 8 predicted proteins | sample TA2KigOf40mmetaG_FD_155448 | JGI IMG/M metagenome (GOLD analysis project Ga0194133, IMG submission 155448) | Freshwater microbial communities from Lake Tanganyika, Tanzania - TA2015055 Kigoma Offshore 40m | ecosystem: Environmental > Aquatic > Freshwater > Lake | place: Tanzania: Lake Tanganyika...
TAATGCTCAGAAGAGGGAAACCTGAATATCTGCGCTCCGATAATGGCCCGGAGTTCTCCTCCGAACCCTTCACAGATTGGCTGACCAAAGTCGGCATTAAGCCGATCCGGATCTATCCCGGATCACCATGGGAGAACGGCTACAACGAGCGCTTCAACGGAACCCTTCGCAGAGAGGTGCTCAACGCTGAATGGTTTGGCACCACCCGCCAGGCCCAGGCCATCATCAATCAATGGCTCAACCAATATAACCATATCCGGCCACACCACGCCCTCGGCATGCGGCCGCCGGCACCCGAAACATACTTAGTAAACCCACAAATCACTGGTACATAAAAAGGGGGCTGGACAAGGGGAGCACGTCAATAAGCATATAAGGAAAATGCGCGACAAAGTGATCCTCCAACCACTGAACGTTTGTCTGGCTATGACCTGAGCTGCTGCCACCCCCAGCTCATCAGCTTTTTTCGCCACGTTGACTAACTTGGCCGGGGCAGGGTCAAGTTCCTCTGTTTGCCTCATCAAGCTGGCGCTTAGCATCCATGATCCAGCGCGCCTGCTTGACAGATGGACTGCGCTCCCATTTCGAAGCCGCATAGCCTGTGACTGTGTTGAGGATACCAAGTTGCCACTTGGGCATACCAGTCCGATGCCCCCATGTAATTAACTCTAATAGTTGCTCGGCTGAGAGTGTACGGCACTGTTCGATGAGATACAGATCGCGCGCGCTGATTTCATCAGGAGCTTTCCGCGTCCCAGGCGACTCGCTCGATCCAGCGGTACCAAGTTCCGGCGGCAAGGGGTCATGAAGTATCGGCAGGAGAGCCCGGATCTGTTCCCAAGCCTCCTCTCGCTTCGCCCACTCTGTTGGCATTTTGGCCCCCGCCGTCGTTCGTAGCGCCGTGTCTACTTGGCGAGCCCAAATGCGGACAAGCTCTGCCAAGTCCGAGCTGATCGATTGCGCGTGCCAGATCCTATCGAAGTCGATGCGTTGGGAGGTTCGCCAACCGAGACCGGCAACGGTGTATGCTAGGATGTTTGCTTGATAAGCGCTGAACTTCTCTTCCCGTACGATTTTCTGCGCTGCGCGGAATAGAATTGTCAGAGCGATGAAGCGCCGGTACCAGTCTTCATCAGGTGTACTCCGGCGCTCCTCCTTCAGCCGTTGCATGAAGAGCTGGAAGTTTTTTTGGGAGCCAGCACTGACTTGGTGGGGAAGTCCCTCCCACGCGTTGAGATGCTTTGCCAAGTCGGTCTTTGAAAACCGCAATTCCTTGGGCGTCTCCGAGGACATCCGCTTGCGTTCCCCCGGTTTCAGGGCGGCTTTCGCTTCCAGAGCACTGTAGCTCCCTCGGGCTCGTTCGTAGAACCAGCGGCTGGTCCCGTCTGGACACCAAACGTTGTTCGCAAGCTCCTCCACGCGAACGTGGAAGGGATCGTTTGCAGAGAAATCGGCAGGCTGCACGGTATTCTGGCTGTTGGCCGAGCGCGATATGTCGCTGACCATCTGCGAAAGGCTGTCGTGCGGAACGCGGATAATCTTGGCAGGCACGCGAACGGAAGTGAGGTCAACACTAAGCGCGCGTGAAGCCCTATGCAGGGACGCCGTGGTCTGACCACCATTCACGATCTGAAATCCCGAAAGGCGCTTGAGGAGCGCAATGCCGTCACGTTCCTCTCCATCGATGGCATCAACTGTTGCAACAATACCGTTGTTGAAAGCCAGGAAATCATCCGGGCAATTCTCAACTGTCTTCTGCAGGCCAGCATTCACTGACTTTCTGCCACGAACGCCCAGGAAGGCGCGCACATTCAGCTCGAGCAGCTGACCTCCATAGTCCTCATACGCGCGCGCCAGAACTTCACCCGGTACAGCAGTCAACCATGCTTCGTATCTCGCACCGACAATCCTGACGGGGAGAGCTGACAGAGGCTCACCTGTGATAGCTTCGATATCGACAACGATATGCTCACGCGTCCTGCCTTCGCCCAGCATCCGGTGAAGGCGTTCCAGACCGACGAGATCCGCCGCTATGCGCGTGCCTTCGAGCTCGGTCGGTTCAATCCGACGCTGCTGAACTAGTCCATCGGACAGCACGACCACCCTTAGGAAGCTGATGCGGTGATGAATGTCCGCGAGCAGCCGTGCGAGATCAGCTGCGTCGCTGGCCGGCGGGTCGATGCGTTGTGCGCGACCTCTTGCACATTCGAGAAAGAAGCGAGCGGCACGCTCCACCGCTATCTTTATCTCGTCGATAGCCAGCGCTCGGGGCGTCAGCTCCCCAATGAATACCGTGGTAAAGAGGACAAGGCGCTCCTGTTCCTCGTCAAGCGCATATCCACTGATACGAAATCGTGCCGCGCCGAAGCTTCCTTGCGCCCAGAGCGCAACAGGGTTTTCCACGAAGCCGGTCTCAGCGAGCCTGTCGAGAACAACGCGTGTGAACTCGGCGGCCTTGCCTCCGCCTTCCTCGCCTGCCTCTCCAAGCTCCTCAAGCAGCTGCTGCAGAAAGATCGTATGCGCGGCGGTCATCCGACCGCCTCTGTGCGGAACCGCGAGCCGCGAACGCCTGGAACCAAGCGGGCGAGGAAACCGAGGTCCGGCCGCTGCACTGACCCGACCAGCGTAGCTCGGTCGAGAAGCCTGTTACCTCGCTCGCAGCTCGTCTCCGGAACAAGGGCGCAGCTATGGCATGCTGCCAAGCTTCCGGTATCTCCCGACCTCCCCGAAGTCTCCATGCAGACTGGATCGTTGGAGCACCACGTTGCCCGCCTAAGCGCCTCCGCGATCACGCGCGGTAGGCGGTCCGGGCTCCCTTGCGCGACCAAACCACCAAGGGTGCCGTCGGCATCGCCAGAAGCTGTGTAAACTAACACACCCGACATCGGCACCGCGGGGTTCTCTGCATCGCTGTACAGCCGTTCGCGGAGCGACGACGACCCGTATCCGCAAGCAAAGGCCAGTTCTCTGATGAGGGCATGAGCGAATGTATGGAGAAAGACGAAACGAGCATGTACCCTCGGAACGTTCTCACCTCGGCTCTCGCGGACCTCCTTGAATTGCCGCAGTGCGGGCTCAAGGCGCTTCTGGACGTCGGGTCTCTGTGCCCAGCGCTCGAGCTCCGTGCGTCGGAAATCGATGAAGATACCTTCGCCGTGAACATCTATCCCCGGCAGCCATCTCAGATCGGCAGCGCGCGCAATGGGCTGAAGAGCAGGGTCCCCAAGGTCCGATACGGGTGTGAGGCGAGAGAAACCGCAGAGAACACGTGTCTCACGCAGCTTGCGGACGAGCCCGACCCCGTTGATGAAGTCGCCCAACTCGCCATACTCACCACCATCAATCCAATCACTGACTAGGTGTGCCATTGGATCAGTGAGAGGCGACCGGAGCAGCTTGTACTCTTGACCTCGGAACTCCTCTTCAGTGACCGGTGCTTCGCTGGTTGCTGCATTACCGGTCAGCTTTGCCTGGGCAAGCTGAAATAGCCGATCCGCATCGACATGCTTAAGGAGAGCGACGACGTCGCACTTTGCACGTTCGATGCGTCCATCCTGGACCGCTGAAGTCAGCAAATCCCAGAGCTGAGGATCCTCTAGCAAAGCTAGAATTCGATCTTCTCGGCCGGTCGCCTCATCGGGAACGTAGATCGAGCTGACCACAAGAGGGAAGTAAACGTTTGACCCGCCCCGCTGCACACCTCTGATTGGGCGACCACAGACCGTGGCTTCTTCAGCAAACCAAGGACGCCCACCTTCGCAGCAAGCCTCTACACCCGCCAGCATCTCCGGCTTCATGGCGCCTGAAAGAGACCGGGTCTGACCGCAGGCATCGCACGAGATATGTATGCCGGCCAGACCTGCCGAACTGCGGCCAGCCTTGAACAGGAGGCGCGAAGAATGGTCATCCGGGCATTTGCAGCGGATCCAACGGCGAAAAGGGAAGTCTTCGATGTGACCATGCTCGCAAGCAGCTACGATACGCACGGGAATCATCCGACGTCGGCGGCCCGTCTTGCAAGGATCACAATAGGGTTGATCCTGGAAGAGGGTGGCTTTGTGCATCCGGAAGCATTGCGGGCAGTAGTGCCATTGTGGAAAGCGCGCAAAGGGTATTCTGCGCTTAACTTGGTCTGGCCCGTCGCACTCCGGAGGCCTCACAAAAAAGCTCTTACCGAGGCGCCGCTGGAGACGCGCTTCCTCCAGGCGTAAATGCTGCGGGATGTCTGCTTCTCGCCTGAACCACTCGTCGAGGCCAGCGCACATTAACGCTTCGTCGCCACGGAAGTCGCTGATGGCGCCTACGCCAAACGGGCTGATCAGTTGCGAGCGACGAAGCGGACGCTGCGGGCCTGCGGACGGTTGTTTCGCCGCAGTCTTCTGCCGCTGAAACGGCTTTGCTGGCCTAGCCATCGGCTACCGATCCTTCCTGCAACGGTACGCGGATTATGCGCGCCTCACTCTCAGCATCTACGTTCCTCATCGATGACGGGGTGGACTTGGGGATTGGGTCGTCTCGGTCTCCCCATATGCGGCCGGCGGGCACCATGAGAGGGCGGCTGTCAGCCGGGACCGGCGAGAAGTCTCCGTATCTGGTAGGCTGCAGGCGATGCCAATCGTCGAAGAACTTGTTCAGCACCGCCTCGGCGCGTCCGCGTTCGTGGCTCGCCACTTGCTCGACGCGGCGCAGCACGACCCTACGGACTCGATCCTGCAGCCCTGGGGGAAGCTTTCCATCGGGTCGATCCCGTAGACTAGGTTCCTTGCATCTGATCAACGCAACAGCGAGCGCATGAATAGCTCTTTCGAGGACTGGTAGCGAGAAGGGGGTAACGCTGGTTGGCTCGACATGGCGATAGATCGTCTCGTGGTATTGCCGGAACGTCTCGAAGTGGGAGCGGTCCCGCGGCTTGAAGGGATTGTAGTTTGTGACTACCAACCCCGGCTTCTCGATGTCTCGGCCTACGCGGCTCGACGCCTGGATGTACTCGGAAGCACCCTTCGGCTGCCCAATAATCATCATCAGACTTAGCCTTGGTACGTCGAGGCCGACCTGGATCATGTTCGTCGCAAAGCACACGTCTACGGTGTTCACGTCCGGTAGCGCGGTGAAGAGCCTTTCTAGCACTTCTGGAATTTCTGAGCTTGGAACCCGACTTGTGAGCTCGACGTGGTGGTTGATGAAGCGCCGCCGGTCGATCGCTTCGCCGCGCGTGCCGCTCACACCCGATCGCTGCCAGATCCAATTAAGGTACTCACGAATGTCTGCCTGGATCAGGGTGGATGCGCGTCCAAGCTCGCGGAGGCTGTTGAAGTATGTGACCAACGACCAATACGGATCGAGTGCCTTGCTGCTCGCTTCCCCGCGCAGACTAGACGTTGCCTGAAGGAGTGCAGCGGTAGTCCGGATCTGCGCTACGATGTGCGATGAGAGTCCGCCGGCGAGAACGCCAACATAGGTCCGCCCCGGAATACTCGGCCGCTCCTCAGCGAAAAAAGAATCGCCTGCCCGCAGTGCCTGTGCAGGGAATAGCTTGGCGTGACGTGCGTAAAGCGCCTTGACCTGTTCATCCGCACGCGCGATCGTTGCCGTCGACGCGATAATCTTGGGACCGACCCTTACGCCTCTCTCCTCCTTGGTGCCCAGCTCATCGATTAGCGTTTCGTAGTGGCCGACCATGGAACCGAGAGGCCCCGAAATGAGATGCAACTCGTCCTGGATGATTAAGTCGGGTGGGTCGACATCGCCAACATCAATGCCAAATAGCCTCCGAGCTTCCGGCGTCCACGCCAGCATGGCGAACTTATCAACCGTGCCGATGAGCATGGTCGGCGGGCGCCGATAGATCCGTTCATCGACGACTTCCAGTGGCAAGCCCGAAGTGTGGAATGGGCAGTTTGGATCTTCGCAGATCAAAGCGACGGTAGGTCGTGGATCACGGAGCTTTTGGTAGCCAATGATTCGCGTTGCCGTTCCGACTTGCCTGGGCCCCATCTCGACGCCGCACCAGGGACAGGAGAGGACGATGAAGGGGTTCTGTGATTCGCCTTGGTTAAGTTGCTCAAGCTTCGTGACGGCGTCGTCGTCCTTGTTGGGCGTCATGCTGGAGCCAAGCCAAAGGCCGATGGTGATAGGCTCTTCGCCAAGGTCGTGACTGTTTTCGCGCCTCAGCAGCTCGAGCGCGCAGATAAGTGATGACGCGCGCTGGAACTGCTGTGCCGTCAAGAGCCTAAGCGTGTAGCGCATCAGGACAGCGGTCCCGGCGTTCGTGGGAGAACACAGGCGCCGATAGAGCATGAGCCAGCCAGCGAGACCGAGATACGCCTCCGTCTTACCGCCACCGGTCGGAAACCAGATCACGTCGACGAGTTGTCGCTCGACTAGACCTGCTGGGCTCACGTCTGCGAGCCCCTGAAGTGTCATTAGGATGAACGCGAGCTGGAAGGGGCGCCACGCTACGCCGTCTGGATACTCCGGATGCGTGAAGGGTCGTTCGGGAGTGGGGCCTTGAGGTCCTTGTGTCCACCCCCGGCGTTTCTCCTTGTCGGCAGAGAGACCATAGTGGCTCCGTTGCTGAACCATGGCAAGGTTCATCCAGCGGAAAGCCTTCATGGCGCTGCTATCCTTGTGCAGCATTTGAATGCCGCGTCGGATCCGCTCAAGACTCTCTTCGCATCGCGCGAGGTGAGTGTGTGCAGTTGCCTTTAACTCGGGCGAGAGATCGACGATTGATGGTTCCGCCCGTTGCTGCAGGATCCAATTCTCATAGGCTGACGCTAGCTTTTCGCAGGAAGCGAGGATTTCATTGTCTGTACTCCTGGACAGCCCAAGCATAGAAAGGTTGACCCCGTCGAGTTGATCCCGGGGCAGGATCGGATGCTGCGTGAAGACCGGCATGTTCTCCGTACGCAGCTCGGTCACCTGTGCCCCATCGACCCGCCAGTCCGCAGAGCAACCATGTCCGACGGCGTAGGTCGGGAGGTGACGGTAAAGCAGCTTCAGCGAACGTTCTTCCTCGTCGAGGTCGGCATCAGGACGAGAAGGATAAGGGCGGATGCTGCTGCCGGCATGCGGCCGAACGACAAGGCCGCATTGGAAAAAGCAGTCAGTGTCGTCACCTCGTGCTTCCTGTCGCTTATTGATGAGGGTCAGCGTGATCAGACGCTGAGGGCCTTGCCAGGGCCTGTCAATCACTGCCAGAACAGGGCCCGCTCCGTCGGCGAGCGCCACTTCGCGCTGCGTTGTCGGCGTCTCTCCTGCCGGATCAACCGTAACCACCGCCGCATTAGGGCTTCTGAACCACAGCTGTTCGTCCGGACCGCGCGCACCTGCCCAGCCCGGCAGGTGCCGAGGGTCATACGTGGCCCATCGTACTTCAACACTCAGGCCGCCGCTGGTATCGGCAAGGAAGCTGATGCCCATGGTACTTGGAACGAAGGAATTCAGGTTGGGCGTGTCGTCATCCGTCTCGGTTTCGCTTTCGTCAGTCTTGGCGCCGTTGGCATCGTCAACGGCGTCGCCTTCCGCCGCGATATCGTCCGGCTTATCGGCCAGCTCGTCGAGCAGCCCGGAGTATGTCATCCCATTCGGGAAGAGGATGCCCGCCCCGTAGCGCATCTTCGGGCGATCCTGCGGCCTCAGGATCTCTTCGCCGTTCAGTGGCGATCCGGGGCCATGCCACTGTACGGCTGGCGGTCCTGGGTCCGGGCCAACAAGCTCGCGACGCAGCGCGTCGATGATGTAGCCGTGGACCTTCGTTGTTTCGCTCATTGGGATGATCTCACGACAGAGCCGCAGCAAGGTTCTCGCGCTCCCGGCGCTCAACTTCGTCCTGGGTAGTCTCAGGCAACAGCATGACAAGGCGCGTGCGTGCTCTTGTCATGCCGACATAGAGAAGCGAATCAGTAAACTGGTCGGGCTTCAGCTCTAGATCGACAAGAACCACGGCGGGGCTTTCCAGGCCCTTAAACGCCTGGATTGTGGAGTATACGACGCCTGCGCCTGCAGTTCGAGCCTCGCGCTCGACGATCCGGAAGCCACCGCAACTCTGGACGTCAGCTAGGCAGGAGTTTTCCCGTCGACTAGGACCGAGGATAACGATGTCTGATCCGTTGAATCCCTCGGCACGCAGCATTTGCAATGCTCTGTCGAGCGCCTTCTTCTGCGTAGCCGCTCCTCCGAAGAGGACACGTTCGACCGGCGGGCCGGCGGGCTGGTCTTCGTCAACCTTGACGTCAAACACTCCCACAAGCGCCAGAGTCTCCGCGGCGACCTTGCGCGTGTTTCGGCAGTTCCTGTGAAGCGGAAACGCAGCCGGTCGAAGACGTCGCCGGATGGTCTCGCGTGCCTGACCCGGCGCGCCATACAGCGCCTGGCGGGAGAAATCAGCAAAAAGACAGAGCCCCGGGGCTGTGTCCTCAGAACGACGCCAGCCCTCGATGATGTCCAGCAATGCGGCGGCGGGGAAGTCCTGCGCTTCATCAACAATCACTGTGTCGAAGCGTTCGAAGCCCCCTGCGATCGCGACAGCGCCTGCCTCGTACCACCCTTCTGGCGTGGTCGAGGCCTCAGCCTCTCTCAAGAGGCCTGCCGCTTCGAGACGCGGCCTGAGAAGGCGGTGGAGGTGTCCCGCAACGACGCGTCCTGGTCCAAAGCTGCGGCAGCGATGGTCGAGCCACTTACCAAGCTCTCGATTGAAGCAGGTCAGCAGCACGTCACTGCCCTTCGCGGATAGCCGTCGAGCCAGTTCGACTGCCAGCAAGGTCTTCCCCGTACCTGCGCCGCCTGTAACTAGGCTGCTCTCGTTAGCGACGACGTGGTCGAGTACGTCATACTGCTCCTCTGTAAGTGCCACAAAGCGTCGCTCGGCATCCCACAACGTGGTAGCGAGAGTGGGGACCCGGTCGAAATCTGGGCGGAGGAAGCGAGCGATATTGAGGATTGTAGCCTGAGACATCACTTGGGCCGCCTGATTGGAGGCCTTCAGCGAAGGAACGGATTGCAGCTTCGTTCCAAGAGAATGCTGGAGGTCGCCGCTGTCGAGCAGCTCGTCCCTGTGGAACTCCGGGGACGGTGGTGGTGCCAAGGAATCGGTGAAGATGACCGCCCATCCGATCGGGCCGTTCGCCTCATGCGAGGCTTCCCCGAACCGCTGCCGAATCGCGGCTTTGAGCTTGAACATCCCTTCCCGCGCCTGCTGGAATGGACTACGACGAAACGCGTTTGTCTCCCCGCGCCGGTTGGTGGTCGTCCAGATACCCTGCGCGCACCGTACGCGCCCTCCCTTCACCTCAATGCATAGCAAGCCCCGCGATGGGATCAGCGCGACAAAATCGATCTCGCCGTAAGCACCGCTGTACGCGCTGGAGAGACCGACTGAGTGAAACACTGTCCAGCTGGCGGTCGCGGCGTCATCCTTTAGCAGCTGAAAGACTCGCTGTTCAGAGTCGGGAGCCTCCGGGTCGGCAGTCTCCGGGACCATCCGGGCCATCAGAGGTCTACCTCGTCAAGCACATCACCAAGGTCCGGAACCAGGTCATCGAGCGTTATTCTGGAATGCTGCGCGGTTCGACGGAGAAGCCGCCTGCGCCAAGTGTCGGACTCCCACTGGATCCTGTTGGTCTGCGTGTAGGGCCACTCCTGCCGTTCCGTATCGAGCTGCTCGATTTCGAGGAGCCAGACCGTGCCTACGCTCAGTTCGAAAGCGGTCTCATGTTCGGAGTGCTCGCGAACAGCCTCGCCGCATTCTTCCATAAGGATCCTCGTGAGGCGAAACCCCGCGTGGACATGATACCGGCGCACCGCGCCGATGGCATCGAGGCAGTCCTTCCACGCCTTGCCGTCGGCGCTCTGGCCTAAAGCTGCGGCGATGAACCGAATGGAGGTGTCGTGATTGCTTGGCCCGATCGGTCCGTCGGGAGAGACCCAGTAGCGGATCGTGGCTAAGCCGCGCTCAAGACCTTCACCAGCCAGTGCCTCCTGCAGCCGCTCCGGGGAGCTAAAGTGGCTACGGAGAGCGCGACGCCAGTGACCCGCCTGCTTCCTGAGCTCTGCGTACTTCTCATGTCCAGCCAGTTGCTCAGCAATCTCGCGAACAATGTTCTTTTCGCCGCCTTCTCGTCCGAGAATCAGGTCCCCGACTTGGAGATCGCGGCCGGTGGTGGTCGTGATCTGCGGTTTGTGCCCAGACGATATCTGTAGACGTGCGACAGCATGGTCGTCTGTCATGGCCATCCAAGACCGGCCTGCAAAGCGGCAGAATCGTGCAGGCTTGGTCTGCTCGCCGCTTCCGCTGGGCTGAGGACGGCGGAATGGTACCGGAGCTTCAAGCAGCTGCTCGACCGGCTTTGAACTGGCCGCAGCTTTGATATCGGCGTCGAGCGCTGAAAGTCCGTTCCCGGTTAGTTGTGGAAGGCGCGCACCAAGCGCCGCGTCGGGTCGTAGGCGGGTGATGAGCCCTTGTCTTCGGGCAAGTCGCTGACGGTAGATTTCTACCTCGTGCTTATACCCCAGCAGGAGAAGTTCAGGCGCAGCCCAGGGGTCCGCGAGCCTGATAAACGACTCTCTACGCATCATGGATATAGCTATAGCGCGTCCTACACCTTCCGTCGACTGCAGTTCGCTGGGGGTCACACAGTCGAGCGGGGTACCGAGCTGGTGGAGGAATGCTGCTGCAGCGGCTGCCGAGGTCCTGTGTCCGCTTACCACGACGCTGCGACATGCGGTCTCTGCGCTTACTCCCTCGGCAATGCGCGCCAGAGCCTTTCCTTTGGGCGTCATGGTGCGACTGCGCGCCTCCTCGGTAAAGCGCTCTAGAGCTGACAAAGCGGCGCGCACATTGACTACTGCCTCGGCTCCAACCACCGACCGCAGCCTGTGCAGAAGTCGACAGATTGCTTCGCGATCGGCCTTCAGGTCGTCCAGGTCGTCCTGTGTGGGCGCAGCAAGCCAGTCGCATGCCTCGAAAAAATTCTGCCTAAGTAGTCGCACTGCCTCATTGACTTCGTCATCCATCTCGATGTGCGGGGCCGCGGCGCGTACGAACGAATCAAGATGACGGAAGGCATCGTCGAGCTCCGGGCTCTCTTCATCGTGGACGACCGGCGATGTCCGCATCCATAACGCACATAGGGCAATGCGGTCCAGTTTTGGGATACCTACCCGTTCGTCCTGCGACAGATTTGAGTGGCTCAACTCTGCCACAGCCCAGCCGTCTTTGCGGCGGTTCAGAAACTCCTCTCGTACACGGCTTGGTGCTAGTACAAGACACGGATGACGATCTGCCAAGGCTTCGACGCTCGTTCGATCGGACATGGCATCCTCGTACCGATCAGATACGATGACCAATGAGCGCGGCTCAAAGCGCACAGCCAATCTGCGTGCGCTGCTGTGGTCGCGCGCGACCGCGATGACGGGTATGCCAGAGGCCCCGGTCGGTCTGAACAGTTCCAGTTCCCCGTCATCAGTGACGATGCCCCACGGTAAACCTTCGGCCACCGGCATCGCCGTTTCTCCTGGCGTTCTCGCAAAGCCAATGACGTTGAGCGCGTCAGCAAACTCGCTCCGCGATCCGACCAGGACAACGCTCAGACGCGCCAAAGCGGCGTTGCCTGCGAGTTCTGACCCGGCAAAGACATCCCAGGGGGTCGGCCCTAGAGGTGGCCACTCGTGCCGGTTAGACTTTCCGACGGGCCGCTTTCGGCGTGTGGGCTCGATCCGCGACGCTTCCTTCTTGGGCACCCAGAAACGTCCTGAGCTGACGCGGTTACGTGCATTGAGCAGTCGAAGCCAGTATCCGTCCGTATCAAGCCCATCAAACTCGTATACGCCCTGGTCGGGCAGGATACGCACGCGCTCACCGCACACTAGTCGCCGCAGGATGTCTTGGGCGCAGGCGGAAGTCTCTGAGCCAGCGCCACGGGCACAAAGGATGCTCGTGGCTGCACCTACGAAATTTAATTGCGGGAGCAGGAGCGCCGTCGGAACGTTTGCCGCTGTAGCCGCGGCAGCGCGCAGCAGAGCAAGCCACGCCGGCAGAGGTCCCGCGATCCCTCCAGCAGCTCCTAGCGCCAAGCACGGAACAGCCGCCGGGCCGCTAGCTTCAAACGAGGTCCCCAAAGCGCCTCCATTTCTTGTTTCACAAACTGAGAAAATCTTTGCATTTAAAGAAACACGCCGGCCTTGAGCTCGTCAACATCTATGGAGGCTCGAATTTGTCGGTTAGACGACGATCGATGCTGTCCGAAGGGCCTCAGCGGTAAGGAACGAGGGGTAGGCCCATTTTAAGCCGTCTTCGTTGACCTCTGACGGAACTGGGACCTAGTGATGTTGGGTGAGTGTTGCCGAAGTAAACCTGCGGCGTCCGCACACGGCACGCTCCGTCAACGCGGCGACATCATGTCGCCCGCGAAGCGCAGCGCTCTGATGGCAAAGATCACGGTCATTCATAGGGGCGCTGAGCGTAGCGTCATAGAGGCTTTCGTGCGGCGTGGCAGGTCACACGAGGCGCACCCGCCGAAGCAATGTGGGCGCACCAACATACTGTTCCAAAACCGCCGATTTCCACGCATTACCAAGTTCAATTCAGTAGTTACGGTGAGCCAGAAATCCTTTTCCACTCAGATTACCAATTTGGCCTTACGAGCCCTGACGGCGGACTCTCGGGCTTTTTCTCTAGCCGTATTTATGGGTGATGTTACCGCGCCGAACTCCAACAAAGTAAATAAATCAGCCTAGCCAGGGTCCCGGGAAGTGCTATTGTACTTTTATGCTCATTCGTACTCTCGATCTTTTCTGTGGTGGTGGCGGTAGCAGCTGGGGCGCTCAGACTGCTGGCGCAGAAATCGTGTGCGGGGTCGACGCTTGGGACCGGGCTATCGAAGCGTATGGTTTAAACTTCGGCAAGGAAAAGGCACGCCATCTTACCCTCACGCCCGATACCGCGCCTGAGGCTGTAGGCGACATCGGTCCGATCGATTTGATCCTGGCGTCGCCAGAATGCACCCATCATACCTGTGCTCGAGGGAGCCGTCCTAGGGACGAAGATAGCAAGCGCACCGCCTACTACGTGACACGGTTCGCGCGGGACCTGAATCCGAGACCCCGCTGGCTGGTTATCGAGAACGTGGTCCAAATGCGGGGTTGGGGTGGTTACGACCTGCTTTTTGAGGAGCTGCACGGGCTAGGCTATCACACCCGCGAGGTTGTGCTCGATGCATCGGATTTTGGTGTGCCGCAGGCGCGTCGCCGCGTCTTCATCCTCTGCGACCTACAGCAGGAGCCACCCGAAGTGGTTTCGTATTCACGTTTCGTGCGGCCTGCCTCAAGTATCCTGGCCAAGTCAGGCAAATACGCATCGCGCCCGCTGTTCAGTGACAAGCGGGCCCCCGCCACCTTGGAGCGCGCGAAGCGTGCGATGGATGTCCTGCCAGCCCGTGAGCCATTCCTCATCGTGTACTATGGCTCTGATGGGAGCGGTGGGTGGCAGCCGCTGAATCGCCCTCTTCGCACGATCACCACGTTGGATCGCTTCGGCCTCGTTACCTGGGAGGGCCGGACGCCGATGCTGCGAATGCTCCAGGTTGACGAACTGTCGAAGGCCATGGGCTTTAGTAAAGGGTACACGCTCCGCGAAGTCGGTCAACGTCGGGACCGCATCAAGCTCCTCGGCAACGGCGTCTGCCCACCGGTGATGCAGGCAATCGTGGAAAGCCTAACTGCGTCCGCTCGGTCATGCCGCTTCGTCCGAAGTCAGCAGAACTCCGCGTTCGGCATCGAATAGCTAAGACTTCGGTAGCTGTTCATTCCTCCGCTTCCCCTCGGCGAGCCAAAATTGCGGCGATGCACGATGATGCAGCGGACTGGAACGTGCTCTTCGGAGTGCCAAGCGTTCGGACTACCATTAGGCGCGGCGTGACCTCAGAGTAGGGGGCGCCCTGCATGACGGCCAGCCAACCTGCCAAGCCGTTAGCGCCCAGCGCCCTTTCGGCATCCAAAATTTCCGTCTCCGAAGGGTCGGACGCACGGCCCAAGGTGACGTAACGGCCGTCTTCACCAACCACGACCCATCGGCGCTCCAGGCTGCGTTCGTCAGACGATGTCATTGGTGGAAAGATAGCATTTATTGTTCCGTCCAGGAAGGCACTTAGCGGGTTAGCATACCTACTGACCTGCCCCCCGAAAGTTCCCTCATTCTGACGTAGAGTCTGCCCGAATTTTTGAAGGAGCAGAAGCTATGAGAAGAAGTCGATTTTCTGAGGCGCAGATTATTGGGATGCTGAAGGAGCAGGAGG
>Ga0194133_10006540_pt1 | contig 14291 bp, 11 predicted proteins | sample TA2KigOf40mmetaG_FD_155448 | JGI IMG/M metagenome (GOLD analysis project Ga0194133, IMG submission 155448) | Freshwater microbial communities from Lake Tanganyika, Tanzania - TA2015055 Kigoma Offshore 40m | ecosystem: Environmental > Aquatic > Freshwater > Lake | place: Tanzania: Lake...
TAAAATATTTCGGGCCTTCTAAAACTTAGTGGGTGCGAGTGAATTAAGTTCGCAAATATCGCGTTTATCAATATACAGAAGTACCTTCAATCAAGTTTTAGTTTTAGAATATTTCGGGCCTTCAAAAACTTAGTGGGTGCGAGTGAATTAAGTTCGCAAATATCGCGTTTATCAATATACAGAGGTAACTTCAATCAAGTTTTAGTTTTAGAATATTTCGGGCCTTCAAAAACTTAGTGGGTGCGAGTGAATTAAGTTCATAAAAATAAATCACCCAAAAATTGTTAGAGTTTGGTGAGAAAGTTTTGGTTTTTAAGAATGGACTTGTTGGCGTAGATTAAGCCATATTGATTAATGCCAACTAAAGTAAAATTTTTAACTATAAAATCACAATTATTTTGTGAAGAATCGGCAATATTGTGATTGCCATAACCCATAAAAATTAAATGAAAATCTAAATAATGCTCATGATAATTAGCTAAATCTTCGCACAAATTCTCAGGGCGAATTGCGGTAAAAAAATAGATTTCTTGTGGGTAGAGATAGTAGATTGGCGATTGATGGGGGGATGGGGTAAAGTTATTATTTATGACAACTTTCTTGGCGCCATAAAAACTAATAGTTTTTCTAATATTTTGATTGAGTTCATTAAAATAATTAGCTATTTGTTTGGAGGTTTTTATAAAAGAGCCAATAAAATCGCATTAATCATTATAAAAAAAATTAGAAAACTTTTTTGAATTAATTTTTTTTCATAAAAAAATTTTTTATAAAGATAATAATAAATAATTGGCATAAAACCTATGGTTAAACGATAACCATTAGCACTAAATCTAACAATAATCGAAAAAATAACCAATCCGAAAAATATTTTAATAATTAAGAACTTTGAGATTTTTAAGGTGCGAGTGGCATAAATAATTTTTATTTGTTCCAAAAAATAGATGCCAAGTGTTATGAGTGATAGGCCCCAAGGCGCGAAGAGGTAAAATAATGAGTTTATGCCTTTTATTTTAAAATTATCGACCATCACAAACTGAAAATATTGAACGAAATAATAAATCACTCCAATAAATAGGTTGTTAAAAGTTCTTAGTGCTAAATCTTTTATGGATTTACCGCCATAAATATCGCTTCTATTGTCATATATAAATAGGTTTAACTCTAAATAATAATAGCAAAAAATATATGCACATAAGGGGATTAAAAATATCAGAGCGAAGTAAAGAATAATTTCTTTGTTATTGCTAAAACGCTTTTCGCTTTCTGAACTTTCGTTGTTTAAATATTTTTTTGGTATGAAATTGTAGCAAAAAATCAATAAAGCTAATATCAAATAAAAGCTTCGGGTTATTGACATTAGGCTTAAAATAAAACACAAAAAAAACTGTATTTTTAGTGAATATTTATTTTTGTGATATAAGCCAAAATAAATTACTAAAAGCGATAATCCTGACAACAAAATCTCTTTACCGCTATCTGAAATATAAATTATTATTGGGGTTGAAACCATGCTCAGGAGAGTTATAGTCAGTGATTTGGTTTTATTTAAATATTGGCTTAAGACCAAAAAACTCGAAAAAGAAAAGATTATAAAAGCAATATATTGTGAGGTGTAAATCACAAAATTATGATTGTCGAATATGTGATAAAACAGACTCAAAAATATAGAATAGCTCGGAAAGTGATAGGGTTTTATGTTGCTTAGATCGTAGCCAAATAAGGCAATTTCATCGTAATAAAAATCCAAAGCATAGTTTGTGACTCCGGAGATTTCGCCGGACAAGAAAATGTTTCGAGCAATTGTTAAATACTGAAAAGAATCGTTGCACACGAAAAATGGAATTCCGTTGCGATATAAATATTCGAGACTAAAAATAACGGCCCAAAAAAATAACAAAAAATATAAATAATATGAATTTGGATATAATTTTTTTGAGTAATTCATTAATTGATTTTGCTTAATTTTGATGATACAAAAATACTTTAAAAAACTTATCAAAGTAAAAAATTTATCTGATTTTATCAAGTTGGTAATTGAGATTTTAAATAATAAGGAGATAAGATTTTTATTGGTTGGGGCATATAATGCTTTAATTTCTTATATTTTTGGTTTGTTTTATTTTAAATACATCGAGATTAATTTTTTTAAAATCATTTATTTCAATATAATCATCACGCTCCATAGTTTTATTTCGCATAAATTTTTGAGTTTCAAGAAGAGCCAATTTTGTTTTAAAGAATTTTTGCGAGCAATTTTGGTTTATGTAGTGATGTATTTGTTTTCAGCTGGATTGATACTTTCTCTCTTGAAATTTGGTTTTAGCCAACTTTTAGCATATCATATTAACTTGATTATATCGCTGTTCTTTTTTTATTTTTTGCACACTAAATTTACTTTTAAATAAGATATTTGACTATGATTCTAAAGCTTTGGTGAATAACATCATTTGTTAAAATTTTTTTGTTTGCCTTTTTTGAATTGAATTTTACAATGCCCCCACAAAATTACTTTGCGGTGAATTTTTTACGTTCGTAATTTAAAAACTATCCTAAAAATCTCACAAACTAGTCTAAAATTCTAAAATCCTCTTGGTTTTAAAGTTTTGGCCCCATCGTCTAACGGTTAGGACGTCACCCTTTCACGGTGAAAATACGGGTTCGAATCCCGTTGGGGTCACCATTTCTTGTTAATCATTCAAATCTTCATAAATTTTTTCTTTTGCATGAAAATACTCAACCAAATTATTTTAAGCCTTGTGATTTTAGCCCTGTCTGCACAAATTTCTCATGCCCAGGACAAAACTGAATTCTTAATCAAAATCAAGAATCATCGTTTTAGCCCTGAAATCGTTGAGGTTCCAGCTAATACTGAATTCAAATTAGGGATTGAAAATCTTGATAATATCATCGAAGAATTTGAAAGTGATGATCTCAAAAAGGAAAAATTGATCGGCGCTGGCAAAAAAATTTCTATCCAAATTAACCCACTCAAAGCAGGCGAATACAAGTTTTATGGCGATTTTCACCAAAAAACTGCTCAAGGAAAAATTGTTGTAAAATAATAATCTCAATAGATTTCATGAATTATATGCAAGACTTAAATAAAAGTTTCATGCTTGAAGCTCTTGCGCAGGCTGAGTTGGCTTTTAATAATCATGAAGTTCCGGTTGGAGCGATTATTGTTGAAAATGGTCAGATAATTGCTCGGGCCTATAATCAAAATCTAAAGCTCAAAGATCCGACCGCGCACGCTGAAATTCTTGCTATCAGGGAAGCTTGCCAAATTAAGGATTCAGCTAAACTTAATAATTGCGATATATTTGTTACGCTTGAGCCATGTGCTATGTGTTTATCAGCAATTAGTTATGCCCGAATTCGGCGAATTTACTTTGGAGCTTACGATCAAAAATTTGGGGCCGTTGAAAGTAATCCGTTATTCTCTTTGAAAGATTTGGCTATGTTTAAAAGCGAAATTTATTCGGGAATAAATTCGCAACAATCGATAAATATTCTAAAAAAATTTTTTGAATTAAGGCGCAATAACAAGCCTTAAAATCAATACTAAAATTTCTAATTTCACAAAGTATTTTTTGTATAATTTGTTTGCAAGTTGTAAGTGTTTAATTAAAATTTGCATTGGTTCTAGCGGGCCTACAATTTTAAATATTTTGCTAAAATCAAATTTTAATTTGTATTAATTGTTCATATTAAATCTCAAATTAAGTTTATTATTTTATGAGTTTAGAAATTCTTCAAAAATTACTTCAAGTCCCCGATTTAGCTGACAAAAAATGGGTGTATGAGCAATATGATTCGCAAGTTATGAATGATACTCTTGCAACTGCTGGAGATGCCTCAATAGTCAGAGTTCGTGGTACAAACAAAGCTCTGGCGATGTCAGTTGATTGCACTCCGCGTTACGTTGAAGCTGATAGTTTTGAGGGTTCTATTCAAGCCGTTTGCGAGACTTATCGCAATATTTCTGCGACGGGCGCCAAACCCTTAGCCATAACTAATTGTCTTAATTTTGGCAATCCGCAAAAGCCTGAAATTATGGGTCAAATTGTGCGCTCAATTCAGGGAATTACTCAAGCTTGTAAAGCTCTTGACTACCCAGTTGTTTCGGGCAATGTATCGCTCTACAATGAAACTGATGGCAAAGCAATCCAGCCTACGCCCGCAATTGGAGGAGTTGGATTATTAACCGACTCTAGCAAAAGATGTAATGCTAAATTTAAAAAAATCTCTGACCAAATTTTTGTGGTAGGTCAGACCTTTGGTCATCTATCTTGTTCGATTTATGAGAGAGAAATTTTGGGTATCGAATCTAAAAAAAACCCTCCCAAAGTTGATTTGCAAACAGAGCGCAAAAATGCTGAATTTATTCGCGAATCAATTGCTTTAGATCTAATCAACTCTTGTCACGATATTTCTGATGGCGGTTTATTGATTTCTTTGTATGAAATGTCGACAACTGAGTTAGGTTGTTTGATTGATTTAAGGGCTTTTAAGGCAGAAAATCTCGATAATGCTGCTATTTTATTTTCTGAAGACCAATCCAGATATGTTGTTTCGGTTGATTCGGCGTTAGTTAAAGATTTTTTAAAACTCGCTGAAAAATCTCACATCGCCACATACAAAATTGGTGAAGTTATTGCCGAAAATATTGTTTTTGATTCTCAGCAACAAAGAGTTGTTGATTTACAAAAAATTTCTCAAGCGGTTTTTGAAAAAAACTTTTCATAAATTCCAACTTTATAAAATTTTATCACCAAAACATGGATAGCGGTAAATCCTTTCGTTATGCTTCTTTAGCAATGAATATACTAGAAAAGCTTCTGGGGACACGCTTTACGGTGTCGGGGCTTGAAAAAATTCCTTCTCAACCAGTGATGTTTGTAGCAAATCATTTTACGCGTTCCGAAACTTTTTTTGTTCCATATATCATCAATAAATGTTCGAAAAGATCGGTGAGATGTTTGGCTGATTCAAAACTATTTCAAGGCGTATTCGGCAAATTTTTGCGTTCGGTTGGAACAGTTTCCACCAAAGATCCAAATCGTGACAACATCATTCTCAATGACCTAATAACCGGTTCTTTTGATTGGATGATTTATCCCGAAGGAAGTATGGTAAAAAGCAAAGAAATAAAATTTGATGGTCTTTATGTGAGCTACACTCCTCATCGTATTGGTCCGGTTAGAACTGGAGCTTCAGTATTGGCATTAAAATCACAGCTTTTTCGTAATGATTTAATTTTGGCGCACCAAAGTCAAAATTCTCAGATATTAAGTGAGTATAAAATCAATCACGGGCTTCAATATCAATCGTCACTTGAGAAACTGCAAACTCATATCGTTCCAGTTAATATTACGTATTATCCAATTAGGCCCGGAAACAATAAAATCAAAAATCTAGCAATTAGATTGATCAAAAATTTACCTAAACAAATCATCGAAGAACTTGAAATTGAGGGTAACATTTTACTTGATTCAGATATTGATATAAATTTTGGTGACCCAATTAATTTAGTAGAATATATCAATTCCGCGCAAAACATAATAAATAAAATTCCGATCATCAAATATGAGACCAAAAATAATTTCGTTATAAAATATTATCGCTCAAGGCTTACAAGCGATTTTATGAAGAAAATTTATCGCGATATTCAGATCAATTTTGATCATCTTTTTGTTTCATCGCTAATTCACATAACACATGACAAAATATCAATAAATTATTTAAAACGAGTAATTTACCACTCAGCGATTTTGTTGAGTAAAACCAAAAAATATCGTCTTAATTATTCAGTTTTAGAGTCAAATATTTTTAGCATTTTTAGCGATGAAAAAAATCATGAATTTGATAGCGTTTTTGAATTGGCACTTAAGCAATCGCTGATTTCAAAAATTTCACCTTCTGAAATTATTGTGAATAAAAATCAGCTTAGCAAAAAATATGATTTTCATGAAATTAGAATAGAAAATACTTTGCAAGTGATCGCCAGAGAATTTGATTTGATTGATGGCGCAAGTAGCGTCGTTAGAAAGGTTTGCACCCTTGAAAATGATGAACTGAAAAATTTGGTTTTTAACAATATTCTTGAGTATGACATTAAAGTTTTTGAACAAGAATATCTTCAAAATTATGATGACAAATACTCTAAAAATCAAAATGTCGGAAAGCCGTTTTTTATTAACAAAAATGTCAATTCTTCAAAAAATATTCAAAATTTTGGCGTGGTTTTGGTTCATGGCTACAAATCTGCACCTCAAGAGGTTGAAAATCTAGCTAATTTTTTAAGTGGTTACGGAATAAAAGTTTATGCGGTTAGATTGCGGGGTCATGGCACCTCTCCAATCGACTTAAAAAATTATTTATGGTCGGATTGGTATAATTCTCTTCAAAGGGGTTATTGTGCTCTGGCCAATATTTGCTCAAACATTGCCATTGTTGGTTTTTCAACTGGTGGCCTTTTAACTCTTTTAAGTGCTTCGCAAAAAAACAATCTTTCAAAATTAGTTGGAGTGGTGTCAATTAATTCAGCTTTAAAGCTTCGCGATATAAAGGCCAAGATGGTTCCAGGAATAAATTTATGGAATGAATTGCTCGATAAATTTAAGCTAGAAAAAGGTCATCTTGAATTTATCGATGATGAGCCAGAAAATCCGCATATTAATTACGCTAGAAACTACATAAAAGGCGTTTATGAGCTTGAAAAATTAATGACAATTTGTGCTGATAATCTTTATAAAATAAATCTTCCAACCCTTGTTATTCAAGGAACTAATGACCCAGTTATTAATCCAAAAAGCGGTGAATTAATTTATAATAAAATTAAATCACCAAATAAAAAATTTGTTGAATTTGAAGCGGATAATCATGTAATTATAACTTCTCTAAAACGAGATTTGGTGTTTCAAGAAATTATGAATTTTTTTAATCAACAAAAATTTATATAATTTTATAAACCACACTTTAAATTCGTTAAAAACTTTTTACCCAAATGAGATCAAGACCCCCAAAACAAATTGAGCAAGAAGTTGAGAGTTCCAATGATGTTGTCGTGGAAGTTAAAGATGAAGTGCCCTCTATTTCAACCGGCAAGCAAAATACTTTTATTATAATCGTCGCTTCAATTGTTTTGGTTGGTATTTGTTATTTTATTTTTTTTAGTGGCGTTGAAGATGAAAAACAAGTTATTGAACCAGTTATTGTCCAGCCCGCAGACCAACTAATAAAAGGTTTTGCCGAACCAATTGCCCCAAGTGAAAATGGCAAATCAATTTTTGATTTAGAAGAAGTTGATAAAAAAGAAAAATCCGAAAATATCGATTTGCTTGAAAAGCAAGCTAAGCCTGAAATTCCTGATATTCCTGAATTGCCAAGCGATGTTGCTTCGACTGATTTAATAAATCTAGATAAACTCAAAGAGGATCAAAACAAAAGCGATGTTGGTGATTTAACCAACGATAATCTTATCGAGAATGCCTCTAGCGCAGTGAATCAAGAAGAGTTAAAGCTCCGCGATCAAAAAATTCTTGAACTTGAGACTAAAATTAAAGAATTTTCTGAAAACAGTGCCAAAGAAAAGCAAACTTATCTTGATGAGCTGAAAAAGCGTGATGAGGATCAAAAAAAAGCTCTTGAGCGTGATGAATTGCTCAAAAAACAAAAAGAAGAAGAACAAGATAGTATCTTTGAACCTCGTTATTCTCCAATTGTAGTATTTTCTGATAGGCGCGATCCTTCTCCACCAAATGGCGTTGGGCAAGATAAAAATATTGTGATTTTAAAAGGTGATGAGGTTTCTAAAATCAAAGAATCGGGTTCAAAAGTTGATGTTTCGATCATAAAAGACCGAACTAGAACTATTGCTCAAGGTAAAATGCTTACTGCAATTTTAGAAACCTCAATTAACACCGAATTTCCTGGTGCAGTTAGGGGTATAATTGCGAGAGATGTTTATGGAGAATCGGGGCGAGAGGTTCTGATTCCAAAAGGTTCTAGACTTTACGGTTCATATTCTTCTGAAGTTAGAAGGGGTCAGGGTAGGGTTAATATTTCGTGGACAAGATTGCTCCGTCCAGATGGCATAAGTCTCGATATTACTTTAACTGCCGCCGATCAATTTGGAAGAGCAGGAATTCCTGGCGAAGTCGATAATCGTTATAGCTCTTTGGTTGCCAACTCCTTGTTAACTAGTGTTTTGGCGGTTGCTGGTACGGCCGCAGCTCAATCATTAATGTCATCTGGAAGTAGTTCGCAAACTTCAACTACTGTTAATGCTAATTTGGGTACCACCACAACATACGGCAATGCTGGTAATCAGGCTTTATACGATGTTACAAAAACTATTATTGATATTGTTGGTACAATCATGAAAAATTCTCTGGATCTAAATCCAGTGATTAGAATTCCTCAGGGCACCAGAATGACAGTTATTGTAAATTCTGATATTGTGGTTCCTAAAATGCGATAAAGATAAATTGCTCATTTTTACAAATTAATTAAAGTCACTACAAAATGTCATCTAAAAAAACCGCCTATTCTTGTCAAAATTGCGGAGCAATTCATTTTAAATGGTCGGGTAAATGTTCGGATTGTGGCGCTTGGAATTCTTTAATTGAAGAATTCGCCGAAGGTGGATCGTCGCATTTTACTCGAATTGAAAATGATAAAATTTCTAATTCAGTTGGTTCAAAGCAATCTCATAAAATTAGCTTAGTAAGTTTAGATGGAGAAACTCAAGAATTTCCGCGCGTAAAAACCGCCATAAATGAACTTGATAGAGTTTTGGGGGGTGGTTTAGTTCAGGGTTCAGTAGTATTAATTGGAGGTGATCCAGGTATTGGTAAATCAACTTTGCTTTTACAAACTGCTCATAGTTTAGCTAAAAATAACAATTCTCTAATTTATATTTCTGGTGAAGAATCAGTTGATCAAGTGCGTTTGCGCGCCAAGCGTTTGGGGTGTGAAGAAAAATCAATAAAGTTGGCTTCTACAACTAACGTGTCAGAAATTATTAATGCCGTTAAAGATGAAAAGAATGCCAAAATCGTAATTATTGACTCGATTCAAACAATGTTTCTCGAGGGTTTATCTTCTGCGCCGGGGTCGGTCTCACAAGTGCGAGCTAGTGCGGGTGAATTAACTATTTTTGCTAAAAAAAATAATATTACTTTGTTAATTGTTAGCCATGTAACCAAAGATGGGCAAATAGCAGGTCCTAAGGTTTTAGAGCATATGGTTGATACTGTTTTATATTTTGAGGGCGAAAAAGATTTGCATTTTCGAATTTTGCGCGCCATTAAAAATCGTTTTGGTCCTGCTAATGAAATTGGGGTTTTCGAGATGAATGAAATTGGTCTTTCCGAAGTTTCAAACCCAAGCGAATTATTTTTAGCCTCTTACGATCACAAAACCAGTGGAACCACGGTTTTTGCAGGTATTGAAGGATCAAGACCAATTTTAGCGGAGGTTCAAGCTTTGGTGGCGCCTTCATTTATTCCAACTCCTCGAAGAGCTGTGGTGGGCTGGGATTTAAATCGTTTAGCAATGATAATTGCGGTTTTGAATACACGTTTCGGCTTAAATTTATTCGATAAAGAGGTTTATCTAAATATTGTTGGTGGTCTTAAAATTGTAGAAACTTCGGCAGATTTAGCGGTTGCGTGTGCCTTAATTTCTTCGTCTCGCGACATTCCCTTGCCAAGTTCAACAATTGCAATTGGCGAAATTGGTTTGAGTGGCGAAATTAGAATGGTAAGCAATCTTGAAACTCGTTTAAAAGAAGCGCATAAATTAGGTTTTAAAAATTGTATTATTCCAAAAGCTAACGAAAAAAATAAGAATTTTAATAACATAATAAAATTATTGTCTGACATTAATATTCATAGCGTTTCCCATATTAGAGATATTGGAAAATTTTTGCCAAAAATTTCAAAATAAATTGTTGTAAATTAAGTGCTAAAAGCATGAAATTAATTTGAATTTTTTAAGTCTATTTTTGTTAATAATCTAAAAATTATTGATTGGATGCCTTCTTTTTTAAGCAATTTTAGCTTTAAACCTTGTCTTTCAGCTTTGCCAAATCTTTTTGGAAGGCTTTGTGCGCCTTTTCAAAAATCCCCAAAAAATTTAAGTTCACCATTTTTTTCAGGTTCCAATAAGCCCCAATATAATGAAGTTTGGGCTCACGAAAATATTCAGACTCGTGCACAAAATTTTCAAGCTAGGATGGCGCCAAATTTGAGAATTCCTCAAATTGGTATTGATGAAGCGCGTGAAATGTGGAATTTATCTCCATTAAGTTTATTTCCATTTCCATATATAATCTCGAATGGGCAAAATTTTCGACCTCAAAATAATCAATTTCCGCAAAATTATTTTCAAGCCCAGAAATCTGATGAGCGATTAGTTGCTTTAAGGCCGTTATTACGTGGGAGGGTTTCAAATCCGGGGCTAAATACTCCATTTCAGGGGAGGGTTTTAACTCCGGGGCCAAATACTCCATTTCGGGTTCGGGAGAGGTTTTTAATTCATAGGTCAAATACTCCATTTAAGTATCCGCCCCCTTTTTATCTAAATCCAATTTCAGACCGGTCACCACAAAAACTGGTTCCAAATCTTCAAAATAATTTAAATCCTCGGTCCCCAATATATCCAGATAATGTCAATCAAACTATAATTGCTGTTCCAATTGATAGAAAACCCCCTCATTCCAATGAAGAATATTCTGTTGACTTCGATGAATTTAAAAAAGACTTTTCCACATATTTCATGAGAGAATATAGAGATCAACACAATGATTATATTTTTAAGCGCGATTATTTTAGTGATATTAGTAGAGATGATTTTAAAGAAAAATTTAAGAGTGATTTTCTTTATTCAATCCTTCCTAAAACTATGCCACTTTTGGGTTTTAATAAAAATTCCCTAACAGAACAAAACAAAGAAGAGTTGCTCGATTTGGCCATAAAAAAATTAAAAGACCTACCCGATTTTAATCATTACGGTACCATAATTGCCTCAAAATCACCCGGTAGTTCGCCAGCCAATATTCAGCCATCTATGACTCCAGCGAAAAATACTGGTATAGGAAGATAATTTGTAAAATCGACTATTTGATCTAAATATAAAGATTTATTCGTCATTTAAATTGTTGGAGAGATTATCAATATAATTGGAGGGAGGTTCTAGAGCTGATTTTCTCCCGCAAGATGAACAGATTAATGTAATCATTAACAAAATTAATATTTTTTTAATCATGATTAATTTGCTTTAAGATATTTTTTAGCATTTTCGATTTGCTTTTTAACCTCAATTGATGAAGTTCCGCCGTAGCTTTGGCGAGAATTAATTGATTTGAGTGGATCTAAAAAATTAAAAATATCTTGAGTGATTTTTTTCTCAATTTTTTGCATATCGCTGAGTTTTAGTTGGTGTAATTCTAAGCCTTTTTCTTCAGCCATTTTGACGATTGAACCGGTAATATGATGAGATTGGCGGAATGGTATTTTGAGATTTTTAACCAGCCAATCAGCAATATCGGTCGCGCATGAATAATCACATGAAGCCATTTCATACATTTTATTTTTGTTGACTACAAAATCGTCAATCATTTTTGTCATCAATTCGATACAAATTTTTGAGTTCTCGAGCGCGTCAAATAATGGCTCCTTATCTTCTTGCATGTCTTTAGAGTAGGTAAGACTAAGAGCTTTCATGGTTGTTAATAGCGCAACAAGAGCTCCGGTAATACGACCGGTTTTACCGCGAATTAATTCAGCGCCATCAGGATTCTTTTTTTGAGGCATGATTGAACTTCCAGAAGTGAAGCGATCAGAGAGTTTGATAAATTGAAAACCGCGACTCATCCACATAATAATTTCTTCTGAAAATCGTGACAAATGGTTGGCGATCAAATTCAAGCAAAATAAAAATTCTATCACAAAATCACGATCCGAAACCGAGTCCATTGAATTGGCAGTTGGTCTATCAAAGCCCAATTCTTTAGCAACAAAATTTCTGTCAATTGGGTATGAAGTGCCCGCCAATGCGCAAGCTCCAAGTGGACATTCATTCATTCGATTTCGTAAATCTCTGAGTCTAGATGAATCGCGCTTAAACATTTCAAAGTAAGCCATTAAGTGATGAGAAAAAAGCACTGGCTGAGCAACTTGTAAATGAGTAAATCCTGGGATTATGGTGGTAAGATTTTCGGTAGATTTTTTAACTAAATTTTTTTGTAAATCGTGTAACAGTAATAAAATTTCATCAATATTTTCGCGAATAAAAAGTCTTAAATCAACCGCTACCTGATCGTTACGTGAGCGGGCGGTATGAAGTTTTCCAGCGCAGTCACCAATAATTTCTTTTAAGCGCGACTCGATGTTCAAATGAATATCTTCAAGTTCAATTGAAAAATTAAATTTACCACTTTCAATTTCATTTTTAATTTGTTGTAAGCCTTTAACAATTTTATTTTTTTCGCTTTCACTAATAATTTTAACTTTCGCAAGCATTTTGGCGTGAGCTATTGAGCCACTTATATCTTGGCGATATAGTTTTTTGTCAAAACTAATTGATTGGTTAATTTGTTGCATAAGCGAAGATGGTTTTTCTTCAAATCTTCCGCCCCACATTTGGTTAGATAATTTTTGTTTAGATTTAGTTTTTGTCATGAAATATTAAGAGTTAGTTATTTTTATTCTTTATTCATTGGGAACACCAAAATGCCCAAAAAGACGTACCACGTTTTACTTGGGTCGCCATCTAATAGTAGCATGGATGTTAGGATTATTTTTAAAAAATATTTAAAAATTAAAAAAAATTGATTTACGATTAATAATTAATTGGCCACATTTAAAATGCAAAATATAAAGCCTCTTAACTAATTTATAGTTTGAAAGTCCACCATCATAATCAATTAGTTTCTAAGACAAATAGAATTTTGTTAAATATCTTTAAGTAATAAAAATCGCAAAATATGGAAAATTGGAGTTTGAACAATCATAGCATGTTCGATAGAAACAACATTGGAGTGTTAAAAAAATGGTGGCTTGATATCGATAAAATTAATTTTTCGATAATTTTGATTTTGATAATTTTTGGGTTGATGATGACCGCTACATCAAGCCCTCCAATTGCCAAGCGTATCGATGTCGACAAGTTTTTCTTTTTACGAAAACAGTTAATTTTCGCCTTTATTGCCTTGATGATATTAATTTCGATCTCATTTTTTGATCATGAGCAAATCAAGTTAATGGCGATTTTAGGTATGATTTTTTCATTAATTTTGCTAATTTTGGTGCTTTTTATCGGTTCAAAAGCTAAGGGTGCTACTCGCTGGATTTCATTTGCTGGACTAACTTTGCAACCATCAGAATTTGCGAAAACTTTTTTTATAATTTTTAATGCTTTATGTTTACAAAAATTTTATTACACCAAAATTCAATTTAAATACGGAATATCTCTTCTAAGCCTTCTAATTCTTATGACGCTTTTGTTCATGCAACCCGATTTTGGAATGATGGTTTCATATTTGGCAATTTGGGCAACGCAAGTTTTTTTATACGGTTTACCACTAATATTAATTGGCGGATTGGCTTTTCTGGCAGTTTTTGGTGGGGTTGGCGCATATCTTTCACTTCCGCATGTTGAAGATAGGATTAATCGTTTTTTGGATTCAGGTAAAAAAAATTATCAAGCTGAAAGAGCTTTAGATGCTTTTGTTAATGGATCTTTTTTTGGTAAAGGGCCGGGAAATGGAATGGTCAAAAAACATATTCCCGATGTTCATACTGATTTCATTTTTTCAGCCATTGCCGAAGAATTTGGAATTATTTCTTGCGCAATAATTTTATTAATTTTTGGTTATTTGGTAATCAGAATTGTCAAACGAGCAATCGAAGAAAAAGATTTATTCGTATATTTGTCGATGTGTGGACTGATGATGCAGTTTGTTATGCAAGTTATTGTAAATACCGGAGTAAGTTTGAGCATATTTCCAACCAAGGGCATGACATTACCGTTCATTAGTTATGGGGGATCATCATTGATGGCGACAGCAATTTGTTTTGGTTTAATAATGGCCTTTACAAAGCGCAAATATCATCGTGAAATTGATTATGGTAATACCAAATTATTATAGATATTTATTTGCCCAATTTTTGCCCAATTTTTGCCCAATTTTTGATTTACAACAAAAACAATTCTTGATGAAATTAATTTAGTCGCCGTTAAGTGCTATATTGAGTTTATTTGGTTTTGGTGGTGGTAGAAAA
>Ga0194133_10006542_pt1 | contig 14289 bp, 12 predicted proteins | sample TA2KigOf40mmetaG_FD_155448 | JGI IMG/M metagenome (GOLD analysis project Ga0194133, IMG submission 155448) | Freshwater microbial communities from Lake Tanganyika, Tanzania - TA2015055 Kigoma Offshore 40m | ecosystem: Environmental > Aquatic > Freshwater > Lake | place: Tanzania: Lake...
TGGGACGAACTCGCACGTGAACTAAATTTTTTATTCCAATAAAATATTTCAAATTTCAAAACTTTTTGGAATCTATCTGAACTTTAATTTAGTATTCGAAATGGGCTTGGGCCCAACATTTTGTGAACCCGGTCGGGTCTGGTAATTTTTGGATTGTTCAGGCCAGGTCAAGATAGCTATATATCCCCTAAAAAGCAAATATTTGCAATTTTCGATCCATCTGATTTGTAAATATCTGAGCCAAAGTCAGGTTGGCTGTGGGTTAGAAGGATGCTCAGGTTGAGTCACGGCCCATTTGCTTCAGTTGATTGTTTTTACACAAGGTTCTCGAGTTCCAGTGGATATTCAAGTGTAAAATGCTGGGAACTTGGAGGCTGCTGGATTGAGGATGTCACTTAAAAAGTAAATTGTCCCAGCGAGGCCCTCGAATAAGGAGTAGGGTCTGTCCGGGGTGTTACAGCCGTGTTGGCCATGGTCAAAACAAAACTCTGCGAATTTGGCTGCGTAGTAAAGGTATTTTGGATTGCCTGTGGCTTGAAAAAGGTGGACGAAGGCGTAGCCGTTGCCCGACACGCCGTGACAGAGACCGTAACCTTTTTTGAGAAGCCCTCTCTCCCAGATGACTTGGGCACAATCTTCGGCGATTTTCATGTAGGCGTGTCGATGATTAGGAAATGCAAGAGCGGCTTCGAGAAAGAGATGAACGGCCCCCGGAGAGCCGTGGCACCAGTGTATCAAACGGTCGGTCTCGTTACCGAGTGAAGAGGGAAAATTCCCACTTTTGAACTGAGAGTGGAAGTGGAAATGATTCATTTTTGCCTATCTTGTGCTCATATAGGCCAAACTGTACCTGAAGCTGTTGAATATAATCCAGAGTGGGCCTCACAAGATTCTGAAGAGAGTCGTCAGACAAATAAGATCTGTAAATCCTTGAACAATTGAGGAGAAACATCTACGTTTTAGACGACATCAAAACAAAGACCTATTTCGTAGCAGCAAGAAGAGTATCCCCACCATTCCGTGGGCAGCTCCCACGTAGTGCTTACCATGCCATTGATACATCAGGGGTGAGCTGGAACGCACCTTTTTAGCTTCAGATTGTCCAGATAGAAGAACTGCTTCGATCACAGACTTCACTAACTTCTCACCAGTGTCAACGTGAATTCTGGTAGATCAACCATGAAGAAAGCTCATAAAATAAGTATTCTTATCAATTAAGTTTTAAACCTCACCCTTTTTGAACAAAATTCAACGCGTACAAGTACCCAACCCGTCCATAAAGTAGCTCGTCCGGGAGATCAGAGCCCCGAACCTGAGTGACTTGAGGCAGAAACTACAGACATAAAATAAATTCAAATTTTAACTCTTCCACTGTTCTTTTGACGAAATGCTTTTTATTACCTCTAACAAATCATCTAGGTTCTCCTTAGAACCGTTCATTTTAATGGCCAGTGCCAAAGGCCCGGCATCCCCGCACAGAAAGCTTACTCTGCGTCTCCCCAGATGTCGCAAGGAACTGTCAACCAGTTTCTGGGCTATAGAAAAGTTACCTTCTGTGCATTAGTATTAATCATTTTGAATATATTCATGTTGTTTACCAGACAGTTTGAAATCAATTGCAGAAACAGAATGAGGGTCATCACCATCTTTGTTTAAAAGAGGGGCATTTGAATCGGCAAGGAACAAATACAACAAGGCTACCCCGGACTTTCCTAAATTTCAGGTCGCATCATTCACCTTGAAGGTCAAATCAGTAAAACATTATCTAGTTGAACCTGTGTAGATTGAAGGGTCCTTATCCTTTGTATGCGAATATTCATCATAAAGTTTTCTCAAGAGACTATTTCGGTGAGTCCTTATTTTCTCTTTGAATCTATCACTGAGATCTTTTCCACCTGGGGCTAAGACATCACCACTCTTGTTAACATCAAACCCATCGAAAGTGTTTTTAAAGTGTCTAGGTGCATCTAGAGACATATTTTCAAAAGTTTTTGTTAAGCGTTTCAAAAAAATCAAAATCTACCAACTTTTCTTATTTTTATGAGCTACAAAAACAAAACTTTTTAGAAGAGTTGGATGAATCCTTTTAATCAGGTTTTGCCAAGAGCAAAAATAGGTTGTTTTAATAAGAGATGGGTTTTGTAACACATTGTTGTTTTTTATTTTACTTTGAAAATCCTGATGTGAAAATTTATAATTTATCATTTCCTGGGTCACAAAATCTCATCCAGCTTAGGTCAAACATGTGTTGGCCCATCACAGCCAATCTACAATTCGCAATAGCTAAATAACACCTCGTGACAGCCCACATTGTGCCTTACAAATCCAACAATTGAGTAAAAAAAATCAGTAATAATTATGGCACTTTCTCTGCATTGCAAATAAAAGGTGTGTTCAGGAGAGCAATGCCAACAGGTATAAAAATCAGCCCATATCTATGTAAAAATGTCCATTCTTTGGCAGAAGTTTTAATTCAAACTAGATAGTGATGAAAAAAGTTGTAGTAAGAGCAGCTTCCTCCTTCTTTTTAATAATCTATCTATCTTTTATAGTGCAAAAGGCTGCTTTGGCTGGTGGTAGATTTTGAAAAATACTCTTGATGCAATATGGCTGTATTGATTTTATTAGCAAATACTTAATTTGGGGTGCTTTGAAACAAAGTTGCAAATTTGAAGTCTTTTCATTGGATTAAGAGCTCGACCTTCTGGAGTGCTTGTCAGCTCTGCTGCTTCTCGCGAGAGGGCTTCTTGATGACCTACTTCAAAAAGAAAATTGCCAGGTATTAAATTGTCACCTTTCAAACTATTTTTGATGGTTTACCTTCGATTAGACCTGGACCTGTGGGAACTTCCGTTTCTGTCTGGGGTTCTTCGGACCGGCGATGGAGAACTAGATGGGGATCTTGAATCACGACGCTCTCTTCGCCTTATTTTGATTGCCTTTTGTGTGTTAAATGAAAAAAAAATTATTAAAACCTAGAAATTCAAATATTCATAAATGGGATTCTACGATTTCTCTCAGCTCTTCTTCTCTTGTTATTCGATTTTCTTCCTCTCTTTGCCTCTTCTCTTCCTCGGCCCTTTTATCTGCCTTAACTGGAACCAAAAATTGCGTAATTCAAAAACCATGGCTGAGCTCGAATGAACTTTGGGACATAATCAAAAGTGGCTTACACTGCTTTCGAATCTGCGCTTGCATCTTTCTTCGAATTTTCTCTGCTACATGATCAACCTAAAATAAAATTGGAAACCAGAGCTGAGGATAATGTTGAATCTCGTCTAAAAGCCTGTTGTGGTCTCGCGACCACAAACGATGCAATTGGTTTCAGTTGAAATGGGAGGGAGTAAAATCTACTGACTTGAGGGGTCCCCACATTATTTGGTTGTTTTGATACAGTTTTTGAGATCACTGTCTTCGAAGTCTCCCTAAAAAAGTCAACAGTGAGAAACATTTATCCATGAAAGTCACTAAACCTTGAGACTCACCTTTGCATCTCTTCAGTTTCCAAACCACTCAACTCGGAGTCAGACTTTTCTATTCCAGCTCTGCCATAATATCTCCTGACAGGTCTGGGCGACATGCGGCGCTCGTTGTCACTCTTTTCCTTGCTGCTCTCTGATTTGCCGCTTTCACTGCTGCTCGACGAACTAGACCGACGCCGATTACGATATTTTGACCGGTATCTAGTCAGGGATTAAAAAAAAAGATTATATAAATGAGGCTGGGACTAAAGAAAACCAAATTACTTGTTAGAATTATTTGCAGCATCCTCTTCAGAGCTACTGCTCGAGGAAGAAGATGATGATGGCGTCTTTTTACGCTTGCGTTTTAAGCTCTCGTCCGACGACGATCGTCGCTTCTTCTTCGTTTCGGGGCTAGACCTGAGGAATTGAAAGTTTTCATAAACAGCTTCAGAACGAACCTTAAAGCTTTTAAAATCAAACCTTGATCTTGTCCTTGACCGATCTTTCCTGTCAGAAACTTTCTTACTTTTACGGTTATCTATATCAGTACTTCTGCTTCGACTTTTTCGACTGCGATTCCTGCTGTCTTCCCGATGTCGACGTGAAAGACTTCTGCTCTTTGATCTGTCCCTGTTTCTCCTGCCCCGACTGCGACTCCTACTTCTCTTGCGGTTATTGTCACGGCTCCCGCTTCGATTGCGACGGTTACTACGGCTTCGTGATCGATACCTATGAAAATTTGACTTCGAATTACAACAATTTATGAGATTTTTTTCCGAAGCAAATGTTGAGAATCGTGATGGTCTGCAAACTTAGAGAGAGTCAGTTTTAAGGGAAAACTGGGCCTGCAGTTTTGATCTTCCGTCTTGCAAACATTACAAAATTTGTCATTTCGAGGAAGGAGGGATGTGGTAAAATAATTTATGTACCGACCGTGACTTCTTTGAATCTGACGAGCGCTCGCCTAGGAGCGACGGTCCGTAAACCGCACTTGTTCTTCGACCAATTACATCTTCTTCACGTTCATTGTTACGAAGTTTCTTCAGATTGATGCTCGACCCAACTGCTGGGCCAACAAGGTCTGCAACACGTTTGTCATCGTCGTCGGATTCTGCACCAAAGCTTGTGATAAATTCGATTTTTCCAGCATTCACGGGGCTTGGTGAGCGGCTGCTTGAATGTGACCGATTATAGTCAGAGTATGAAGGGCTCTCACGGGTAGCGTAGCTTCAAAGAACAAAAAGTTAAGCTTTTGGTCAAAATCAATCGTTGAAATTTTTTTCTTACCTCGGTGGACTTATCTTCCTACCCTTTAGTTTTTGCTCCCTCAGCAGTCTCCGCTCACGACGTCCCTTTCTCCCCTACAAGTTAAATTTCAAAGGACAATTAGAGAGTGAAATTTGAATGATTAATGTAACCAATTAATCCTTTTTTACTATTCAGCTAATGAAAACTTACAGATGTGACATTTTTTCCCTCCTCATTTTCTTTAGCAAGTCTAAGCTCTTGTGCCTCCTCGATGTCCCGAGCCAGATATTTAATAAAATCCTGAAAAAAAAATTTCAATTGATCGAAGGGTAAACTTTTTCAAACCTCAATTTGAACCTGTTTTCCAAGGCTGTAAGTTTTGCCAACAGAGTTGATTTCTTGCCGAGAGTCCTCTGTCAAAGCCATAATATCAACAGCCAAATCAAGGTCCATTTCTGAGTCAGAGTCTGAATCGCCACTACTACCATTTCCTCCAAAGTCTTAAAATGAAAGGTATAATTTAGAGTATTGAAAGTGTTGGAACACCCTTAATGACTAGGATTTCCCTAGTTCTTTTTATAGATGCTCAAAAACTACCTTTAAAGTCAGGAAAACGAGCATGTTCAGTCGAGTCCTCATAGACAAATCCTATGGCCGCTTTGTTCTTCTCAGACTTCTTTTTTTCTTCCTTACTTTTCACATGTTGGTAGGTTTTGCCCCCAAACTGCTCTTCTAATTGAATGGTTCGAAGGAATTTTTCTTCAGATACTGTAATTTGAAAACAAACTTTTATCAGAGCTAGAAAGTGGCAAATAATTAATATAACTAAACATTCATTAGCATATTTTCTAGATAATCATTGTTGATAACACATACTTTTGAGAAAGTCATTTTGTACGAGAATTCTGTATCTTTCATAATTAGCGTTTCTTTGCTCTTTAGCTTCCTCGGGGCTGAGCTTTTTATCCAAATCTGGTACCACTTCTGGGATGATGTCCAAATGAGCACGCCCATCGAATCTGTCGATCAAGTTATCTTTCTGACCTTGCCAAGGCATCCTATTGAATACTTTATTAAAAACCAGTATTTTGTGTTTAAAACTGAGCAACTTTTAACTCACATTGTTGCAGGAGCTTCTGCAGCCGCAGCTACAGAGGGATCTAAATGAATTTTGCATCTCCGACCATGAATTTGAAGAAATTGATTGGGGTCAAGTTTCTAAGAAGAGATATCTCAACATCTTGAAACATAAAATATTTCTGCACATTTACTTACAATCTTTTCGTAATAATCTCTTCGTCTTTCTGCACGTTTTTTATGGTCAACCATGATTGTCCATAGTTTTTTCTCCATTTTCCTCGCTTCGTGCCACATTTTTATGTTTGCAAGATTTCCCTACACTTGACAAATCACTGACTGACCTTAAATTCTATAAGCCCAAAACTCATCTACAAGATTTGGGGTTTTGAGAAATCAGAAAATAATTAGGTTGACTTGAGAAAGAGAAATAAAACAAGTAATGCAAAAGCAGAAAAACTAATTAAAGTAAAAGTAAACAAAGTAAATAATCCCCAAAAAGCGACTTTTGCACAGATCTAAATGTAAAGCTAGACCACAGACATCTACTAATCTGTGGCTAGACCGTAAATATTTCCCTAAATAAAAATTATTTTCGGTCGCGCAACCTCTTTCATTTTAGGGAAAACCTAACCCAATTCAAACGCAAAGTGATCCCAGTTAAAGATAAACTTATGACCCTCAACTCCACCCCACTGAGGGGAGCATTGTCTCCCCTGCCACCCACGACCTATGTCAATCCAACCCCAAATTTTATCTTTGAACCTCACATGCACCCTGATATTGGCCAAGGACTCCGGGCCTAACCTTCTAGTCTTGCCTCTCAACACGGGGTAAAGTGGATCAAAACAGTATCTTCGACAAAGATGATATCTTGGTGTGGCATATAGCTTCTGGCACAGATACTTTCCTGAAAATTTTCTTTTTTTTAAATTTTAACCCTAAAAAGGACTGAAATAATAACAAGAAAAGCACCTAATAATTTTTTCTTTAGTATTGACAAAAACTTTAATTGAAGAAGTTTTATTTCCAAAATCCAGCAAATTTAAGTAGAATAAAAACTAGGGAATTACTGTCATTGAAAAAGGTTTCACGCAAAATTTAAGAAAAAGTTGTGGTTTTCAAAAAAGTTTGAGAACTTGAACATCATTTTGATGTCGAGCAAATGTGGGATATTTTATTTACTAATAATTAGTAAATACAGATATTAAATTAGTCCACAATAAATTTCATGGATTTAAGAAGTTCTCCAAAACATAATGTGCCTAAACTTATGATATTTTCAAAAGATTGTGTATGAGAAATTTTTTTCACTACATGTTCATATAATTTATGAAAAATGTCATTTCAAAATAGTAGATTTCTTCTCTCAAATAATTGAGAAAAGCTTTGCTTTTTTTTGTGTTAATCAGCTACCTTTTTTTAGTTAGAAATAAAATTTGAGCTACTGGATTTCTTTCTATCCTAAGTTCATGAAGTCGTGGTTGGCTTTCTGAACTTGTTCTTGCATGCTCGAGTCTGCACTACTTCTGCTATTCATTTGCCTCAGAGCCATTTCAGGCATTCCAGCTGAGATAATTGGGTGTGGGCTCTGTGAATTAATGTTCTGAATCCAGTCCGAGTAGAATGGTCCTGAAGGCTATAAAAGGCCGTTCCTGAGATTTTTGTGACTAAATGCTTTTTAGATATCAAAATTACCATCACACTTGGTTGTTGTTGCTGATTAAATCCTGGAAAAGTTCCCAAAAGTGGCTGTGAATGGTCAGGGGGATGTTGGAGATTCTGCATGATTAACGCTTGGTTGTATCCTTAAAAATACAAGAGGTTTTTTCGAAAAGTATCTTTATAGGCAAATATTTCGGAATTCACTTGTAAAGGCGTCATTGAGCATGTCGTTGGAGTGAGCTCCGTTATTAAATTGGCCAATCCCTGCTGGTCGTGCTTGCTGAAGTAAACCAAATTGATTTGGAAATGGTTGTAATCCATCTCTGTTGAAGCCAGTTAAAGGTCGTTGGGAGGGAGGAGGCATTGTGAACATTGGGGGTGCAATGAAACCATTTCGATGACCAGGATTTGGGATTGACTGATTTATTAAAGGTTGTCTTAATGCCGAATGCACAGGTTGAAATGCTGAAGGAAAGGATGAAACAGACGGCGAAACTCCACGCCTATAAAAATTATTTCTATGAAAGAAAGGAAGTTTGAATGGTTAAATATTTTAACAACCTGTCCAACGGCACAGAGGGGTTGAAACCAGGAGGAGGCGGTAGAGAGTTGTCCAAAAGTTTGTGGGCCTCTGAATCCTCCACAAAGCTTTTCTCCAAATCCTCTGCTGTGATGGCATTGCTTAAAGCACCAGGATGAGGTCCATTCTTATTTTTCTCAGTTGAAATTGGGCCTCTTGTTAAGGTATTCGAGCCTAGCATTGCCAAGAGCCTACTTGTCATTGCGAGCTCTGAAAAATCACCCCCAAAAACGTGAAATAATTAAGGGGTTGATAAAAAAATATTTTTTATTAAAAGTTTGCACAAAAAATTTATGACGTTATTGTCCTTGCTTCTTAAGTTTAAAACTTGCAGAATCCGATTTATTTCTTCTAGGCCGTCGAACTTTCTTGACTTTATCCGCATTTAAGTTACCTTGAACATGTTCAGGTCCTTGTTGATTGGCTGAAACTGTTAAGGGAGACTTCTTCTCCTTTATAATAGATGGTGTAGGTGGCAAAGTTGCCAAAGACTTTGGATTCGGCGTGACATTTTGCCTTTGTTCTTCCACACTCTTCTGACCTTTTTTGCGGTCGTCTTTTACCGGTAGAGGGTTACGCAATCTTAAAATTAAATGGAAAAACAGTATTTTAATCTCGAGATCATTTCTCAACGTTACAAAAAAGTATTAAACCTTTCATCGCGTGTCCTTTTTTTGTTTCGAGCTTCATTTCCTTTTCTGGGACAATCTCTTGCCTAGAAATAATTCGTTTGTTAAAATTGACAAAAGTGACCTCAAAAGTTATGAAATTTACCAGATGGCCGATTTTACGGCAAATCCTGCAACCCCTTTCGTTGGGAGGAGGGCCTTCACTTAAGGCTTTAATATCAAAAAGGTAATTCTGTGGCACAAACATAAATAACATTGAAAGGTAATAAAAGATAACTTTAGTTGAAAGGTATACCATGTAATTTTTCAAGCTGCGATTGTTTGGTATCTTTTTCCAGAAATGATCCCGGGCCTTGCAAAAGGCTTTCTTAATATGCAAATGCACTAAAAATGTTATTAAAGTAATTTTAATAAGACTTTGTTACAGAAAAGAGCTTTTCTGCCAAAAGAGAGAGGGGGGAACAAAATTAATGTATTTTATCACAATTAACAAACACATACTTTTGAGAGTTAGACCTCCTCCTAAGTTGTGATCCAGGTCAAAGGGGTCTTCAATAGCAAACTTTAATGAGCTCCACATTTTCTCCAGCTTCGACAATGGACTAAAATCAAATTTTTTTTGAGGATGCAAAGAAAGTGTGACAGTGCAGTCAAATTTAAACCTTTTCTGACGGATTGCAATCACACGATTTTTTTCATTGAAAATTCCCCCATAAAATTCCTGCAATGTAATTTAAAGCCAATCTTTTTCGTCGATTTAAATTTGACTTTACATGTTGTTGTTTACCAGAAAACCAATCCAGAGCTCAGCCACAGATTGGGTATTTTTTCCATGATCTTTCCACTCTTTTTTAACAAAGTCAATGTCTTTACAAAACCATGCATTCCATCCATCTACAAAAAATTCTGGCTTGGTTTCCCCAGCGTAGAACTCCTATTAAAACAAAAGTTCAAACTTTAAATCTTGACTGTCACTTGATTATTTGATCAAGTCATTATCTCTGATTTATAATTTAATGGCATACTTGTAGAACAGGCAGCACAGGAGGTGAGCATTGTTGTAGATAAAATATTAGCATCAAAATATAGGCGTAGGATGAAAGACTGCCTTTAGAGGCGTCCCCTATGTCACAAGTTTTGGCAAAATACTTCACCACATATCCCAAAGTCTAAATCAATAAAAAAGACATTAAGCTTATTTGATCAAATTAGTTCATGTGAACGATTTATTTACCTTAACCCGTTCATCAAATTTCGAATAAGTAAGAAGCATTTCTGTGTTTTCTCGAGCGAGAACATTGTACAAGCTAATGTCTCCTTCGATCTGCAAAAAGTGGTAAAGTAAATATGCGAAAGTTGCCAAATATTCAACTAAACCTAAAAAAGTTCACGTACCCCAGATTTTATGAATTTCAGAATCGGAACTTTGGCAGATGTAATTGGCTGGATGTTAAAGACACCTTGCATCTTTCTGAGCTTTTCTGCTAACTGATCAATTATTGAAATTGCATCAACATCTCTGTCGGACGGTTTGTAAGAAAATGTAAGTGAAATGTCTAAATCGGATCTCTTGATTGCAAATCCATTTCGAGACGATCCATACAGAGTTAACTTTGCTGTGGGATAAGTTTTGCGAATGTATTTGGTCAAGTCCTGAAAACAAAATCGTTCTAAATGACCAAACTGCTACATTTCTAATGAAGTATATTTCTTACCAAGACAACTCCTTCTCTGCGCACTATTTCATCTTCTTTGGGTTCCAGCTCTTCAACTATCAAATTACAAATTTCATCAAGTTGTGCTTTGTGCTCTGCAGGCATTGGTCCGAGGTCTTTGAGGACGGGAACTTCGTTCTCAGGACAATTTAGCTGTAAATGAATTTCAGGCATAGGGGGACAAATTAATTGAAATCATTTGAAAAAATAGAGAACATCAAATTCACCTGAACATGTCTTTCAGAGTTGCAAATATTACAATGCAAATTGGGCTTCTGAAATTTTAAAAAAAAATTGTAAACCAAAAATTAACAGAATTAAATTCAGTCATTCAGTAATATCTCTTGACACAACCTGTCCATTTGTGAGAATTCCACCATCGAAATGGAATACTATCAAATCTTTTGGAACGACATCTGCCATCCTTTGTGCTTGCTTTGGTGTCAGCTCAGTCCCATATTTGCTTTGGAGAGATTTAAAGGACTCAATAGACCCATCAAAGTCAAACATTGAGTCTTCTTCTTCCTTTTCAATCAGGCTCCTCTCCTTTTCAAGGTAAAAATTTGTTCAAGTCAATTTATCAATCTTATTTACTGCAAGTATTACTAGTTCATGCAAAGTAAGAACATTGGGTGTTTTCCCGCTATGTTCAAGCTCGACGTTCTTTAAACCTTCAACTAGCTTTGAAAAAGACGAATCAGGGTTTCCCTGAGGCGGAGTTTCAATTGGAGACTCAGAGACAAGTATTTTCGTAACCGATGGACCATTTTTTGTCTAGCATACAGAAACAATGTTTTAATGATAAAATTACACCGAACAAAAGGAAAACTACCTGAACTGTTCCAAAGTATAAATATGCAATTTTGAAGCAGTTTCCGATGAATTCAAAGTTGTTGTGAACAGACCGTGTCAAAGGTCGTTTGGTAATATATGGATCTAGAGATAAAAGTAGAAGACAATTGCTTCTTTTAGAAAGTCTCCAACTGCAAATGAGTTATTAAAACTTGATTACCTTCGATGGCAAGTTTTTTACCCCTCCAATTGGTGTCTTTCCGATTTAATCCGCCTTGAATTCTTAAAATGCAAAACAGCCTCGGTCAAAAAATAATGTTATGCTAGGTCGTTACTTAAAAATTATGATGACTCAAAATCTCAAAAAACTGAAATGTAATTGAAGAAAGTACCTTATGCTAACCACCTTTTCTTCCGCGTTGAACATTAGTGTAAAAAACTTGAAAAATTCAATCCTGAAATAAAATTTTGATTGAGCCATTTTTTTACTATCTGACTTGAAACTTTCCTTGTCAATTACCAGAGCTCGGAAACGCTGCTTCTGTTATTGGTTTTGAAAGCTGGCAGACTTTCCAGATTTCCTTGAAGCGATGGAAACAAGCATTAATTTTGATTGTCATAATAAATAATGGTGCTTTTAACTTACTTTCAAAGTCATCTAATTCTGCGCTCAAGCAATTTTTCGACAAATAGTCATGAATGCATGGCAGAACAGGGTCTTCTCCCTGTTGCAAGAAGAAAATTAGCAGTATTGCGAACGAATGGGGTGGAAGTGTCCCTTCAAACTGCCTGTCTATACGACATTCTCTCGCCCACAACCTCAAGCAAGTTGATAGTATTTTAACTCGAGGATCGGATTGTAAATACTTTTTCAATAAAATAGATGTCTGAAACGTAAAGATTATAGCTTAGATAAAGCTTGGAGTTGAGATTGGTTTTTGACCATACTTGCTGTATTTTTTTATCCAACGTCAGTTCACACTTGTAACCCAATGATGTAAAGTAAATGATGGGAACCTTGCTGGATTCAAAGTCAGTAAAGACATTCCTTTAAAGATAAAGTAAAAACTGAATGGTTGATAAATTGTGGTCACAAACCACAAATTTGCAAGTTATTGAAAACTTACGAATAATCTTTATTTTCTTCGATAGTTTGAAGAGCGCCTAATAGGGCTCTATCAGGTTTCATACTTTCAGGCACTTTTAGATGAAGGTTGACATTCGAATCTTTCAAGCCAAATCCGGACAAAGAAGATCCAAACAGGCCGACAGCGCATCCTTTAAATATTTAGATGCTGATAATTTTAGGAATATTAGATGCAAAAAATTTTTCTTGTACAATACTTTATCAATTTTATGTAGACCAGAAACAAACCAACTGTATGAGACTTCATTTTGCAACTATTCGGCTTACCTTCGATCGATTTTTTTAGACAAGATTCTAAGTCTTTAGCAATTTTCATTCGGTCTTGCATGTCTTTCTCAGAAAGAGAATACTTTTCATCAATAGCCAAAAGTTTTCTCGATAAGACTTCAAGATGTTGCTTCGATGGGTTTGGAAGATGATAAAGAGTCGTCTCCAGTTCTTGTAGTCTTTTGAGCCTTTAAATTTGTTTGATTATGTTAGCAAACTTAATTCAGGAGGGTAACTTTTGCTGGAATAGAAAATGACCTGCTGTGTCTCTCCTCTTCAATGTGGTTTATGCAAATCGAAAGCTTGTCACAATGATAATCACACAAGTGGCAATAGTACAACGCTTTGGGAAACTTTTCTGATCTCTATAATGGTTGTAATGTAGAAAGAAAAGATGATGTTTTTGTAATCATATTTAATTAACCAAAAACCTTGACCTTCTTTAACGGAGATATTTGGTGTTTCTTTAAGTATTTGTTAACAAAGTTTGGACGTTCGTAATGTGTCAGCTTCTTGTTGAAATTTTCACAACCAACTTGCATCAAGGCAAAATTTTCCTACGTTTAAAAAGAATAGAAATGTTTCCTTTCGATACTAAAAATTAGAAATCAACTCTTGATATCTTATATCATTTCAAGCTTTTGATAAATAGTAAAGAACTGAGAGATAAAAAATGGGAAAAACTTGTCAACTTTTAAAGTTTTTAAGTTACTGGGCAATCCTGGATTCAAGGTCTATGACAACTCTTGTTAACATCAAATCCATACTTATTTGTAATTGACTTCAAAAAAAGATTGAAAATGGGATTGTGATTGTCTTATCTAAATCAGCCTTTATACTAACTTTTGATAAGGGATTGATTACAGATTTTTTCACGTGATGTATAAATCATTCATCTTTCTTAATATTTTAAGCAGCCATATACAATCCGGTGAGCAAAAAAGCAAGTTAAAAATATTCTTACCTTGTCAGCCTCAAGTATTAATGCATCTCTTAGATTTTTTATTACTTCCCTGAAAAATGATTTTTTTTTAGTTTCATAGATCAATTTTGAAATGTCAGCTTTGGTGAGCTTTTTTACCTTGCTGGGGCTTGTGGGGGTGGTCTTCTCGGCAAGTTCGTCGGCATTCCGTTGTCTTTCATTGGTCCTAGAAGTATGGCTCGAAGATCTGTCTCTAAAAGAGGCCATTCTTCACGAGGATGCTTGCTACGGTCCATTTCGTGACCGTAATTATTCATGCTGGTTTTGTAGAAAAGTATTCTATTTTAGGTGGAAAGAAAGAATTCACAAAAACTGTCTCTTTCTATAATCGATCCTCGACAGATTTGAAAAAGTTTATCAAGATTTAAAAGTTACTTTTACCTTTAAAGTCATTCCTTTTCAGAAAATACAGGCTGAACACCAACTCCGGCCAATTGCTACTGACAAGTAAATGATCAAAAACTTTCAAGATTATTCCAATAAAGCAAAACAAAAACTTTTCAACGTACCTTGGAACGAGGAAAATTTGTAAACAAAGTATTTTTCACTTTTTCCACAGGCATCTATGTTTGAAAACCAGGGAAAATTGGACAATATTTAAAAAAAAAGAAATTTTATCAATTTTCATCTAATTAGTTGAATAAGGTACTTTTACTTACCCTTTTCTATTTTATTGACCCAAGCTTTGTTCTGCTTAATGTTAAATTCAGGGTTTTTTCTAGT
>Ga0194133_10006550_pt1 | contig 14270 bp, 8 predicted proteins | sample TA2KigOf40mmetaG_FD_155448 | JGI IMG/M metagenome (GOLD analysis project Ga0194133, IMG submission 155448) | Freshwater microbial communities from Lake Tanganyika, Tanzania - TA2015055 Kigoma Offshore 40m | ecosystem: Environmental > Aquatic > Freshwater > Lake | place: Tanzania: Lake Tanganyika...
CAATAAAGTGTCAATTATCTGAGATGAGAGCTGGAAAGTTGAAACAAAAACAAAGACAAAATCAATAAGGAAAAAAATTGTTTTTTCCCAGAGAAGTAAAAGAAAATTCGGCTTGACTTGACAGTGAAACTTAGACAAGTTGAAAAAAGAAATTCTTGAACTTGTCTTGATACCTTTTTCACCATACTAGTAGAAATGCTGATGATATAAGAAAGTGCTTTTAGTTCAATTTGGTGACACATTTTTACCATTAATGATCAAACCTATTTTTTAAGCATTTTTTGCAGATTTACAGTACTTCAGATTTCAATGAAAGTGCAAATCCCACTACAAAAATATAAAATGAAGTATACTTTAAGGTATTTTGTTATCTTAAGTCTTCCATTTGTGGCATCTTGATTTCTTTCAATAAAAATTTTTGTTTTACTTTACTTTTTTTAAATTTATGTTCCAAACCAAACTTGGCAAAGTCATTGCGTCTGCCAACATCGCCTTAAAGGTATCGATGAGTCTGAAGTAAATGTTTTGATCTGATTAAACTCTCTCTAAATTCTTCTGACTTGGTCTTTGAAGTTGAAGTCGTGGCCACATCTTATCTGCATGACACTAAATCATTTGGGAAAGGAAATTCTAGAATTATTTGAAAAGTTGGAGAAAATTTTTTGAATTCACCAAGTTTGAATGAAGGCTCATTACATTATTTAAATGAGATTTCCTTTGTGCAATGAATCATTTATTGTGAATCAGTGAAAATTCTTTAATCAGATAAATTTTCTATTCAATTGTAATACTTTGTTATGAATGTATTTCCTTTGGATAATAGTGTCCATGAATCTGCTTGCTATAAATCCCTTGAGGTGAAAAATATGGGTCCATGATCTTTCACCTAATCCAAGTTTGCTTAATCAAGTTTGCCTAATGGACAAGTTCACCTAATACCCCGGTTTGCCCAATGCATACGCCAGTTGACCCCACCTACTTTTTTCATGTTGCATTTAATAGTGTTTTTACTATGAACTCGTTCGTAGTTTGTAGGTAGCCCCGTAGGGTTAGGTTAGGTGGTTGGGTGGTAGGGTGGGTCTGGTTAGGTTAGGTAAGCAATAAAGTGGCGAACTTGTACGCTTGATGAACTTGATTAGGCGATCGTGCATTAGGCGAAAGATCATGGTATCGATAGAGTATGCATACAGAAATATTTCTAAGGGTTGCCGCACCTGCACAGATTTTCATAAAAAATATTTTTTTATCTTTGACAGACGATGCATGGCAAAAGACACCCATAACTAAAAAACAAATCAAATCTTTTGCCTTTAGCAAAAACCTTTGACAGCTGAGTCCTTGAGGGTGCTGGGATCCTGAACTTTATCTTCCCAGCCTGTAGGGACTAGAGCACTCTATATTTATCATCTTTCTGGTTAACCCAAGAATGAATAAATATGTGAGAGCGTATTCGCTACAGGCTGGGTCAAGCCAGCTCAGTTTCCTTATGGTCAATCTGAATCAGGAAAATTTTCTCCAAAAATATCCTCCGCTCAGGTCTAAAAATACCTAGATCCAAGCCAAGACAGCCCCTTATTTACTGTAGATCAGAAGTATGCCATGGCCCATCTTTACAGCTGAGGCTTGGACTCTCAAGGTTTGATAGTCAAATCCTTGATTGTCAGGCAAAAAAATTTTTTTTTTAATGAAGTCAGACAATCTGCTCTTTCTGTACTTTCCTTTAGTTCTCAGAATATCACTAAAGTCTCCAAATATAGGTACTTTATTAGAGAGAATGCAAACACTGCATCAGAATATTTTTAAAATAAGAGCAGCTTGCATTCAATTTATGGGATATATATTCATGTGTATTGTGACAAAAACTTATAATGCTAATCTTGTGCAGTAAAGACCCATCCGATGTTAATGCATAATCAACACTGTCATAGGAGTCCCGCCATAGAATTCCATAGTCATTGCTGATTACAATGACCCTGACTGAGTGTGCCGTCTTGATTTTTTTTGAAATTCGGGATTGAAAAGTTGCTGGCATGGCTGGGTTTTGAACCTTTAACCTTAGATATTAATTCTCAGTCTAGGTTACCTAGTAATAAAATGGTTAATTTGGTCTTATATCTCAAAAATAACCAAGGGGTGGGCTGTTTTCAAAGAAGTGGTAAAGTCTTAAGCCTAAGTTTAGTTGCCTATTTCACTATCCCAGTTTACATTTTACACTTTGACCTTAAGTTTTAGAAAACATTGTCACTTTTATTTCATCTAAAAACTTTACTTGAATTGAGAAGCATTTTCCTAATGTTTCTCTTCAGTCAATTAGCAATCCATTATCAAAAAATTTGTATTTTTCATGACAAAATTGATCTTATTATTATTTTGAAGGAGTTTTACCTCACATCATTTAAAGCACAATATTTTCTACAAAAAAGCAATTAATGGCATTCAAAATAAAGTTGCTGCCCACAACTCCTTTAGAAACAAGGCTGAAGCAAAAAGTGATTGAACTAGACTGATGGCTTAAACAAACTTCCTACAAAAATAGAACCCTTTCTATTCCATATAGTTTTGAAAAAAAATATTCACAATTTTAGCAAGAAGCAAGTAATGTAAATGATAAAGATGTTTCAAAGAATTTTAGATCTAGAAAAAATGGAAAATAATTTGTCAAATTATTATAGGTTTTGTAGTGTCTCCCTTGGGACAACATCATAAAAGCATTTTGTGTTGATCCCTAGAGCAAAGTCTGTCTGTAACTTTACAAAATCTATGAGAATTCAAGCCATAAATTCAAACTTTATATTTACTTGAGTTAAAAAGTCTAACATTTGGGTCCCTTTTCTTAACTAAGTTGGGATGATCAAAGAAGTTTGTCTACAAACTTGCTAGAAGATAAATGTTTGACTTGGCAAAGATATATTTTAAAATGCAGTGCAGGAAAATATTCAATAGTTGATAAAATTAACTAATATTATAAACTCAAAAAACTTAACCAAAAGAGGCCCATATTTCATATCAAAGCTGACAGAATGATGAGGATAAGATGTAGAAATTGTCTCTTTAAGAGTTCCTGAACTATTACAATTATGAGTGTTTTGTTTTTGTATTAGTATTTCCTTAACTATAGCTTTATATTTAGCCTGTCCCTGGTCCATTAAAAAAGCTGCTGTTCCATCTATAGACTATTCACTACTAATTCTTTTCATTGATGCGCGACCAACACCGTTATAACAGTCACGCCATACTAGCTAATGGTCACTGCAGATGACTATTTCCTTGCCTGAGAGTGCCTTGTTGATTTTTTTTGCAATCTGGAGTTGAAAAATTGCTGGCCGGGGATTGAACACATAATCTTAGATATTAGTTATCAGTCAGGTGCCTATGACCTCTCAGCCACGGGGTATCTAACAAACTTCAGAGTTTTCTAGCTCCTGCTCTCTTCAGAGCTTGCCAGTTGTTAAAACTATATAAAAATGATGTCATGTGAAATCCATACTCTACAAGTCACTGTGGGCTTAATAGAGGCAAAGAACTGATTGGAGCAAATTGATATCCTACTTTAAGCCCGGGCCCTGAAACACTTTAGCCTCAAAGGATCCAATGTTAGAGATCTAAATAATATAGGCAAAGATCATGAACAAAAAAACCTGATTTAGTAATAAAAAGCACAAAATAATTACATCAGAAAATACCATTACCAAAATTTAACCACGGAAAGTTCAGGTGACAGTAAGATAAATAATAGTGTTGTAAAGTCTAATACTTTGGTATTAGAAGAATCAGTTCCTCAACTGACGATACCATGTCGTTTCGCTTAAAGTGTCGTTTCGCCTAACTTAACCTAATCTAACCTAACCCAACCTAACCTAACCTAACCTAAACCTGTGGGGCATGTCTCCCTTTCACCTAACCTGGGTTAGGCAAAATGACACATTATGCAAAACGTCGTATTCCCTCAACTGACTTGAGTCTGAATTATTGTTTAATGTTGTAGGCCACACAAAAAATATGACCCAAAAACTCTCAATATCTGAATCAGTGCAGCTATGGATACCCCAGTTTATAAAGCCAGGCACCTAACTGAGGACTAAGATCTAAGGTTGTCTGTTCAATCCCCAGCCATACCAGCAATTGTTCAAACCCAGATTCCAAAAACTTAACAAAGCATCCTCAGTCAGGGTAAAAGCAATCTGCAGTGACTACAGATTTGAATCTATGTCTATGGTGCAGAACTTTTAAAATGTCTTTGTTTGCACATTAACATTTGATGAGTCTACACTGCATGCACAAGATTATTGTTATTACTATTATTGCCTGAAGTGAGTCCATCAATGACTAGACTAGATGCAAACAAATGCAGTGAAAGAGAGCTGATTTTCCACTTGCAAATGAAAATATAAAGAAAATTTTTACTCAAACTTTGAGTCTAGATCAAGGCACTCTTATAATAATAATGATCTGGTTCAATAAAGACCCAGGCGATGCTTATGTGTGATCCACACCCTTATAGGAGTTCTGCCATAGAAGTCTATGGTCTATGCTCATTACTATTACCTTGACTGAGGATGCCTTCTTGATTTTTTGCAGTCCCGGGTTGGCCGGAAATCAAACCGACAACCTTCGATCTTGATTCTCATGTCAGGTACCTATGACCGCTCATCCACAGTTAATACCTTTTAACTGATGTTGAAGACACTTTTCATTCACTTCAATCATAGATGTTTTCATGATTGACAGAAAATTGTTTTATCTTCAACACAGCATTGGTTGTTCTTTTACACACAAAGCCATGTCATTGAAATTCCAGCTGGGATCTCACTACAATTATCATGCCAACACTTAAAAGCAATCCTTTGGGGAAATAAGTCCTTGAACAAAGACTTTGGAAAGACATTGACTAATTGCAATCCTCTGAAACAGATTGGGCCAGGCTGAATCCTAGTCACGTTGGTGACACAAAAAAATAAGTTTGACTAAAGAAATACCAACAAATGTGGCTGTTGTTCAATAAAAACATACCTTTTTTACCCTATTGAATTACACATAAAATTAAATGCAAATTTTTATTTCTATGTAGATCATTTTCTCGAATCATAAAGATGGTTTCTTGATACTTTTCCTGTTTATGTTGTATCCTTTTTCCCCCACTTCTCTATTGGAAAGGGACCCCATTTTCCCATCCTTTGGCCAAGAGAATCGACGTCTGTCTGAAGAACGTGTCCTGAATAGAGATCAAGGCCTGTTTCTTACTTCACAATGGATCAATACTGGAGAAACGTGTGCAAAAAAAATGAGGCGTGTTAACCATTAGACCACAAACATGTATATATATATATATATATTTATTTGATAATCTACAGCATTCTTTTTCATAATCCTTTCCTTTTTAACTAATGCAGAAATAGGCTTTGAACTACTAAAATCTTTTTTTTCGCATCAAACTCAAATATATTGGTTATAGTACTAGAAAAAATATGAACATTTCTCTTAAGCACTGTAAATGATCAAAACTGAAAAATTGTATGATGATGATGATAAAATGGGTCTATGATCTTTTGCCTAATCAAGTTTGCCTAATACCCCGGTTCGCCCAATGCATACCCCAGTACCCTGGTTTACAGATCCCCCATACTTTTTTCATTTTTATTTTTATTGCACTTTTACTACGTAACTATGCTGAAACTCGTTCAACAGTTATGTTAGCCCCGCAGGGTTAGGTTAGGGGGTTGGGTCTGGTTAGGTAAGCAATAAAGTGGCGAACTTTAGGCAAACTTGTACGGTTGGCGAACTTGATTAGGCGAAAGATCGTGGTACCTGATAAAATTTATTGTCTTGCACCATTTAAGCATAAAAGCAAAAACAACATGATGAACAAGAATAATTAAATTTGTTTATTTCTTAGCTGTGAAATAGAGGGTGGGTTGTTTTAATAATAATAACCCTCATGAGGACTGAAAACATGTTCAATTAATTGATTCAATGGCACAACAAACAACAAAGGGCTGTTTTCTGCAATAAAACTCAACTTGAAAAAAAGTAGGTGGGGGCTTCTAGCTAAATTCTCTACATAACTTTGAACTTAAATATCTCAGTTTCTAGACAAGATATCAAAAATCTGGTTGGAAAATTTTGAGCCACCAATATGATGATTATTCTTGCCAAATTTCAGCCCCTCTAACTCCACTGGTATGGGCAGAAAAGGAGCTGACAGACAGACATGTGACATCACCCCATTTTCCCATGATCCCTATACAAAAAATGAACCATGATGAAAGTTCTCCATCGCTTCGCCTGTGAGGGACTAAATAGATGGGTATATTTTGCTACAGGGAAATGTGTCAATCGAGCGAGGTTTTGTGTGTGACAGTCAGCTTTCTAGTTTTAATATTGAGGGAGCTAAAAGAAAGACGACGAAAATGGCTGTGTGACGGCGCAGACGTTAGGGTGTTACAATTATGAATTCAAAGAATAATGAAATGCTTTATTACTTAATGATGCTTTTCCACCAGCAAGCAAAGCGAGTCGCGAGTTTAGAAAAATCATTGGGCAAGCACTTTTTAGCGGATGTCCTTCTGTCTGTGAGGCTTTTCGACTTTTTTGTAGGCATTTCTTTTATAGGGATCAGTGTTGATAACTTTGAAATACTTCTCCTCCCTGAGTTTTTGTGCTTTATTGGATTAATCTTAGATTTTTGGAAAGAGAAATTTTTTCTCTACAACTTCCCATATTTTTTTCCCAAAATTTTGACCAGATGATGGGCTATTAAGAACTCTTTAACCATTAGTGCTATTGAGCATATTTTTGGATTTTTGGAAAGAGAATTTCATTGTGAATGTTTTATGTTTTATAAGTTTGTTGGTATTATGTCTAGAAGTTGAGGTAATTAAAAGCTGCTCTGGCCTCTGAATGAACCAGCGGCGCCATTTTAAAATGGCAAAAATGGCAAAAATGGCCTTCAACTTATGTCTTTAATAACTCTTACAATTTTAGAGTTAGAGAAAAGTTTATTAAATAAGATTTTTTGTTCAAATATTAAGCCAAAAATGCTGTTTTATAAACTTTTCTCTGGCTTTTTTGAGTTTGCTATGCGTTATATCTTTGCAACCTGGCATTTAGGTATTTTTTCTTATGCAAAAAATATCCGCCTACTTAATTTAACAATACATCATGACAAAAGAACAACAGAGAATGTATAGGTATGGCACATAGCGTTGATTGCATGGGATGCAAGTATTTACAGGAACTCCAAAGGACTGAGAAAGGCCTCATGAGTTTTTCCCAGTTTTTCCAAACTCAATTTCCTGAAATTCTAGTTTCATAAAAAGTAAAGAAAAATTTAAGGTTGGAATAAAAAAATAATTGGTTAAAAATTAGTTGCATAAAATTTATAATAAAATAAAAATATACTGATTAACCTATCCTAACCTTACCTATCCAGTGACCCTGACCCCGACCCCAAGGAAAAGTTCAAATCACGAAAAACTGAGAAAATTGTGAAATTGTGTTTTGGTAAACCACATTTGGAAAATCTTTGTTCTTGAAAAACTTGTATTTGCTCGAGAAATACTTTTGGCTTTGTTGTGCCCCTTTTCAATTCAAAAAAGGCAACTGTCTTCTTAAGAAATATTCAACAAGCCCTTGAGTAAAGGTTATGATAACCTGAATTGGCTCTGAAAAAGATTATTCCCTTGAGTATTCGTTGCCTTAGTCTTTATAACTTTCGATTATTATTTTCTTAAGTAAAATTTGATAAAAATGGGTGAAAAATTGTAAATTTCAGGCTTAGCAATTACAAAACTGTGCATACAAACCTGTAAGGTTGAATTGAAAAAAAAATACACTCCAAAAATTATTGAAGCTATCACAAAATCAGTTGAAAGCTTTGCACAATAAATTCTTGGAAAATCCCTCCAGGATACAAAATCCATTCTTCAAAGGCTCTGATGTTTGTTAAAAAGTCCCAAGGGAGAGCCTTTCTAAACAATGCTTCAGCAGAACAAAGCATTTCATAGATTAAAAGTCTTTTTAGCAGATTTATTTACAAAAAAAAACAGGCAAACATTCATTCATTTCACTTTGTGTTTCAGGTATGATGCTCGTTCTGCAAATGCCACTTCTTGGAGTGAGGATCCTCCACATGGTTTTGGCCATCGGGCTCACTTTGATGCCACTGCAACTCCAGCTCTGCTCTTTTTGGACCACATCACCCACAATGAAGGAGGCACTTACAGGTGCAGAGTGGACTTTAAGACCTCTCAGACAAGGAACTTTATCCTCAACCTAAACATTATTGGTAAATGATTTTCTTGACTGAATAAATAAAAAACTTTGCATTTTATTCACTCACTTTCTAGTTCCTTCTCAACCACCCATAATTATCAGTGATAGAGGAATCAAGGCTGGAGAGTTGATTGGACCTTATGATGAAGGTAGCCTGTTGAGAATCACCTGCCAATCTGCTAAAGAAGGTACTTTTACTTGTAGTCATCTTAATGGGTTTAAAAGATAAACAATTAATATTTAAAAAACCCTAACATCTGTCCCATCACGCAGGTGGGGAGGGGCCGTGACAATGCGATAAAAATTGGCAAAAAAGGGGGGCGGCTTGCCGCACAAAACTCTACTTTTTTTAAGTACGCTTTGCAAATTTTTTCATTAAAGGTGCACTAATTGGCTGGGAATTATTTGTTTCTAGCCAACTGGGCCCCGGTGCTGCCTGGGAAATTAACTAGACAGTAAAAGGGTACCCATCTGGACATTTTACGTTACACAAAGTTTTCTCTCCGGTGACCCATTTGGTTTTTGGAGTTTGGGTCAACCTGGTTGTTGGGTCCAGGGGTCAAGTTGTGTTTAGAGCCTTCCCTGAGTTGGCAGGGAGGTCTGTGCAAAATTTGGTGGAGATTGGTCTGGCAGTTCGGGCATGAAAAGGGGACATAGGTACAAACAGTCTCTTTTAAATATGTAGATTTTTTTTGGCAACCCGAGGTCAAAGGTTGCCTGGAGATGCCGGCCGGGGTTTGAGCCCTGGATCCTCAGATTCCCAGGCATGGTCACTTGGCCACGGTGACCCCTTTTTCTTGGAGAAACTAGGGATGGAAAAGTAGAGGGTCTGCATCATGCCATTGCTGTGAATCAAGGCAACCTCAGACCCTGAGTTACCAAAAAAAAGTAAGGAAAAAGTGACTGAAATCCAAATTTGCTAAAGCCTGCAATGAACATGACAATTCTTATGATAACAACATAAATTTGGAAAAATATTCAGAGCAATGATTGATAGGTAGATTGTTCTCTAAGGTTAAACTAAATTTTCTTTGACTTTGATCAACAATGCCTTTCAGTTTGCAAAAGTATTCAAGCAACACGCAAAAGTTTGCTTTCATATAACTTCTTCATCTACCTACCTTAAAGCCTGTACCAAAAAAATAAAAAGGAAAAGCTGAAAATGGAAGGAAGGTGGTGGAGAAAAAAAGTTGTTTTCCACCTCTTTTGTGATGTTGTTGTTGAAACTTTTTTCGCCTCTGCAAGAATTACAACTACCAAACAATGGAATAGCCAGTGTCATTAATAAACTTTAAGGCATAAAACTGATTATGTTTTAAGTAAGCAGGACCAGTTTTCACAAATAATGAGATTTGAGCTTGCAAAAGTGCTATTTAGGTGCTATGAAACTTTACCGAATCACGATTCATCGAATTGACTTTTTACCAAAACTACGATTTGTCGAATGACATTTTTTTACAAAACCTATATGATTTGGCAAATGAGATTTTTAACGGAATTCATGATTTGTCAAATCACTATTTGTCGAATCATAGAATGGCATTTTTTACCAAGTTTGCAATTGCTCAAATTAAATAATGAATATAATCACTCAAAGGAAAATTGAAATGCTATAAAGCCCCGCAGGGTTGGGCCCGGATGGTTAGGTTAGGTTACCAAAAATATTTTATTGCTAACCTAACATAACCTAATATTGCTAGCCTAGCCTAAAAGTAGATTTTCAGTAAAAAAAAATAATTCAACAAATAGAAAGATTTTGAAAAAAAGTCATACGACAAAAAATTGATTTTTGGCAAAAAAAAGTCATTCGACTAAATACGAAATTGATGAATTGTATCTTCGTTCAAAGGTAAATTCAATGAATCGTGATTTGGTAAAGCTTCATAGCACCAGCATTAAGAGTAACTGAAATTGGAGCAAATCTTCAATTCCTGGGTTTATATTGACTAACCATCTATTCAGGCTCATTTCCTTCCTACTAGCCATATGGGTTCCAGCTTTGCACTGATAAAATCTATCCCCTGGGGCATGAAAGGCTCAACCTGGGTTTGAAAAACTCCTTGAGTTTGTGGCATACAGTCTGTTTTATATTTAGATTCTTAGGTTCAGTTTTTGCTGATATTTCAATCTTCTCAGCACAGGTTCTTATCCTGATTGAGTAAGGTCAACTCTGGAAAATTCTTAATCCTCAATCCTTCTGCTCAGAGATAGTCTTTTTTTCAAGAAGATCATCAATAACAAATTTTCTTTAAATGCAATTGTCATATTTTGAAAAAGCATTTTGCTAAAACTTAGCCAAGACTTGTTCTGTAGTACCAAAGAGAGAAATTTTTATTCTACTTCTGGAAGGAAAATATTTTTGCTGAGTTTTTATATTTCTAGTCAAGGTCAAATAGTTTTGATAATTAACTGAGGATTTAGAGTTAGGTGCAAGAAATGAAAGCACTTTTTGCATAATGGTGGACATTGGTATTCTGGGCTAGGATTAACAGTGTAAGCTAAAAACAAGGAAAAAATTGACTGAGGAAGATCAACTGAAGACTACAAAAGTCAAATATATAGTGTTTATGAAAATAAAACAAAATTTATCACTTCACTTTATTATTTTTGCATTTGGGACCAAAAAAAATTACTATTTTTAAAAATGTTCTTCCATCTTACTGATTTTGGAAAAAAATGAAAGTGAGATTCCTTAATACAACAAAGTCCATAAAAAGCCCTCTAACCTATAGCCCTTATCTTAAAATGCATCAATCAATCATGATGCCAAGTGCAGACATGGTTTGAAAATATATATCAAAAAAAGGGGATGAAACAGATGCACTTCATCAAAACAGTCTATGTTTATATTTCTTTGTTGTCTTCCTAAATTTTTATAGCTAAAATAATTTTTCATTTGTGTTGAAAGTGGTTGAGGTTTTGGGCCCAAACCTCTAAGTTATCAGGCCATTCCAGAGCTTGGTTTTGCCTGCATTCTGAAAATATTTCCTTGGCTAAACTTAAAATGAACCTCTCATAGGTTTTTCACTTCATCCCATGGGTTCACATTTTCAATCACCAATGTGTCACTTCTAGCAACAAATTATGATTAAAAAGATGTTGCTTCTTCCCATCCTAAAGCTAATTTATAATCAATTGCAGCCTACTATGAATTTTTCATTTCCTTTCACTCATACATTGAGAACAAAACTTGAGATATTTTGATTGATTTTTACATTGAGGGGAATCTAATTTGCTGTTTAATTCAATTATATGTGTGCAGTAATAAAACTAAAGCTAACTCAATCAGTAAAAGTTTGGCTTGATTTGATTTTTATTATAAAGCTTTTTTTTGATGGAACAACTAATCACCAACCAAACTTAAAGCTTTCATACCACATTTGATCTGATTTGGTTTCATTGTAGTAATTGGGTAAATGCCTGTATTAGATTAATGCAAACCTAAGAGTGGCTTAAACCAAAGTAAAAGATAAAAGGCCTTCATTTCTGGACACAAACTTTTCCTTTATCAGATAAAGTGATGCATGTAAAAATATTTCCTCAGGCATCAAAACAAAAACTGTGGACCAACTTGTATAGTAGTTTTTATATATCCATCCATCCACAAATGTTCAGACTCAAAAATGTATTATTCATTGAAAAAAATAAAATTTTGACTTAAGATTTCAGCATGGTTCTATTTTCATCAAAGTAAAAGGTTTTGTTCATTTAAGGATTGGAAAAGTCTTTTGTAATATAGTTTTTGTGAATTCATTCATCAAAACAGTATTTTTATTTTCAACATTTGTTGCCTGGGAATTTCTCTTTCTTTAATTTTTTTTAGTTTTCCTTCCATTTGTGGAAAAAGTTTTAAAAGATAAGAATATCAAACTTTTTGTTTGTTTGTCATTATATTCTTCTTGAAGTGAAAGTAAAGTTATAATTTATTGTATGATGAGGAGGTAGGAAAAAACCTTCATGATAAGACTTTTGTTAACTATAAAGTTTGTTAATAAGGTAAATAAAAACAGGTTTTTTGTGTGTGTTGTGAATCTGTCACATTGCATGACTGTCAACCTTGAAGGAAAAAGGTATTTGTGATGAAAAAGATATGCAAATAAAATTGGTATCATGGGATGGTGTAAATAGAATCAACTTCCTCAATGAGGAAGAAAACTTAGGGAATTGCTTTTGGGCTAGTTCATTAGTTCATTAGTTTTATTAGCTCAGGTTTATACATGCAATTTATGAGAATTCACACATATACTTTATAAGAGCGTAATCTTTCCTTATTAAAAAATTGAATAAAAGACATCGTCAAAAAAAGAAAAAAAAAATTGATTACAGTGTGTCACACAGTTAGTTAATTAGTCTTCCATTACAACTTATAATAAGGATTTATGGTTGAAAGGTCTTTTTGAGGTTGGTTCTAATCATGTCGTCACTCAAGTGTTTAGCAAACCAGTCAAAGTTTATCCTATCTGTCGCAACACCTCCCCAGTTACAAAGGCTTTTTCTTCCAATTTTGCGCAATGATTTATCCACGATTCTTGGGTTGGTATGGCGTCTGTTGTGGTATAAATTCTTCTCAATTGACATCCAGAGGTTAGTTGGTTCTCTCGATCTTTCACATTTTAGGATTTGAGAGCTGCCGGCATACAGCATCCATTGTCTCGGAGTCATTCTCCCAGTAGCGGTGTTGAGGTCAGTTCGGTGCCATTTGCGTCTCCAATCCCCCACAATCATTCTGCAAGCTGAGTAGTGCATTCTTTCAATATTTTTCATGTTTGTTTTGCTGAGTGATGTGTTAAGCCAAATAGGTCAAGAAGCTGGCAAAATCGATATAATCTAGGCTAGATAAGGGGAAAATGTTGCCTTCAGTCTTGTTCTGATCATCTCTTTGGTCATTGCTCTTCCGTACCGATCAAACTTCAGCCTACGTGATATGTTGGTGGCATGGTTATAAAAGGCTTGACGACCGATTCTGGTTCGACTGGTATCAAGGAACCTAGGTCTCATACGGTCTCTGGTTTCAGTTATTGCATTGACCAACAAATCTTGATCTTGATTCTGAACTTAAGCATAATTTTATATTAAAATGACTTCACCTGCAACAATATGTTATATTATTAAAAATATTTTACAATCAACTCAATGACTTTCTCAATGATCTTTTGATCACCACAAGCATCAGCGATTAAACATCTTTTAATCTGATTTTACCCATTAATAATGTCGCAACCTATTCCATCTGAAACTAGCCAAATTACTTTCCATTTCCAGTGGTAAGTTTGACTGCCATCACATCCGGACAGCCAAATTCAAGGATTCCCATCTCAATTACTACGATTTATTTGCTCACAAAAAAGGACAGTTTAATAAGTAAAAATAAGACATTTTAAAGAAAATTACTAAAATAATTATTTTCAAAAGTTTTCAAAAATGGTATGGAAATTAAGTTTTAAAGTTTAGAAAGCATCAACAGAGGCGAAGAATCTGAAATACTTGGAATAGATCTTTTATTCTGGACTCTTATGGGCCAAACAAATCTGGACTCCACAGGAATCTCAACATGATAAAACTTAAAATGGGAACAAGATGCCTTAAATGAAAATTAAGTAATGTTCAATATGGTAATAAGGAAACTGTCTGTTGAGAAGATTCTGATTTCACAATCTTGCAGGTATCAAATAATTTGGATGATGTTTTGCCAGTAATCCAAGCTTTTCCACTCATCTTTGGCACCTCCACTTGCTTCCTCATTTAAGCTAGATGCATAAGTTTGAAAAATAGGTTCCATGGATGTTGCTCTATAATTTTGATGTTTCCTCAATGACTTTCCATTGAAGTCAAGTCCTTTACCAGTCTCTTATCGGTGATATATAATAAGTGTGGGTATCCTGTTGTCCCTTATTCACTGTTCTTGCTCCTTGGTGTCGAGGTTGCCTGCAGTTTACTGCCTTGTGACCTTTTATTCCACAATTGAAGCACTGGCCATTGAAACTAGACTTTTGTCCACT
>Ga0194133_10006552_pt1 | contig 14268 bp, 8 predicted proteins | sample TA2KigOf40mmetaG_FD_155448 | JGI IMG/M metagenome (GOLD analysis project Ga0194133, IMG submission 155448) | Freshwater microbial communities from Lake Tanganyika, Tanzania - TA2015055 Kigoma Offshore 40m | ecosystem: Environmental > Aquatic > Freshwater > Lake | place: Tanzania: Lake Tanganyika...
AAAGATTGAAAGTAAAAAAAAACAACCATCAACCATTGCAGAAGAGAGAAAGTATAAATATTTCAATTCTCATTGATTGATGATTGGAATCTCAAAAAACTCATAAGCTCAGCGCACTCTAAAGCAAAAAAACAACCCTGAAAGTCCATAATGAACAAGCTGGTTTGACTTTTTGAATTATAGGATACAAACAACCTGAAAATGTCCAGTAAAATCTTACCAATAGAAAGCTTTCAAAATACTTTTACCAATTCTGTGCAAAAATCTTAAAATTTTTATGCATTTGAGTTCCTCATAAAGGTGGGAATATTTAGACAACAAAAAAATTAAAATTTTACAAGCACCATAAAAAGCCAAAAGTTGCAAAAAGTTTTGCTGAAATCTTTGCTTGAGAAAGTTTTAGAACAAGTTTCACCGCTTTACACAGAAAACTTTTATCGTTTGTGTGTGTGTGGAAAGAAGCAGTTCCTGAATCAAAGGTCACAATTTCTCAAATTTTAAAATTTCTTGATATATTTTTGCAAATGGGCATTTAAAAATCTAAATTTGGTAGAATGTGAGTATTTTGTTTTCAAGCTTTCGGAGGCTCAAACAAAAATGTAATACGAAGTATATTGGGAAAGAGAACCTCTCTTTTCTCAACTGAGGCCACAAATGCTCAAACTTAACTCCTTATTATCTTTGAATCAGACTGTATTTGTAAATACTTTGTACTCCAGGTCCTTTTGAGTCGAACAAGAGCGTGTTCAATATTCCACACATAAGAAGGCAGTTAAGTAAGGTTAATTTACTGTGTATAGAGGATGTTAGCCCTAAATTGTTTGTGGCATTTCTCAAAGCTAAATAGTACAGGGATTTGGTATTTTTACCAACCCAGGATCAAAGTTCAGTGCCTGGGAGTAAAGCACAGGCATGTTGATAATCCTTCCACCGTAATCTCAGGTGGATTGATTTGTATTTATATTTCGTTCTTAGGATTCACTTTCCGTTGTAAATCGATGGAAGGATTCAATGTGCTTGTGGTTCAATCCCATTATCCCAGGCTCTGACCTTTGACCCCGGGTTGGTAAAAAACCAAATCCCAGCAAAAAGGCCTCTAATGCATTTTAATGTCTTAGCCTTCACTGATACATTACAAAAAATATAATTTACTTTAGCTCTTGGGCTGTAGTTTATGCTCGGATTCTTAGATCTAGGTAATTGGACCAGGTTCAGCTCCATCCCAAAGAAAGATTAGAAGCTTTATATCCACTGGACCAAACATTTTGATGCTTCATTTTGTTACTTTCATGGATATCATAAAATAAACAAGTTGGTTATAGTTCACATTTTAGAATTGTTTGTCCAGTAGATATAATTATGAGAATGAGCAATATTAAAAAGCACCCTTTTCCAAAAACAAACCTAACATAATCAAGACAAAAATTATCCTCCATTTTAAAATATTTCCAAGGACGGTGAAAATTATTTGATCACAATTCCTTCCTTCCAGCCATGATGAAAAATTTGACTACTGCTATTTCAACCGAACTTTCTATTTCAAGGTTTGACAGGAAACTGATGAGAGAACATCAACGCCACTCTAAACCACGATTTTGGGTGCTATTCGAAAGATGATCACAGATAAATGTGATGCAATATTTTAATGTCTTTATTTAAGGGTGTGGGAGGAGGATGTGGCAGATTCTGTTTTTTTATTGTGATGCAATATGCCCAATATGAAAGATATGAAAGCATAGAAAACCTCTTCAGAGAATTTGAATGCCTTTCTTTTTTTGAAAAGTCATAATAACTTCTGGATATAATGCCTAAGAATAAATGAGTTTGCCTTAATCTATCTGTGTTCATGAAAGTTTTGTTGTGAGAATAAATCCAAATTTATAAGTGAGTTTGTAAAATGGGTCTCTAGAGTGTTTGAATGATTTCAGTTAAGTTTCAAATTTCTCCCTTGGGAGGAGTAGATCGTTTAAGTACCTCAGATTTGGAAGCTACATTGATTCTTGGTCAAAAGAAGATTTCTGTAATCAAAGTTTAAAGAAAAATATACATTTCGGAATGTACTTTGCTTTCTTCATAAGCATCATCAGTCTATGAGTTTACTTTTAACTTTACTTTAATAAGAAACAATGAAAAAAATCAAAGTTTAGCCTAAGCTACTCACATTTCTGTAATTTTATCGAAAATAATATATTTTAAAAATGCAGATCTTATAGTTACAAAAAAGAAATATTTGACTTCATCTTTGCCAAGAGATCCAGGAATTTAGGGTTCATACCTCTTGCGACCTTTGACATTGGGTTGCCAAAAATATATTGAAAGGATCAGAAAGCATTTTTATAGACCAGATGCTAAAGAAAATAAATTGTCTTTACAGTTTTTGTTCCTACAGGGGTCGCCAAGGCCAAGTGGTCATGACATCAGGCTGGGAATCAGAAGGGCAGGGGCTTAAACTAAGACACCTCCAGGGAACCTTTGATCCCTGGTTGCTTATAAACAATGAGATTCCCTGAATCAAAAATATTATTTCAGTGATTAACACAAAGGTGCTTAAAAAGTTACTTGAGGCTTTCTCCGCCTGCAAATGTAATTTTTAACTTAGCATTCACTTATCAATTTTAGTCTTGGAGAGAAGGAATTACTAATTCATACAACATTTGTTAGCAAAACAAAACAAACGAAACTTTATTGTACCTCTAAATACTCTTACGAATTGTAATTAAACTTGAAAAAATCGAGGCTTTCTTTTGAAAGGCTTATTATATTGGACAAAGAAAATTTATCAATGCACTTTACTAAAATAATTTTTGAAATACTCCTCCTGTTTTTAAAATGCTTGGCCCCACATAGTCATGATTAGATAAAAAGAAAATTGGAAAAGCTGAAGATGTTATTTTAGCCCAAAGTTAATGTAACGTCATCTTCAATTAACAACAATATTGACATTGGCATCAGCTTGTTTACTGTATTAGCTATAAAGTTGAGACTAAAAATACATCTGTAGTAATTTGTAAGAGAGCAGAAGAAGAGTCATGCTAGATTAATATAAGAATATTAAACTTCAAGGAAGTAAAGACCCAGGATATCAAGCTGACAATTAGAAGTCAACCACAGTGGTCCTCAGAGAGCAATGGTCTTTGTGCCAGATTTCTTTCTTGTTGACCTATTAACAGAGCCAGGGGATGTCAAAAATAATTCCAAATCCCCAACTCCATCAATACTAGCCAACAGTGTGCCTTGCATTATGGTAAATTGAAGTGAGGATATTTGAACGTCATGGATGGCAGAATGACATGGGAACCACTCTACACTCAAAAGGACTTACAGAACAGAAAAGTTACTTATCAATATCTTTACATCATAGTTATCGTTTGGATGCAGTGTTGATTCATGAAAATAGACCCCCAATACGTGTAAAGCATTTTTTAAAGTGCTCAAAATGTCAAGAGTAAATCTTGGGCTCAAATATTTCAAACTTTAGATCAGCCATATTGGACAGCTGTTATTACCCCTTTTCTAAGGTATAAAAAACAAATCAATTTGCTTCAAGTATTGTCTTTTTGGTTTAGGCTTATTTTTAGTTGGGCATTTCTTGTAAACTAAATCTATTTATTTTTTATGAAAAAAAGACGCAAAAAACCAAAAAAAATGCTTTTTGTGTCTAAAGATTATTAGATTTTTTTCTTCTCATAATTGAAAAAGAGCCTTAAATCAAAATTTCAAATAAGATCTACGAAATGATATTTTAGAATTATTATTATGTCTATGTATAAAAAAATGATTTTGCTGAAACTTTTTCTTCTGCCTAATATAATTCTTTGGCCAGTGTCCCAGCTGTCATCTCTTACAATCTGGAAATAAATTAGAGACATTATTGTAGTCTGGTTGCATTTGTATAAGAGAGACAATCGTGCATGTCGAGGAAAGCTTTCTTAAAGAGTTGGATTTTAAAATACAAGAATATTTTACCTTGGGATCAAGTTATCCTTCACCCTTTCATGTGTCTTTGATTAACTAAATGCAAACAGACGTCATACTATACTAGGGCAGAAAAAAATTTCCAATATTCGAAGCCTTGGAGCTGTAATCCATGTAACAGCAGAAAACCTTTTTTTATTTGTGGAACTGGCTTTGTTTGAAGCAGTTATCGAAAGAAGGTTTAATATTGCTTAAAGGCAAAGAAAGTTTACATTAAAGGAAGAAGCGTTCGAATTAATCGTGTGAAAGGATACAAAAACATTGTATTTTTATGCTAAAGTAACTTAAGAAGTGCTTCTAGCAAAAACTCTTTTTTTACTTTTAAGTAGTTGATTGAGTTGTGGGTTGTAGAGAATGGACTATGACTTGGAAATAAACTTTGTGTGATCAGTTTTACTTTTTTCAATTTTCTGAGTTTTTTCAGAAACTGTCTAAGCCAAAAAAGAAGTATCAATAACTAATTTGAATTGTGCTGTTAACATTGTGACTCTGGAATGATTCCCTATTTTTCACTTGACTATTGCAACAATTATGACTGGGGTTGCCTTGCCTCTCATGATTTAGTTTGCAAGAAATACATTAAAATATCAAAATAAATGGAATTAGCACAATCTAAATCTTTTTGTTCCAGCTCAATTCAAGTCTAAAGTTTCTTTTTTAATACTAATTGTTTAAAATTTTTAACTCTCAAGCAATAAAGTGACTCCCTTACTAATCCAAAAGGAATCAACAATCAACTGTTTACTGATAAAACATGAGCTTTTATGAATAAAGGAGAAACAACAATGGAAGAAGCCTTACGACAGAGGAACAGTAAAGGTGGCTCAGCTGAAGGTATGGGTTTGTTCCCAATTGGGTGACTGTAGATATACTTGTGGGAGTGAGACTTTGCTTGAACCAAACTTTATGTAATATTAAAGGCTTGGACACAATTTCCTTCAACTTTGATCCCTTTTTTTGATATTTTTTAAAGTGCGCTATGAGTTTTTCCGGAATGCAGTTTTCCCACCAGCATCTTCCCTAATTTCAAAAATACTGAGTTTTTCTGTACAAGCATTAATCTTGACTTAAAATATCGTATTTCAAAGCAACAAAATTGATGCGCTGATTTAGAGGTTACAAAATTTCTCCAAATAGGGCTGTTTCTTTGCCCCCTTCCCCTTATGGATGATTCAATATCAAAACTGTCACTCCAATAGAAGTCCTTGTCATTATATTTTGATGTGAAGAAGATCTAAGCAAGAAATGAAAAAAGAGTTTCAAACTTTTTATCCTTTCATGTTTCATTGATGTTTTGCTATGTAAAAAATCTTCCACTTTTTGTAACCTTCAAATTTTCAAAATGTTGAAAAACTTTTTTGATGCTCAAAAACGAGTTGGTTGGATTTGTTTAAAAAGTGAAACAAGTGAAACATGTCTTTAAAATATTTAAATCCATCTTTACTTCATTTGTGACACAACCCAGAACCTAAATCTACTCTTGGGGGATATGTTGACAGATATCATTAAAAAATGTTTTGTTTTTTGTTGGCATAAAAATTTCAAAAAGGTCTAATATTTCATGAGGAAGTTTTCTTTCTGCTTTTCTTGACACTTATTTTCTTGCTTGGAGATCAAGATTGTAACACACAGCCATATAAGCATTCCCTCTGAAAAAACAAGTTATCCAATGAAGCAGAATGAATAGTAAATAAGGTGAAGAAAATTTGTTGACAAATAAAAAATTTAAAGTAAAGAGAAAAGATTTTTCAACTTTTTGTTTTTCATAAAGAAGGTACCTTTGTGGTATTTATTTTACTCACACATGTTGCACATTTTGTCACCTTTAACTTTAGGAGTAAAACGGGTGCAGTATCAGCGAAACCAAATCTTGAGTTAGGTGAGAAAAGTCACCTCCAAGTCCCAATTGATGTGTCGTTTATCCACTAAATCTTATTTACTCAAATTTAGTGGAAAATCACCATGTTATTTTCGGTCGGGAAATATTCATATTTGAAGATCAAAAATGTCAGCTCTTAGAAAATTATAACTTTTGAAGCAAGTTCAGAGCAAAAAAATTAAATCAGATTATTGCTTATCGATTTACTTGATTTCTTTTTTCAAAAAAAGCAGAATCATGCCATGAATAATAAATTTTCCATTTTGGGGTTGAAATACTTGCTTTTTCCAGTTTGCACCAACTTAACATCAAAAATAGATTTATTACAAGCATTCCAAATTAAATCCTTATATTTTCATTATATTTTGTTACAATTGAGCTTTTTTTTTATTTTGAAGACTTATTGTCAATCCCATGAGAAAAAAGAGGAAAGGAAAAGCAACATGAAAGTTGATAATTGCTTCTTATAAACTTTTTTATACCTTGAAAGACATAAACAGCTCTCTTTGACTCTCTCTTTGTTTGCAAAACAAAAGTTTTTCGAGATTATGTTACTGAGAGCTGCAAAGATTGATACATAGTTATCACCACTTTTGCAATTTATTACTTTAAAAAAATGAGCAACCATATCCTAGTGCAATATATATTCTGTCATGGGTTTTAACCCTTCACCCTCACGCAAACTTTGAGCCTCTATCACAAAAATACTAAAAAAATAATAAGATAATGATTTTCAAGCAAGGGCAAACTCAAAATGTGTCTACAATTACTTGAAGTTGCATGGTACATGCTTTTCAAAAAAGTATCAATACCTTTTGCACCCTTCAAGGTGGTGACTTGCAATTCCTCACAGGCTTTTTGCAATCACACGTACACTTTTTGGCTACCACAATCTCTTTTGTAATAAAAAAAATCACAAGTACATTATCACAGACTGCTTTTAAAAATGTGCTTTTTAAGAAAATTCTGATTCCACTTAGTTTTAGGGTTTGTCCAACCATAGCTATTTTGTCAAGTCTGTAGCCGAATGACTTTTGTCCAATTTTTTTCATAAATGATTCAAATAATCTTATCCTTCTTGTTCCTCTCATTGCTTTTTCCTTCCAAACAGCTTAGTGGGTTTTTCAGAGATGTAGCAGTTAATGGGGATGGATCTCGTCTTGTAATCTGCAAATGTTATCCAATCCTTTATGACGGCCCTTTGAGCCTTGTAATAAAGTATTTGAATTTTCTTTTTAAATTTAGCCACCATGTTAGGAAATTAGACAGCTAATGCATAGAAGAGTCTTCCATAGGTATTGAAGTGCTACTACTTTGAGGATTTCATGTTGATTAAGTGATCTTCTTATAACTTCAAGGCCAGAAATTAAGTAGATTAGCATTTTTGCTGAAACCTCAACGAGCCACAATACGACGATAGCAAAGACAACAACATCAAAGCCAGTGGGCCATAATATAAACTAACAAACTTATGTGTGTGTCTGTCCGTCTGTCACCTCTATCTTCTCCCTTAGTTTTGAAGCTAAAGAGCTGAAATTTTGCATACAGACTCTAATTTTGATATATTTTATTGTATCTGTCGAACATTTGACCTCCACCTTCTCTTGACCCAACTACAACCATACTCTAACTTTAACATTAAAAATGTTAAACTGAAGATTCATCAGAAACCACGAAGCATAAAAAAGGCCAAAACTTTCAGCCTTATCAATCATCAGGACAAAAAGTATTTAATCAGCCTTTTTGCCTCATTTATAATATTTCACTACATTTCTGCGCACATGTTGAGTAATCCAATTCTACTTTGTCTTTCTTTACACAAAGCACCAATTTTTCAACTTCTTTTCCTCACATGATTAATGATCAAATCTTACCAAATCCATCCTTGGGGCGTATAAAAACCACACATGGTTGTCGAAAAATAGATTTATAAAGGCCAGATTAATTATCCTGGTCTGAATCCCATCTTAACACAAAAATAATGGGAAGAAATTCTGGAAAAAGGTGTTGATATTCATTCTCCTTCGAATTAACATTTTTCAAAGTGTTTGTAATGATTTTTTGAAAGTTTTTCTCTTTCCATAAAAGTTTGGCTCAAATAGGCAAAAGTAAATGGACGGATGGACGACATTGTGGACATCAGAGCAATCAGATTTTCTGCATTTTTTTTCACTAAAACTTTGTTCGTAATTCTTTGCACAAACTGGTTCTGAAGGAAACTTAAAATTCTTCTTGTGGAAGCTAAAGGCAAGTCAAACGAAAGGTTGTATGTGACATTTTTGAAAGTTTTTGCCAAATCAAGGCGAAAAAATTAAATTAATCTGAACGTAAATCATTCAGTTAACTTTTCATGCGGGTTATTTCCATTCTGCAAAAATTAACTTGGAAATATCTGAAATTTCAATAATGTGGTAATCAAACTTTTTTATTCTCTTACAGTACGATTTGCAATTTTGTTTCATTAAAAGAAAGTGCACTGAGCCTTGGAATTTTGCTTAGAGGTGCAAGGATTTGAACACCTGACTCTCTGATTCCCAGCCTGATGCTTTGGCCACTCAGCCACAGCAACTCCATTCCCTTAATTTACAATTTATGTTAACATTCAAAATATAATTACAACAAAGAGATTGCATCTCCAGATAGTCAAGGAATATCCTTTTAAGATGTCTCCTGGTCTATGTCATTAGTCATGTCCTGTTCGATCCAGTTAAAGTCAATTTGATACATCATCTGTGCATTATTATAGAGCTTGCCAATCAAAGCCTTGTGCCTTGTGCCTTGTTTTGTAGAGGGTTGATATTCAACATCTTCATTACGGTGTTTAGATTAGATACCACTTACCACTAGCTTTCCATAGAAACAGGATTTATATAAGCAACCCTTCTTACATAACAATCCTTTTTATGCACTTATATCACAAGCTCCTTGTAAAAAGGATCCCATTTTACAATCAAGCCACGAGTATCTCTGAACCCTGAAGAGTGTCCCCTCTTTCCCACGCAAAGATACCTGCAATGTTTTGTACTTTGCCCTGGCTCGTCAGTTTCTGTTATCTCTCTTCCCTCATGTGTTTCCTTAGACAAACTACGAATTGACTTGAAAAAGGACTTTTTTTCCATGAACTTTTTAACTGTAATTTTAGAATCATGGACAGAAAAAGATTTTATGGAAGGATTTTCTTATAAGAAATATAAGCTAATTAATTTTGCTAATATTTTCCATATTAGATGCAAGAGGAAGCGTTCCTCCCTATAAAAGCTTTATCTTGCATTACAACAAGAAATGTGTCTCTTGGAACTATGTCACCGTGATTGGCAAATATTCTCGACACTTCGTACCCAAAAATTGTGTAAAAGGGACCAAAAGTTTGTCCTGATGCAATCCAAAGTAACCCAAAGATTTTCAACGTGAGAGCTTTTTGAGCATTTTTACATTGTGGAAAAACAACATATAACAATCTCTAAATAATTGACATTTTTGCCAAAAGAGAAAAACCATTGTTTCTGCAAAAGAATTCTTTTTCTTATATCCATTCCCAAATTGACAAAGAGGGTGAATAATATTTCCCCTGTCTTCAAGATTGCAAAAATGGCAAGTTTTGTTGCAAATGGACCATTGACTATACCAAATTGATCGAGTGTGAAAATGCAAAAGGGAGATGGAAAAATGAACAATTGCTTACTTTTTGAGTTCCTTTTTGTTGGCAAATTGAGATATCTTCTTCTTACACACAGAAAAAGTATATTTTTAGAATAGTTTTCCTCTTTGAAAGAGCTGAACCAACTGTTTCGTCATCCCTTTGGCGCTGTAAAACCAAGTTGGATGAGAGGGAAACTAAAGCCCCGCTCACCAATTCCAGCAAAATAAGTTCAGTTAGAAAATTCCAACCGATAAAAGATTGAGAGAAGAATTTTTCCAATTTCTATTTTTACAACTTCATAAATTAGACTTAAAAGTTTAGGTTTTGTAAAACGAAAGCTGAAAATTCATTTGAAAGTGTTGTATTCCATACCATAAAACCAACCCCTTCCTCTCCCATGGCTAATTCGATAAGTTTTATGTCTAAACTTTTCTTGACATACTTTGATTCCAACTCCATTTGAGTGCTTGACTTTGGTCTTGGGGTGGTTAAAGGGATTATGAATTGTTAATTTACACTGATTAAAAAAGATTCTTTTAAAGTTATAACTTCTCATGAGCAATTTAATGATTTTATTTGAATAGTTTTCATTTTTTGATAATAGTTTTTTTGAGCCTTTTTTTCATTCCAACATATTTTACAACTTTTATGGCTTCCGATTTATGAGACCAAATAAAGTCTCATTTCCACAGAAGATTTGACACCTGTAGTTTCCCTCACACCATTTATTTTTGGGAGGATGTTGGTTTCACTTTTCACCTTCCTGTCAGCGTAACACATATGCAAGCTTGGAACAGGATATTTACAAAATTACCAAAGGTCTCCCCTTACACTTGTTTGCTGCTAACCTTTTTCACCCTTTTAGTTCTGTTGATCCTTCTTTTAAGGTAGAGGGTGGCATGTTGAGTTGAATTTGTCATTCAGATCAGATTCTTGTCTTGATTGGGAAAGGTCTTTCCATGCAATCACAAAAGTAATTTAACAAACCAAGAAGAGTATTCACTATATGCAAATAATAAAAAGGTTTAAATAATGGCATAAAAATAGTCAAGAAAAGCAGGAAAAGCAAACTGCTTTTCTAATTACTGTAATAGCATCAGAAAGTGACCTCTTACCCGAAATTTCCTTCCTTGTTAAAACAACTCAGTCACCTTCACATTCCCGAGAATTTAGGTCATGTAAACCTCTGTTTTGCACAAACAAGTTGTTCACGCTTGCTATCTTAGCTAACCCAACATCCTGATTTAAAGGTATGAAAAGACCCTTTTGGTTGAGAGTTTTGAACACCATCAAGTATTAACCTTTGATCCCACCATGTGTTCCACTTAACCAAGCATTTTCTGTTGTTCTCATGTTGTAAGTGATTTACACATACAAAAGGTAAAATATTTTCCTTACTTCTTGTGTTTTACTTCTCTGGGAAGGGAGCTATATCAACAGTCAATCTTCGTTCCGAGAGGACTCCACTTTCACTGTGAAATCTCTTTACAAAAATAAATAGGCCCAATGTTCTCCTTTAGCTTTATTACATGAAAACAATTTTTACAGAATACCATTTTTCCCAAGATCTTTCTTATTAGATTGGATTGTTGACAAAAAAGCTCCACAATGAATGTGTCAACATTGGTTTGCATTGCACAAATGAAAAAAGCAAACATGGATTATCTATGATCTAATTCTAATCCCAAAAGTAAACTTATAATTTCTTTTCCTCTCACAAAAATAAATGGCTGACATGAAAAAATGATCCTTAAAACCTTTCAAAACCAGATAACATCCAATATCCCAAATCCATTGTGGCAAAGTTAAGAGGCCATCAGTAATTGTCTGACAGATTGAATGGAAAATAAAGAAGAACTTTTTTCCATCAAAGCCTATTGAAATAATTTCCAGGTCAAAGAACTGAGTTTCTTTGATAAAAAGATTTACCAAAAATAATATTTTAAAGGTATGTCTAAAAGCAGCTCCTGCCAGACTCCTTTTTTAATAAGATTATTTGGGAAAAGCTCAATCAGCACTAATTTTTAAAAGTTGGAGTCCTCAAAATCTAACAAATACTGTAAGAGTATTGCAAGAGGTAAAAATGGATTTGCAGTTCAAACAATTTATGGTTACAAAGCATGACAAACGGGGATTGCCATGACCAAGAGGTCAAATGCCCCTATACAAAAATTGAAATATCTAGTTGGTAATTTTTGTGCCATTAAACTGAAAAATTTCATCGCAAAATTACATTTCTGTAGTTTCAATATTGAGGGAGCCTTTTGAGGTGAAAGACAGACGAGATGGATGGAAATGGTAAAAAATTCGACCCATCTGAGTTGCAGGACAGAACTTTCATCTTGCAAATTCACAACATTCCAAGTGCACCATTAATACATGCAAACAACAGCTTTTTACATAGTTAACACCAACTTAAAAACATTTGGAATTAGGATTTATTGATTGTCTTATTCTAAACTTAAAAATAAGGTACCAGTTTCAAATCATATGGCTACTAGAAGTTCTGCCTTCAAAACCTAGCCTTTCCTGGAAACCTTTGACCCTTGAATGCGACAAAAATGGTTTCCTTTATTGGACAAAAGGCGTCTTTGATGATTCAAAGTTGCTAATTAGCCAATAAAAGCAAGTAAAATAAGAGAAAAGCTTCGAATTTCCTTCTTTTTGATTGCGAACAGTTCAAGATTTAAAGATAAGCTACCTCATTCAATCATAAATTGACCTTCCAAACTTAAATTGAACGAATATTTTAATCAGTCTAAGTAAATTCTTTCATCAAGACAAATCATGTTGCATTCATTGTTTTTCATGTTCAATGGAAAACTTTTAATGATAAACAAAAGCAAGACCAGTTTTTCGTATTAACAAAGTGTCCACAGAAAAATACTAAGAATATTTCTTAGCTATAAATTTAAGTTTCAGTAAATATTTACAAATTATATTCATTTTGTTGAGAAACAGAACTTCTTTTATGGTTGAAAAATGAAATAATAAATTTCTTAGATTTGTTTTAAGTTTTGAAACTTGGCTTTTATGAATTAGCTGTTTCCACATGAGGACAATGTAAATCAAAACATCATCATCTCTAAACAGAAAATTTTCTAAAACTAAAAGTGAGACAGTTTTGGAAGTGTCGGGAGTGTCTGAACATTATTTCATAGAATTTTGAAACAAAAATCTCAAACAAAATGTTTGAAATTTTTGGCTCTGTTCAGAGTCTTTTGAAGATTGATAGTGTCAACATTGACAACACTGTCTTCAGATTGCATTACAAAGTCACTTTTATTATACTGGTAAGACTTTTGGACCTTGTTGACCCTGGCAGCATTTTTGTCGATTCGGCAAAGTCCAGCAGACTCTGACCAAATTTTTTTTTCTTTCTTAATTTTTGTGGCAGAAAGGTTTAAGGCACCAGATTGAGGACTTAGGTTTAAAGTTCTAGGTTCAATCCCAACCCATGCCAATAAGTTTTCCCAAATGTTGTTTTCCAAAACGCAATATCCTGAAATTCATTTTCAAGAAAAAGTAAAGAAAAAATTAAATGTTAGGTAAGGTTTGGCAATATTTTAAGGAAAATTATTCATGAAATAAAAATTGCGAAGAAATACCAAAAAAAATTAGGAAATTATATTTGGAAAAACTTCGTTCTAAATTTTTCATGAAATTTTCATATGGGAAAAACTCAAGCCATCCTATTTAGTAGATATGGGCCCTGACCTGACCTGAGCATACTTCTGATCGGCAGTAAATAAGGGGCCGGCCCATCTTTGACCCGGGTATTTTTTTGACCTGACCCAATGAGATTCTTTTTTATGCAAAGGGAAAAATTCGAAAAATTTGGGGAAAATTTTTCAGGCCCAGAGCTGACTAACCCAGGTCAAAATTTTTTGTCCCGGCCCACCGCTACTAATTAGTATGCATAAATCCCTTAAATGGTCTTGGCAAATTTAGGTTTAAAAAGTTTCCTTTATTTGCCTGAGATCCAGTTTCAATTATTTATTGAATCTTAAAGCCTCAAAATTGTTTGGATTGCCAAAATCCATGGATAGGGCTTTTGGGTTGATACTTAACTTCTTAGTTTTGTTAATTTAGATTAAAGAAAAAATGCTTTATCTAATCCTCATTTATATTTTTAACAAGGTTATTTCATCACTTCTGGTGACTTCCAAACAATATGTTGGTGATCCTATTGATTGCATTGTCGCAGACATCCCAAGCACGGTGAATTTCAAATCCCAAATCAATAAAACATTGAAATTTGACTTTTAATTTCAAATTAGGTTATGGATACTTACTGCTGGATTCATTCCACCTTTTCAGTACCTTCACAGGATTCGAAGAAAAATGGAATGCCTCATCAGGGCATTGGTACATTACCAGGCAAGTCTAGTAGTAATTTAGGAATTTAAACTGTATGTTAGATTTATCAGAAGGTCAATCTGAGACGAATTGTAACTCGAAAAATTGAAAGATTTTATTAATCTGGGAATACTAGAACTCCCCGAATCAGGACTCGTCAAATGCAAACTCGTCGAATGGACAAATTTGCCGAATAACCTAACCTAACCTCACCCAACCGCCCCCCCCCCCAAAGCATGTTAGCATGTTTCCCTTTCTAACCAGCAGAGTTAGGAAAGGTGATAAATGAGGGGAAACATGCCTCGCAGGGTCAGGAAATTGAGGAAACACGCCTGGGGGAGGGCTGGTTGGGTCAGGTGTTAAGTTAGGTAAGGTTCTACGATTTGGCTAGTTTGTCCATTCAATAAGTTTGCTC